>MDSW01105419.1_pt1 | contig 10688 bp, 5 predicted proteins | sample 811171 | NCBI WGS metagenome assembly MDSW01 (sample SAMN05326641, study PRJNA326480) | marine metagenome | isolation source: seawater | place: Atlantic Ocean: North West | collected 2012 | reverse complement strand
CGCGAAGCAGCTCTACATCCCGCTCCCGTGCGCGGACGCCAGGAGGGCGATCGTGGTGAACATCCTGGACGCGGACGCGTCGGTGACGCATCGTTTGTCCGACGCCGACTTGAACGTTATATGCGAAAAGACGGACGGGTACTCGGGATCCGACATGAAACATCTGGTGCAGGAAGCCGCGAGGGCGCCGCTTCGTGAGCTGTTCCAGAGCGTTACCGCGGGCGGCGGAGGCGCGGGAGGCGTTACGGGAGGCGGCGGCGGGGGGATTCCATCCGGCGATGTCGCGGAGGGCGTGACGCCGTCGGCGATGCGGCCGATTCGGCTGGTCGACTTTAAGCGCGCGAGCAAGCAGGTGCGTCCCAGCGTGACCAGGGCGGACATCGACTTTCACGAGGAGTGGAACCGCGTGCACGGCGCCATGTCGCTGGGCACCGGTGGCGACGGCGACGGCGACGACGACAGCGGAGACGACTGGGGGTGAGGGAGCGGAAACGATCGGAGAGAGAGAAACGATGGAGAGAGAGAGACTGTGAGGGAATTCATTCGACGCGAGCGACACGTGCGATCGATCCGTTCGCTTCATCTTCATCGAACGCGTCGAGCTCTCGACCCGACCCTGACCCCACGGCACCCCACGGCACCCCACGGCACCCCACGGCACCCCACGGCGCCCTTCACGCCCTCGGCACCGCTCGAACGAACCGAGCGAACCGAGCGACGAGCTCCAACGAGGCGAGGTCGTCGACGTCGACGTACTCGGCGGGCGCGTCCGCCGCCGTCGCGGCCCACGCGAAGGCGCGCGTGAACCTCTTCACCGGAGATCCTCCCCCGCGGGAACCCTCCCCGCCGCCACCGCGGACGCGATCGAACGGGTTCGTCGTCGCCGCCCCGAACATCCCGCCGAATCCCGGCCGTTTCATCGCGTCTCTCTCGCACACGGGAAAGTGAGCGCCGATGACCCTGTCCGCGCCTCCCCAGTCCCTCCCAATTGAGTTGACCCACGTCAGAACCTCCTTTCTGTAATGTTGAAACACGATCACGTACACGATCGGCGACACGACAAACTTACCCGCCAGCCCCTGGAAGGACGCGTCTGGTTTTAAAATATTCTTCGCGTCTGGAGCGATGAACAGCGAGAAGAGCGCCATCCGCTTCCAACCCACTTTCGCGCAGCCGTCGGGATCCTCCCTCGTGACGTCCGCGCCTGGCAGGGTGCGACCGCCGCGAAAGTCCAACGCGCGGAGGAGGGAGATGGTGAACCCGTCGGGGGCGCCGAGGTCGACGAGCGAGGATCTGGGTATCACCTCGGGGGGCGCGTCGTCGACGTACACCGCGGCGTCGGTGACCAACACGCTTCTCGAGTCTTTGTGGTAAAACCCCGCCTCGCAGTAGGTGTAGTTGCCCCAGAACAGCGACGGAAGCCTCAGGAGCTTCGTGTCGATCTCTGTTTCCCACGGCATGTCCCCGTCCGCGATGGTTCCGGTTGGGAAGATGCCGAAGAACTGGGGCGGGAGCTGGAGCGGAAACGAAAACTGCCCCGGCGCGATCCAAACCTCCGCGTCCGGGAACTTGCGCGCGAACGGACCCGCGAAGATCTTGTGCTCGTACTGCGTCGTCGCCAGCACCACGTACGCGACGTCCCCGCCGATCGCCTCGATCGCCTCGAGGCACTCTCCCGTCGGCGCGATCGGATCGTGCACCCAGAGCCTTCCGTCCCTCATCTTGACGATCGTGCAACGGACGTTCGTGGAGACGCCGAGGTCGAACCCTATGCCCTGCTCCTGCTCCAGCGTCCACACCTTGCCCTCGACAACCTCGTTCACGACGGTGCGACGGGACAGGAACGGGACGAGGGGGAACGGGAAGCCGGTGAAGTTGACGTACCGCCGCTTCGACTCGTCCCGGGACTCGGCACTCGCGGCGACGACGACGTTTCGACGCGACGTCGTAGCGACCGCGCGCGACCGGAGACGGAGAGCGTCGGACGACCGCGGCGCGCGGGCGACGGCGGGGACGCGCCGGTCGACGCGGGGAACGCGCGGCGCGGCGCGCGGGCGCGCCAGACACCGCGCACCCTCCGTCGCGGCGAGCATGATTGTGGATAAACCTCGCGCCAAGAAACGAAGCTCGTCTTTGTGCTATCATAAGGGTCATGAGGTACGTAAAAGTTTCGACGTCTCACCAGAACCAGGAGCCGGACGCCTCCGATCCGGACGCTCCTTCACCACCGCCGCCGACACCCACCCCGGTCCTCCTCCGCGACCCGCCTCCCTTCGTCCCCGTCCCAGCCTCCGCCCTCGTCCTCCCGTTCGTCTTCCGAAACTTCGGAGTAGTCCCGGCCTCCGACCTACCCCTCCCGGCTTTCGAGTCCCCGCTCCGCCCGCGCCGCCCGCGCCCCGAGCCCCGCGAGCCGCCGCCGCCGCTCGACCCCGCGTTGAGCGCCGCCGCGTCCCTCCACAGCTCGCGTTCCAGCGCGTCGTCCCTCCAGCAGCTCGACATCGACGCGGACGGACACGCGTCGACGCCCCCGATTGCGCGAAACGAGGCCAGCGCGGGGGATCCCCCTTTGTCTCCAGGTCCGTCCTTCCCGCAGCAGATGCACCGACCGCCGTACTCGCGCGGGATGTCCCTCGGGTCCATGTCCTCCTCGAGAACCCTTCGCGCCTCCTCCGTCGTCTTGCACACCTTCACCCTCGCCAGCGTCGACGGCGACGCCAACGGCGAGAACACGGACCAGAGCACGCCGAACCCGCTCGGCGGGTTGACGATGACGACGCGATGGACGCGCTCCGGGAACGCGATCGAGACGCTCGACGCCATCGTCTTGAGGAACATGAACGCCTCGTACGTGGTGTCGGCGAGGTCCATGCGCGACATGTCGATTATTCGCAGGATGCGGCCGTTCGGTAAGTCCCGCGGGTCCACGTTGGCGAAGGCGTAGGACATGACGAAGGAGACGTGCTCGACGACTGCGCGGGTGGGATCCTCGAACCCGCGATCCCTGAGCGCCTTGATGAGCTTCGAGAACTGCCCCGGCGCCTCCATCTGTATCGCGTGTCCGCTCTTGGTCCTGCCGTGCAGCGCGTGAGGGTAGAACGCCTTCACGACCTCGAACGAGGGCTTGGGGGTGGCGAGGATGTTGTCGATGTCGTAGTCCTCGCGCCATCGCAGCCACCCGTGCATCTTCGCCTCGAGCTTGTTCGCGTCACCGCGCGACGACAGGACGATGCGCTCGGGAACCTCCGTCGTCGCGAAGGCGTCGCCGAAGTTCGCCCCGCGCCGGTCGCCGCGGTCGAACGCGCCGCGCCGCGACTTCCTGTCCACGTCCACCCCCGCGCACTGCAACGCCAGCCTCCACACCGCCAGGATGGTCCACAGGATCCCCGCCAGCGCGCCGCGGCCGAGGAACCACGCGAGGTGGTCCAGCAACTTGAGCAGCTGGACCAACGCGACGAACGCCTGCCACATCGCGCCCGGTCGAGGGGTCGGCGCCGAGCGCGCCGAAGCCGCCTCCCCGGAACGTTGGACTCGGGCGCCCCCGGGTGTTCACTTTTGGTCTCGTCCTGTTCGTTGAGATTTTTGCGATGGCGATGGAATTTCAGAGTCCCCGCGCCGGCTAACTGACCGCCGTGCCCTCCTAACATTGAATACGACAAACGCGAGTGAGCAAATGGTTACGACTCCAAAGTTGGACACCCGCGCGCACAAATGTTTCCCATCAGGCGGTCGTCGTTCCCGCCAAAAAAAAAACGCGTCTCGATGCGGAACGTGGGACACACAAAATCAACTGCGCGGCCACAATCCTCTCTCAAGATTCGGGGTTCGTTCAAATCACATTTTTTAACGACTGGTTCGCTGTGCTCGTTTCCGCGGTTTTCCCCGCACGTGTTCGCGATTCGGAAAATTTTCTCCCAATCGGATTTTCCGCAGATTTTGCTTTATCGGTCGCTTTTTCGGCGCGCAGAAAGGCGCGCGTCTGGCCCGGTCGGGGCGACGCCGCTTGATCGCGCCGGCGGACGCGAGCATGATATTCTCGGGCGGCAAGACGTGTCGGAAGCTGCGGGCGCTGCTGCCGAACATGAAGGACGACCGGTCGAGTCTGAGCGCGGGCGCGTCGTCGCGCGAATGGTGCGTTAGACAGACGACGAAAAAAATACGCGATGTGTTCGTGGACGAAACGCGCCCGGAGCGCCGGGAGCGCGACGCGCCGGCGCCGTCCGCGCGCGTCGAATCCCCCGCGCCGAACCCCGCGCCGCGACCTCGGCTCGTTTCCGAGGGACCTTCCGGAGAAAATCGCCGCTCGCCCGCGCGATGCGCCGCGCGGTCGCCCCGTCTTCGCGTCCCGCCGTCCCGCGCCTTTTGCCTTTCGCCGCGCGCGCCAGCTCGGCGGCCAGCTGGCCCGACCGCGTCCGCCTGACCGCGCCCACGCCCCTTCCACCGTCCGCAGGCATCTGTACAACAGCGTGAGGCTAGACCGGCGGTGGGGGCCGCTCGGGGTCGTTCCCATCAAGCTCGCGGTCTTCCTCCCCGCCGCCGTGCTCGACCTCGGCGGCCTCCTCTCCAACCGCAGCGGGACGACCCCGGCGGAAGCCTCCGTCGCGGCGGTCGCGATGAGCGCCCTCGTCGCCATCATGGCCGTCTTCATCTTCTTCCCGAACGCGGCGTCGCACTACCTGCGACGCACGCGGAAGGACGGCGGGTGCGTGTCGTGGCTGGTTCACCCGTTCGTCGGCGAGGTGACGCTCTGGGCGTGCGTCCTGGCGACGGAGATTGGGTTCAGCAGGCTCGCCGCCGAGGCGGTGACGAGGTGGGCGACGCGCGACGGGTACGGGTTCGTCTCAGGAACGGAAGGGTCACCGGATCGATCCCGGCTCGGATCGCTAGATACCGGCACGCACTCCCCGGCGTCCGTGACGTCCCTCGGCTCGAGCACCCGCGCGGGGAGCGACGACGAGACGCTCCCGTCGCTGCTGTTCCCGCTACTCAACTGGGTCGCGGTTGGTTTCCTTTCGCCGTTGATGTCGTGCGAGCTGTACTGCGTCGGCGTGGGCGTGGACTCGCACGATTCCCTCGTGGGCGGGTTCGGTCCGGTGGCGTGGATACACGCGCTGTCGAGGGTGGCGACCGCGACGTGGCTCTGCACGGGGTGGGGGGGATCGATCGGCCGCGGAGGCCTCTCCCCCGTCGACTCCACGGCGCTTTGCTCGCTCGCGACGATGAGCGTGGTGAAGACGTGCGTGGCGTCGTTCATGGCGCACGCGTCGTGGTGCCGGAGGCGCGCGCAGTACACGGACTCCTCCACGATGCGCGGGTTCCTCGCGTACCTGTCGCACGAGTGCAGGGTGCCGCTGCAGGTGGTGCTCGCGGGTCTGGAGGTTTTGAGCGGCGGCGGAAGCGTCAGAGGCGGGATCGCCGGGTCGGGAACGCTGGAGGACTGCGACAGCGACACGGGCGCGTCCGGTGGGCCGATGACGCGCAGCCGGGGGAAACGGCACGACGGTAATCACGGGGTCGGTCATCGTAACGGTCATCACGATGAGTCGGTGCACGCGCTCGGCGGTCCGGAAGGGTACGCCACGCACGTTCGCGCGATGCGAATGGCGGCTCAATCGATTCACGACGTGCTCAACGACACCCTGGACCTTCACAAGTACGTCCTGACCGGTAAGATATCGATGACCCCGCGGCGGTTCGACTTTATCCGCGCCGCGTGGGAGACGGTGGAGGAGGCGAGGGTTGCGGAGATTGGCGCTCGCAACGGCGGTTCGGGCGGACCGCGTTTGGACCTCGCGTTCGAAGCTTCGCCGGACGCAGAGGCTGAGCTGCGGTGGGTGCGCGAGACGCTGCGAGCGCGGGAGTTTGGTGACGAGCAGCGGCTGCGACAGGTCCTCATGAACCTCGTGTCTAACGGGATTCGGCACACGCCCGCGGGGGGTGCCGTGCGCGTCACCGTGGCGTCCGCCGTGGCTGTCCGCATCGAGGATGACACGTCGGCGAGCTCTCTCCGGAGCTCCGGTCTCCGGAGCTCCAACGACTCCAACGACTCCAACGCGTCATTACTTAACGACGCGTCGCCGAGTCACGACGCGGGGGGCTCTACAGGGAGCGCCCGTCGACGACGTAAGAGTCGCCACTCGCACGCGGATGACGACGAGACCGAAGAGCACGTGGGTCTCGTCACCCTCTCCGTTCACGTCACCGACACCGGCGCGGGCATCCTGGCGCGGGACAAGCGGTACATATTCACGCCCTACGGCCGCGGCGAGGGTGGGGGGCAGGGATCTGCGAACGGCGCAGACGGCGGCATCGGCCTGGCCCTGTCGCAGCTCATCGTCGGTCAGCACGGCGGCAAGATTGACATCAGCAGCGAAGCCGGCGTCGGGAGCACGTTCAGCATGGAGATCACCCTCCCGCTCGTCCGAGATCCGGCGATGGAGGACGACGCCGCCGACGGACGGACCCCGAGCTCGCGCGCGCCGCACCACCGACGCGACCAACGCGACCACAAGCCATCTCACGCGTCGCCGCCCGCGATTCACGACGGCGGCCATCCCGGATGGAACGGCATCCGTCGCGGCCGGGAGCGGACCCCGCCGTCTGCGGATATATTCGCCTCGGCGCTCTACTCCGGCGCCGACGCCAGGGACGTCGCGGATCTTCGCTCGGACATCGCGAGGCGCGAAACGCGGTGCCGCGACGGATCGGATCGCGCGCCGAGGATCAACATGCGCCGGCAGAGCTGGGAGGGCCAGCGGACGCCCCGGCCGTCTCGAACCTCGCCGACCACCTCGGACGAAGCGCCTGACACGATCCACGAGGGCCGCGTCGCCGCCCACCACGCGCACTCGCCGCCGTTCGCGGCGATGCAGGTGGACCGACCGAGGCGCGTGCTCCTCGTGGACGACGATCGGTTGGTTCGTATGGTCCTCGCCGCGTTGCTCCGGCGCATGGACGCGGTTTGCGTAACCGCGTCTGACGGAGCCGAGGCGGTGAACAAGTGCGCGAGCGGCGAGTTCGACCTGGTGATCATGGACCTGCGAATGCCGGTCATGGACGGTTTGGAGGCGACGAGAAGGATTCGGGAGATGGACGCGGACGTGCCCATCGTCGGGCTCACCGCCAACACCATGCCCGAGGACACCGCGCGGTTCTTGAGGAGCGGCGCGAACGAGGTCATCTACAAGCCCATCAACGCGGACAACGTGGAGAAGCTGCTGAGCCGGTACTCGAACTACAGCTCCAGCTCCCCGACAAATTCGCACGACGGCGGTGTGCCCGCCGCGATGTGCCACGGCTTCTACGAAACCATGTGACGTCACCGCGGCGGCGGCGGCGGGGGCGGGGGGAGAAGTGTGACGATCATTTTTCACGATTATTTTTCACGGCGCGTCTGTGAGCGTTTCGACGCGGGGTGCGGCCCGGCGCGGGGCGTGGCGATCTCTTGACGATCCCCTCGCTCACGCCAGGGCACTCGCGTCGCGAGACGTCGCCGGAGTGTACTAAACTATCCAGAAAGCGCGGGTAGCATTCTTTCGCGAGCAAGTTGCGCGTGTACTGTAAGACAAAAATGCGATAAATCGACAGTAGTGTGGGGTGAGAATTCCATAACCTAAAAAGTTTTTCCATCCGCCAAACGGCGGCTGAGGGCCTCTTGACTCGCGCCGTGGGGCCCCACCGGCGGCCCTTTTCCAGCCGCGCCGGGCGTGATCGCACGGACGCGCGTCGGCTCGACGCACCGGGAGACCTAGCGTTCACCCGAGTAGACTCCCACCATGGGTCTGGAGGAGATTCCCCCCAACCTGCCCCGCGGCGAGGTGCGCGAAAGCCCTCGCGATGCCCCCTCACCCCACCCGTCGCGGCCCTCGGAAGAAGCCCGAGGGTGAAAAAACCGCGATCTCGGCCCCGTCCCGCCGCAAACCCTGCGCTTTCCCGCCCTCGTTCCCGCCATCCGCGCTCACGTTCGCCGCGCGTTTCCCAACCCGTCGCAGGATGGCTACGTCGACTGGTCCAAGGTGGACGTCAAGGACCTGGAGATGCCCGCGGGCGATGACATGGGCATCGTCAGCGACGACGAGGGCATCGACGTCGAGGAGGTCAAGTCCGAGTCGGGCTTCGGCACCGTGATCGTCGTCGACAACCTCCCGAAGGTCCCGGACGCCAAGTTCGAGAAGCTCTGCACCGTCGTCAGAAAGATCTACGGTCAGATCGGCGTCGTCCGCGAGAACGGTCTCCACATGCCCAAAGGCGCCGACGGCGTCACGAAGGGATTCGCCTTCATCGAGTTCCACAACCCCGTCGAGGCAGCCGCCGCGATCGAGCAGACCAACGGGTACAAGCTCGACAAGGCGCACGTCTTCAAGGTGTCCAAGTTCGACGACTTCTCCAAGTACGACGCGGTTCCGGACGTGTACAAAGCCCCGGAGCCCAAGCCCTACGTCGCGCGAGAGAACACGGCGAGCTACATGCTCGACGACCGAGGCCGCGACCAGTTCGCGATTCGTTTCGGAGACGAGACGGAGGTGCACTGGAACGACGCGCAGGTGAAGGAACCCGTCGAGGTGTACAAGCGCTCGTTCTGGACCGAGTCTTACGTCCAGTGGTCGCCCCGGGGGAACTATCTCGCGACGGTGCACAGGCAGGGTGTCGCGCTGTGGGGCGGCCCCGGCTTTGCGCGTTTCGCCAAGTTTTCGCACGGTGGCGTTCAGTTCATCGAGTTCTCGCCGTGCGAGCGGTACCTCGCCTCCGGGAGCACGCACGATCCCGCGAACGCGCGCGAGCAGGCGCAGGTTGTCGTGAACTTTTTCGACGTTCGCTCGGGCGCGAAGCTCCGATCGTTTCAGGGACCCATCTCCGACTTTGTCACGGGGGCGCAGAGGGGTCTGACCTGGCCGGTGTTCAAGTGGGCGGGGGCGTCCGACGCCGGAGCCTTCTTCGCGCGCATGGGCAAGAACGCCGTGTCCGTGTACGAGGCTCCCGAGATGGGTCTGGTGGACAAGAAGTCGATCAAGCTGGAGGGCGTGCTGGACTTTTGCTGGTCCCCCGCCGATCCGATCCTCTCGGTGTACCAGCCCGAGCAGGGCGGCGGCAACCAGCCCGCGCGCATCGCCCTCATCGAGCTCCCGAGCAAGAAGGAGGTTCGCTCGAAGAACCTGTTCAGCGTCAGCGGCGTGCGCATGTTCTGGCAGCAGTCGGGTGACTACTTTGCCGTCAAGGTGGACCGCCTGACCAAGACGAAGAAGTCCACCTACTCGGGCTTCGAGCTCTTCCGTTTGCGGGAGCCGAACTGCCCGATGGAGGTGCTCGAGCTCCCGGACAAGACGCAGAAGATCGTCGCGTTCGCTTGGGAGCCCAAGGGCCACAGGTTCGCCGTCATCCACGGCGACGGCGCTCGCCCCGACGTCTCCTTCTACACGATGATCGACGAGGGCTCCGCCGTGAACAAGGTGAAGCTCATCGGCACGATCAAGAACAAGACGGCGAACTGCCTGTTCTGGTCCCCTAAGGGCAAGGTCATCGTCCTCGCCGGCCTGAAGACCATGAACGGTCAGTTTGAGTTTTTCAACGTCGACGAGATGGAGACGATGGCGAGCGCCGAGCACTTCATGGCCACCGACGTCGAGTGGGACCCCACCGGACGTTACGTCACCACCGCCGTCACCTCCGTGCACCAGATGGAGAACGGCTTCAACGTATGGACCTTCAACGGCAAGCTGCTGTACAAGCACCAGCGCGAGCGCTTCTACCAGTTCCTCTGGCGCCCCCGCGCGCCGTCGCTCCTGTCCGAGGAGAAGGAGGCTGAGATTCTCAAGAACCTCAAGAGCTACTCCAAGAGGTTCGACGAGCTGGACGAGTCCATCCGCAACGCGCAGGACTCGCACCTCGCGGCGGAGAAACAGGAGGTGACCGACGCGTGGAACGCGTGGCTCGCGAAGAAGCGCTCGCGAGTCGAGGCGGATGACTACGTCGACGAGGTTAGGAAAATCATGCGCCAAAGATATCCGGACTGGACCGAGGGCGGCGCCGCGGACGTCGTGGAGACGCAGGTCGAGGTGGAGGAGATCATCTCCGTCGTCGAGGAGCCCCTCTCCATGGCGCGATGAGTGAACACGCCGCGTGCGCGTGCACGCGTGCGGGGGGCGGGCGACGCGCGTGCGGTTGTGGAGGAGGTCGGGGTGTCTGTCGGAGAGGATGGAGCGACAATCGATCTTCGTCCGCTCGGAGGGGCGCGTCGCCGAGACGAAGGAGCGGGTCGAGGGCGCGACGCGACGCGAACGGGGCTACATATCATGCGGGGCTCAATACCATAAATATACCATACATGACAACTGATCATCGGGTCACGGTGCACCACCCGTCGTCGTCGGGCTCCGTGTGCCCCCGCCTGGTGACCCTCGCGGCGTCGTCGTCGCCGCCCTCGACGCCCCCGACGCCGTGACCCGTGTTGAACGCCGCCGCGAGGCCGTCCGCGAGGTCGTCCGCGTCCATCATCTCCTCCTCGGACCCGTTTCCCTCGCCGCCGTCCGAGGATTCGTCGTTCTTACCCGCCGCGCCCGCGGTCCACCGCCTGTCCTCCTCGACGCGCCTGGACCGCTCGAGGTGCTCGCGGGGAAGGGGCTTGGCGCAGATGTCGCGCGCGGTCGTGTAGTCCCCGGCGGCGGTCTGTTCGAACATCGCGCACGCGATGTGCG
>MDSW01088755.1_pt1 | contig 10688 bp, 8 predicted proteins | sample 811171 | NCBI WGS metagenome assembly MDSW01 (sample SAMN05326641, study PRJNA326480) | marine metagenome | isolation source: seawater | place: Atlantic Ocean: North West | collected 2012 | reverse complement strand
TATCATTTAAATCGAATTACCAAGAATTAGGCATTGGTTCAGGAAATCTGAATCTAGAGGCGTTTATTCGAGTTTTAGCGCTTAATGGGTATAAAAATGGTTGGTCTATTTCCTTTAATAAATCTGCTTATCACAAAACTTCTGAAAATGACTGCAAAGATGATTACAGAAATTTAATTAGCCTTCTTCAAGATGTATATCAAAATCACCCTGCTTTAAAAGAACCTATTCCGGGTCTCCCTGAAAGAAGTAAATTAAGAGGTATAGAGTTTATAGAGTTTGCTGCTGACAAAAATTCTGGGGTTAAATTAGCTACTATTCTTAATTCGCTTGGTTTCAGAAAGGAGCGGAAGCATAAAACAAAAGCTGTAGAATTATTTAGGCAAGGGTCAATAAATATACTCATCAATACTGAAAAAAAAGGAGCTGCAGCCCAAATGTTTAGAGAAAATGGGCCCTCTGTTTGTGATATCGCACTAAGAGTTAATGACGCTGAAAAAACTGTGCAGCGAGCGAAACAGCTTGGAATATCTGAATTTTTTCAAAAAGTACCAACAAATGAATTATCAATACCAGCAATTAGCGGAGTTGCCAAATCAGTGCTTCATTTCACTGATGAAAAGACAAATTTACATAGATTATGGGAAATTGAATTTAGCCGGGAAGCAGACCCTTGGACCATTCCACCATCAGGATTAAGACGAGTTGACCATATTTCTCAAACATTAAAATGGGAAGAGATGGAGAGCTGGGCAAGTTTTTATACAACTACTTTTGAGATGGAAAGAACCACCATTTTTGATGTCTCTGACCCAAAAGGTAATATCCAGTCGCTTTCTGTTACTAGCGCAGAGGGTGAAGTAAAATTAAATTTAAACGGTGCTCCTAATAAAAATACATTTGCTGATGATTTTTTAAACAAACACAGCAAGGCCGGTGTGCAACACATCGCATTTCATACTGATGATATTTTTCAAACATCATCAATTTTAGAGAAAGCAAATTTCGCAAGGCTTACACCAAAACCTAACTATTATGAGTGGGTAAAGAAAAAATTTGATTTAAGTTCTGAATTTACCAACAAGCTGAAAAAGAACCAAATTTTTTATGACCGTTCGACCAACGGAGAATATTTTCAGCTATATAGCAAACCATTTTTTTCTAATTTATTTTTCGAAGTTGTGCAGCGCTCACCTCACTATGAAGGATATGGGGCTAATAATGCATCCTTCAGATTGCAGGCTCAGATTGAACAGATACAGGAGATTGCTTAATGGATAATAACGCAGAGGAAATTAGAAATTGGTGGCGAACCTCTATAATTGACATGAAGCCAGGTAAAATAGAATTTAGAGGCCAGCCAATAGAAGAGCTTATTGGTAATGTAAGTTTTTCCTATATGATTTGGCTAATGCTCAGAGATGAAAAGCCTACTACTATGCAAACCAACCTTTTAGAGGCAGCTCTAGTTGCAGGAGTTGACCATGGACCGCAAGCACCATCCATTGCATCTGCAAGAATGGCAGCAACCTGCGGCGTTGGCATGAATAACATAATTGCGAATGGCATAAATATGCTAGGTGATATTCACGGCGGTGCAGGTGAGCAATGCGCTGAACTATATATCGATATAAAAAAAATGAAGAACAATTCAGCATCTCTTGAAGATAATGTTAAAGCTGCGGTAACAATTTGGCAAAAAAAATATGGAAAAATTATCTCTGGGTTTGGCCATAGATTTCATAAACCTGTTGACCCAAGGGCACCAAGGCTAATGGAAATAACACGAAAAGCCGCTGAGGACGGAACAGTTTCTGGGGAATTTGTAGATATCGCTGAAGCAGTTCAATCTCATGTATCCGAAATAGTTGGAAAACCAATTGCAATGAATATTGACGGAGCAACAGCTGTTATATTTTGTGAGCTGGGCTTCCCACCAGAACTATGTAGAGGATTATTTTGTATTTCTAGATCGATTGGTATTTTGGCTCATGGCTGGGAGCAATTGCAACAAGGTGGTAGAAATAAGGGGCCTATGCCACCCTCTTTTTTGCCAACATATGAGCCCACTAAATAAACAGAAAAGCCCACAAAAATGAAAAAAAATAAACCTATCACAAGAGTTGGTCTCATTGGATGTGGACGGATTAGCGATATATATTTAAAAACTTTAAGCAGATTTGAGCACATAGAAGTTGTCTCCTGTGCCAGTTTGGATATTGAGGAGAGCAAAGCCAAAGCGCAAAAATTCAACATTAAAAAAGCACAAACACCAGATGAATTAATAAAAGATGAAAGTATTGACCTGGTATTAAACCTTACAGTACCAAAAACTCATTTTGAAGTAAGCTTTAAAGCTATTCAGGCTGGTAAACATGTTTATTCAGAAAAACCCCTATCTACTAGCATGAAAGATGCACAAATACTTACGGACCTTGCTAGAAATAAAGGTGTTTATCTAGGATGTGCACCAGATACATTTTTTGGCAACAGATGGCAAACTGTTAGAAAACTTATAGATGCTGGAGAAATTGGTACCCCTACAGGTATTTTTTCGTTTGTTGGAACTCACGGAACAGAGCGTCATCATCCTAACCCTGACTTTTATTATGAAGATGGCGGTGGTCCATTAATGGATTTAGGTCCGTACTATTTGAGTTTAATGGTGTTTCTATTTGGTTCAATAGTTCAGGTATCAGGATTATCAAATCGTGCTTTTCAACAACGAAAAATTGAAAATGGTGCACGCAACGGTGAAAATATTGATGTTCATGTAGATACTCATGTCCAGGCGATGCTCTCGTTTGAATCCGGGCTCATAGGTTCGATGACTATGAGTTTTGATGTTTGGGATTCTGAAACCCCAAGATTTGAAATCTATGGAACGGAAGGTGTAATTTGTGTTTCTGACCCCGACCCGGTACATGGTGCAAATATTTTTCAAGGAGATGTCTGGCTGCGAAAACAGAATAACTCTCGCTGGTCACATCAGCCACGGCCTCTAGGAAGAGAAAATTGGGAAATCCCAGATAATTTGCATAATTTATCGAGTGATAACCGCGGTGTTGGCTTAGTAGAAATGGTTAGTGCAATTGAACATAACACCACGCATCGAGCGAGCGATTCTTTAGCAATCCATACCCTAGAAGCCATGCTAGGCATAATAAAAAGTTCTAATACTCACAAGTTTATAAACTTAAACACAAAATGTGAACGACCGGCACCACTTCCAGAAAACTTTAATGATATACTGCAGCACGGAATGAAAAAATGACTGTGAAATCAATAACAATTGGGGAACCTTTTTTTAATATAGAATATTTATCTGCTGAAGAGAATTTTTGCCTAGAAGAAAGGGCGATTTTATTGAACCTTGGCAAGAAAAATATTAAAATTAAACATCAAAAATTAAAACCCCTAGAATCTGTCATTGTTCAAAATACTGAAATTCTAGGTATCGAAACAGCTATAATTATAAAAAATTTTGACCAATATAATGAAGCTGATGTTTTCAAGAGAATTACTAATATGTGGCCAACAGCCTACGAGGTAAGAGGAGAAGAGAGGCTTAAAGGAGTTTCTCACTTTATGTCCCCAAAAATATGGGAAGGAAGGTTTGGTTTTACCTTATACTTGTCTCAATCTGTTCCATTAAATGTTGGCCTTCATAAAGAGCATCCATTTTGCCCTGAACCAGGATTTAGAGAAGTCCACACTCAGATAATGGGGATTGGTAAAATGCAGCAATGCCAAAAAAAAGATATTTCCACCCTTTATCTTGAAGAGATAATGGCACCTGGTTCAACCCACAAGCCAATGTATGACAAGCAAGGAAATTATCCTTGGCATCAGTATGAAACCATAACACCTTCAATTTTTATGGCAGTAGAAATACTTCCAGAGCCAAATGAGTGAGAATAAAAATGACAATCCTCTCCAACAAAATAAATTTAGAAACTTCATTTCCAAATTTTAATAGGAAACTTCGTCTTGGTATAATAGGTGGTGGACGTATCGCTGAAATGCAGTCTATGGCTGCTAGGATGACTAACAGATGGGATATTGTTGCAGGTGCACTTTCCTCTGATCCAAAAAAAAATATTCTATTATCCAATAAGTGGTTCCTTAATAGTGAACGTGTGTATTCAAGCTATAAGGAAATGGCAATAAGTGAAACTAAACGCCAAGACTGTGTTGATGCCGTAATGATTACAACACCAAATCATTTGCATCTGGACTGCTGTAAAGAGTTCATAGAAGCAGGAATTTCAATCATGTGTGATAAGCCACTGACTAATACTGTTTCTGATGCTCAACAGTTGAAAGCTCACTTAAAAGATTTTAAAGGTACCTTTGGGGTAGGCTATGTCATGTCGTGCTTCCCAATGGTAAGGCAGGCAAAAGAGCTTATTTCTTTGGGTGAAATTGGAGCCATTAATCAGATTCATGTTGAATTTTTCCAAGATTGGATGGTTACAAACGAATTATCAGATGAACCGCATGTAAAATGGCGATTAGATCCGGATAAATCTGGGAACACTAGTTGTGTGGGCGATATTGGAACACATGCATGTCATCTAGCTCAATTTGTTAGTGGATTATCATTAACCGAACTGCGAGCTGATTTTCACGTATGCGGTCATCCAAAAACACTTGAAGATACTGCTTTTATGTCTTTAAAATTTGAAAATGGTATACCTGGAACTTTAATGGTTACACGAGTTGCATCTGGTAATAGAGGGGGTCTACGACTCCGTATTTATGGCTCTAAGGGCGGAATTGAATGGGACTTAGAGAAATGTGATTTTCTGAGACTCAACCTACATGGAAAGCCAGACCAAGTCATTAGCCGCGGTCATGGACATGGAATAAGTAAGACAACACAGCGACTTATTCGCTCTTCTAGAGGTTTTCCTGAAGGCATAATTGAAGCATGGGGAAATTTGTACACAGAGCTAGCAATAGCTATCGCAGCACAAAAGGATGAGACTGCATTACCAGACCATTTACTCCAATTTCCAGATTTTGAAGAAGGGTTTAATGGCGTAAAATTTAACCAAGCTGCTTACACCTCCAGCATTAATAATGGCAAATGGATATCAATCGAGTGAGTTAAAAAAGATTTTGCCAAAAAGTTTTAGTTGATAAAATTAATAATATCAGATATTTTTCATAATATATGATAATCTATTGGATTTTCTATATAGAATGGCTAATAAACTGAAAACAAGAAATGTTGAACAGCTATATTCATTAGCGCATCTAACGCTCATCAATTGTACCCCTGCTGAATTAACCTATATAGCAGCGAGGGCAGGTTATGATGCTATCTCTCCTAGGTTTATTCAAATGCACGTTGCAGATGAATTTCAGGTCTCCCCCCTAGACCTTAGCCAAAAAAAAGCACTCAAAACTGCTCTTGCTGTTACCGGTATTAAAGTTCTCGATATCGAAATAGCAAGGATAACAGAGGATTGCGACCCGCGAAAATTTGAGCCAGCCTTTGAATTTGGAGGGGAGATAGGAGCAAGGCATGTAATAATGTCCGCTTGGACAAAACGAACAGATGATAGAAATTTCTTAATCGATATGTATGCAGAGAGTTGTGACCTTGCAGTAAAATATGGACTAACCGTTGATTTAGAATTTCCCACTTTTTCGCGTTTAAAAACACTAGATGATGCCCTAGATATAGTTTTGTCGGCGAATAAGCCCAATAGCGGAATCTTAGTGGATACACTTTACTTGCATTTGAGTAGAGTTGACATTAACGAAATTCTTCATATCCCATCCGAACTTTTAAATTTTCTTCATATTTCAGATTGTCTTCCAGGAATTGCTGATACTAAAGATGGAATGATTCAACTTGCCAGAGATGCTCGCCTTTACCCAGGAGAAGGCTGGATAGACTTCGCAGGTATTATCGAGAGATGTCCTCCTATGAGCTATTCTATCGAGTTACCAAATCAAAGTAGACTCTCAGAACTTGGTTTTGAAGAGCATGCAAGACGCTGCCTGATACATTCAAAAAACATTTTCAAACATTTCAATTCAAAACGAATTCCTGCCAAACTTGCTACTGGATGAAAGATATCACATGTCAAAAACAATAAGTCAGATTGAACAAGAACAAATAGATGCAATGCTCTTAAAAGCCAATTTGGCTATGTCAAAAATCAAGAATTGGAACCAACAAGAACTCGATAGACTTGCGCAGGCAATAGGCTGGTACTCAGCAAATGAGAAGACGTTTACCAAGCTAGCTCAAATGGGTGTTGATGAGAGCGGTATTGGAGATAGAGATGGCAGACCAGCAAAAAGATTTAAAATACATGGTGTTTTAAGGGATACATTGCGGCAGCCTTCAACTGGTCTAATTGAACGTAATGAAGAACTTGGATTAGAAAAATATGCAAAACCAGCTGGGATAATAGCCTCTCTTATTCCAATGACAAATCCAGCTTTAACGCCACCAGTTACCGGAATTTACGCATCAAATTCAGGTAACGCGGTAATTTATTCCCCTCATCCGAGGACAAAAAAAACAACCTTTGAAATGGTTGAAGTCATGCGAGAGGCTTGCAGACATGCAAATGCCCCAGAGGACCTTTTCCAGTGCATATCTGAACCCTCTATTCCCATGACAAAATATTTAATGGAAAAAAGTGCATTAACATTGGCCACCGGTGGCATGCCAATGGTAAAAGCAGCCTATTCATCTGGAAAACCTGCCTTTGGTGTAGGAGCAGGCAACTCAACAATTGTGATTGATAAAACAGCTGATATTGCGCAAGCCGCTAAAAATACCCATCAATCAAAAACTTCTGATTTTGGATCTGGATGCTCAGCCGATGGAAATATAGTAATTCAGGAAGAAATTTACACAGAAATGGTTGATGCTCTCATAAAAGAAGGTGGTTATCTATGTTCAGAAAATGAGAAAGTTCTTCTGGAACAAGCGATGTGGGATGAAAACAATAACCGCACATTTTCTACAATCGCATGCAAACCACAAAAAATTACACAAGAGGCTGGTTTTAAAATTCCAGACGACAGAACTTTTTTGATGGTCAAAAATGATGGGAAAATAGGACCTGAATATGCTTTTTCAAAAGAAAAACTTACAACACTTATGGCACTATATAAGTTTAGAAATTTTGATGATGCGCTAAATATTGTCAAAGAGATCTATAAGACAGGCGGTGCTGGGCATTCGTGTGGAATTTATTCGTATGATGATAAAAATATAGAAGCGCTTGCAAAGGCAGCACCAGTAAGCAGAATGATGGTTCGCCAACCTCAATCGAAATCAAACGGTGGGTCTTTTACGAATGGTATGCCAATGACATCCTCTTTAGGTTGTGGAATTTGGGGCGGAAACATCACTAATGAAAACATCACTTTAAAGCATATGATGAATTATACATGGGTAAGCCGTCCTATTAAAGAAGATAGGCCAGCGGAAAGTGAATTATTCGGAGAATTTTTTAATCAAGAGGTTAAATATGAATAAAGTTAACAAAAAAACAGTAGCTGAACATCTTGTTGATTATTTGGAAAGACGGAACGTAAAACATATTTTTGGTCTTTGTGGTCATACTAATATTGCTGTTTTGTCTGCTTTATCTGAGAGTAAAATCGAATTTGTAACTGTGCGTCATGAACAAATCGCTAGTCATGCCGCAGACGCCTATGCGAGAGTTACTAAAGAACCATCGGTTGTATTATCTCACTTATCACCAGGATTAACAAATTGTGCTACAGGTGTGGCTAATGCTGCTCTTGACTGTATACCAATGGTTGTAATAGCAGGCGACGTGCCAACTCATTATTATGGTAAACATCCCCATCAAGAGGTAAATTTACATTCAGACGCATCACAATGGGAGATTTATAAACCTTTTGTCAAACGTGCATGGCGAGTTGATAGCGCTGAATTATTCGCAGAAATAATGGAGAAGGCATTTCAGCTTGCCCAAAGTGGACAACCAGGTCCCGTTCTGGTTAACGTTCCAATGGATATATTTAGCAAAGAAATATCTTCTTATAGTTTTGATAGGTTAAAGAAAAACAATCGAAAGTTAAGAAGCCCCTCTATCGATATTAATACAGCAAATGAAATCATTGATTTGCTAATGCAAGCTGACAAACCAATTGCTTATGTTGGTGGGGGTATCTTACTAGCAAATGCAAGTGATGAGTTAAAGGCCTTTGTTGAGTACTTATCTCTTCCAGTTGCTCATTCCTTAATGGGCAAAGGCGCCATTCCAGATAATCATCAGTTATTAATGGGTATGAGTGGTTTCTGGGGCACAGAACTTGTAAATAGGAATTGTCTAAATGCTGATGTAATTTTTGCAATTGGTACTCGTTTTAAGGAAGCAGATTGTTCAAGTTGGTATTCAGGTTACACCTTTAACATCCCAGATAGTAAAATTATACATATTGACATTGAAGCCTCGGAAATTGGTAGAAACTATCCTACCGAGATAGGTGTAATCTCAGACGCGAAACAAGCATTAAAATTATTGCTAGAAATTGCAAAAAAGAAGTGTCCCAATGGTCTAAAAAGAGATGCTAAAATTGAAGAAATATCTACATTCAAAAAACAATTCAAACAGGCTAATCAGAAAATGGAGCAAAGCAATGCTTTTCCGATGATGCCAGAGCGAATCCTAGCAGATTTAAGAACAGCGATGCCCGAAGATGCAATTATTACAACTGATGTCGGCTGGAACAAAAATGGTGTAGGACAACAATTTGATATAAATATACCAGGTTCAATTCTGACCCCAGGTGGCTTCGCAACAATGGGTTTTGGTCCATCTGGTGCTATCGGAGCAAAAATGGCAGCGCCTGAAAAAGTGGTAATATCACTAGTTGGGGATGGTGGTTTTGGTCAAAACCCTTCCGTTCTTGCAACAGCTGTTGAAAACCAGCTTGGAATTGTATGGATTGTTATGAACAATAACGCATTTGGAACTATTGCTGGGCTTCAAAAAGCTCATTATGGCTTAACTTATGGAACAACTTTTCAAGGTTCAGCAAGCAAGCCTGAAAATAACCCTGATTATGCAGCAATCGCAAGAGCATATGGTGCCCAAGGTATTCATATATCTTCTGCAGAAGAACTACTTCCTGCTTTATTCCACGCCATAGAGTCAAAACTACCAACACTTATCAATGTACCCATGATAAATAACCCGACCCCAACAACAGGCCACTGGAACATACTAGATATTTATTCCCCAGATAAAAATATATCGCATGTTGCAACCTAACTATTTAGTAGTCTACTTTTATTTTTTGGTTAGGTAAATTAACGAGGCCCATGGATTAATTTGATACATGCTAAATAATATAACAGTTTTAGATTTAACAAATGTGCTAGCAGGACCATTTTGTTGCTTTCAGCTTTCGCAAATGGGAGCAAAAGTCATAAAAATAGAGCGACCTCAAACAGGTGACCTCGCAAGGCAACTCGGTTCTGATGAGGAACTCAGTGCGATGAACATGGGAGTTTCTTTTTTAGCGCAGAACGCAGGTAAAAAATCAATAACACTAAATTTAAAGACAAAAACTGGTATAGAAATACTTAATAAGCTGGTAAAGAAAAGTGACGTTTTAGTTGAGAATTTTCGTCCTGGTATTATGAAAAAACTCGGAGTAGATTACACCGCACTAAAGAAGGTAAATCCTAATTTAATTTTCTGCTCTATTTCTGGTTTTGGACAGCATGGTCCTTTATGTGAAAAACCAGCTTACGACCAGATAATTCAGGGCATATCAGGAGTTATGAGCATCACCGGTCGACAGCAAGATGGTCCCATGCGAGCAGGCTATCCACTAGCAGATACGATTGGAGGATTAACAGCGTCCATGGCTATTTGTGCCGCACTTAATCAACAGCCAAGGGGATGCAACATTGATATTTCAATGCTTGAGTCAGTTTTATCAACGATGGGATGGGCCGTATCAAATTATCTAATTGGCGGGGTAAACCCATCTCAGAATGGAAATGAAAATATGACGTCATCTCCCTCAGGAACTTTTGAAACCCAAAAAGGATTGCTAAATATATCAGCAAATGAGGAATCACAATGGCAAAAGCTAGTTTCATGTCTTAAACGAAGTGACTTACTAAAAGATTATCGTTTTTCCACAAGAAAAATGCGAAAAAGAAATAGAACTGCTTTGAAAGAACAGATTGAAAAAGTTCTTAAAACAAAACCTGCTATATTTTGGGAGGCTAAATTAAGTAGCGCCGGTGTTCCATGTGGTCTTGTAATGTCTATTCCTGAGATCATTAAACACGAGCAAATCACAAGCCAGAACTTTACAACAAAACTCAAAACTAAAAATACTATTGGGAGAGATATTGAAGTGATGAGGTCTGCTGCCAGAACTAAAACTTCAAAACCTCAACCTATAACACCGCCTCCTAAACTAGGTGAAGACACGTTTGCAGTTTTAGAAGAATTAGGATACGAAAAAAAAATCATTGAGACTTTTATGAAACAAGGTGTTCTATAAAAATAATAAAAACAAATTTTGTATTTTTAATCGCATCAGAACTAATTAATAAATAAAACTCTTTTATCGACCATAAATATCCTCATAACGATTGATGTCGTCCTCGCCTAGATAAGTTCCTAGTTGTACTTCAATTAATTCCATACGCTCACTAG
>MDSW01086497.1_pt1 | contig 10688 bp, 11 predicted proteins | sample 811171 | NCBI WGS metagenome assembly MDSW01 (sample SAMN05326641, study PRJNA326480) | marine metagenome | isolation source: seawater | place: Atlantic Ocean: North West | collected 2012 | reverse complement strand
TTGGCAATTTCACTCACATATGCGGGCTGATTTTCCTCGCCTTTATAGGCTATCGGCGTTAAATAGGGACAATCTGTTTCAATCATTATCTTGGTCAAGGGAATATCTCGAATCGCTGAAATCGTCTTGCCTTTTTTTGCATAAGTCACAGTCCCTGTAAATGAATAATATGTTAGCGGTGTATCGACTTGCTTAATAAAGTCGATATGACTCCCAAAACAATGAAATACCTTTTTAACTGTCGGAAACTGAGTCACAATGTCAGCCATATCTGATTCAGAATGGCGATTATGAATAATCACAGGCATATCATAATCACGCGCAAGTTCTAACTGTTTAATCAATGCCGTTTGTTGATGGATTTTTGATGTTCTCATCTTAAAATAATCTAACCCAATTTCTCCCACTGCTACAAATTTTCCTGTTTGAACTCTTTTTTCTAATTGACGCCATGTGTCTTCTGTATAATCTTCGCCAGGATATACCCCCACTGTCGGATAAATATGAGTATATTTCTCATGGGTTTTCAAGCCTATTTCCGCAGTCTCCAAATTAAGCGCCACATTGATGATATGGGTTACCCCTGCCTTCGCTGCATTATCAACGATCTCCTGAATGGATCGTTCACATAGATCGACATGGGCATGGGTATCAATCACCTTTGCTGCTCACCTTAGCCGCGCTATAATAAAAATTTTTAATTTTATTTTTGGCAATACCCAGTTTTTCGCCCATTCCAATCGCTTGTTTTACTGTTAAGTGATGGGATTTAAATTCCTCGAACCATGCTTGCTCACGATCACTCTCTGCTTGTTGATTTTCTAACTGTAAAATTAAACAAAACTCGCCCTTTAAAGGGATATCTGTTAATTGATCTTTTACCCTTTTGATATCACCAACTATAATCGTTTCAAACTGCTTGGTTAACTCCTTCCCGATTACGATCAAGCTCTCTGGATAATCTCGAGTGAGCCACTCTAAAGTCCGTTCCAATCGTTTCGCAGTCTCAAAAAATACCACTGGACACCCTAACCCCACTAACTGTGAACGCTTAGCGTCATACTCAGATACTGTTTTGGGAAAAAACCCTCCAAAATAAAATTGATTGGCCAAAATACCAGATACTGATAATAAGGTTGTTAGTGATGATGGACCTGGTATCGGTACTATTGGTATATCATACTGCCTCATATAAGTGATACAAAACGCCCCTGGGTCGCAAATATTCGGTGTTCCGGCGTCACTGACTATCGCAATACTCTCTCCCGCTGTTAAACGCTTTAGTAATGTCTTACAGCGTTGTGTTTCATTAAATTTTTGTAATGATAGTAACGGCGTTTTAATCTTAAACGTCTTCAGTAATCCCTGTGTGACTCGCGTATCTTCTGCCGCAATTATCGCTACAGATTTTAACGTCTCAATCAATCTAAATGTACAGTCTTCTAAATTTCCAATCGGTGTTGCACAAACAAAAATTGTGCCTAACTGGGTTGTAATTCGGTATCTCCTATGGGTTGCTCTATAGTCGTAGGATCATAGGTTAACTCATCCATATTAACATGTCCTTTATAAATACCGCCCTCTTCAATCAATAATTTTTCAGCTTTAATATTACCGTATACTTTACCCGTACTTAATATTTGTAATCCTTGAACAGCTTCTATTTCACCAATAAACTCACCCGCAACGACTATATTATTACCAATAATATTCGCTTTAACTGTGCTATTAATACCAATATATATCTCACCTGCCGCATTAATTTCACCGTCATACCGTCCTTCAATCCGAACAGAACGTTGGGTATGAATTACGCCTTTTACCGTCGCTTCTTCACAAATAACAGTATTAATTAATTCTTTATTAAACTTTTTATTTTTATTCATACCCTATAAGTTCTACCATACTTTTTTACTTGCTGTAAACATATCAAGATCTAAATACGCAATCGGATTAATAGCTTTTCTCCACTTTTTAATTTCATAATGTAAATGCGACCCCGTTGAAATACCCGTTGTTCCCACTTGTGCGATAATCTGCCCTTTCTTCACGGTACTTCCTTGCTCCACTAATAATTGAGAGCAATGGGCATAAATAGTGCGATACCCATAATCATGGTCTATCACAATTACAAAGCCAAAACTTCCAGACCAGCCAGCGTACTCAATGATACCATCTGCTGTAGCCTGAATCGGCGCACCTGTCCATGACGCAAAATCAATCCCACGATGTAACTTTTTACGACGATGGATGGGATGATAACGCATTCCGTAGCGTGACTGAATTCGTCCATAAATAGGGCGGATGGATGGCGTTGATGCAAATCGATCTTTCAATTGATAGGTTTTATCTAAAAAATATTGATAGGCTTGATTATTTTCTGCAACCTTTCTTTTCAAAAACTCTATTTTTAAATTGGCGACATTAATAGGATCGTGTTCATTATTTTCGATTTGGTTATAGGCACTATTAATTTGTTTTATTTTTTTTTTAATTTTTTTTTTTTGGCGATAACTACGTCTTCTCATTTTGACGTCACCTAACAATAACTTTAACTCATCTTCTTTATCTACAATTTTAATATACTGTGATTGTAACTGATCTAAATTTGTATTAATTGTTGCTAAGGACTTTTTGAGTGCTTTATTTTCAACTTCTAACTTTGAATACGCCTGACTCTTATACGTTGCTGTTGATGTAAAGTAAAGACCAATTCCTAAAGCAAATAACAATAATAAAAAAATAATGGTAACGATCCTGAATGTTATTCTTGAAATTCGTACTGACATACTTTTATTGCCATTGGGTAATAAAATGATCAATGAATAATAGTTACTGTTACTTGTTATCATGACTTTCTCGCTATGGTTCTTGCACGTTTTGGTCGGGGTGACTGGATTTGAACCAGCGCCCCCTAGTACCCCATACTAGTGCGCTACCAGGCTGCGCCACACCCCGACAATGGTGGTCTTGGTAGTTTAATACTATTTCCCATTATTCGCTAGATTTTTTTTCAACTCTGTATCTGGTAACTGATATAACTTTTTAAACTCGTCCCCTTCAATAATCTCTTTATCTAAAATATACTCTGACAACAATGTCAATTTTTTTAGATTCTTTTTTAATATCTTCGTTGACTCTTGATAACACCGATCAATTAAGTTTTGAATTTCCTGATCAATCACTGTCGATGTTTGATCTGAAAAATCTTGCGTATGATTACTATAGGATTTTCCTAAAAATACTTGAGATTGATCTCGTCCATATTGACGTGTCCCTAACTTATTACTCATACCAAATTTACAAATATAGTTTCTTGCTAATTCTGTTGCCTTTTCAATATCATTGGATGCCCCTGAAGTAATCTCACCAAACACAATTTCTTCTGCAATCCGACCCCCCATTAAAATTTTGATTTGTGACTCAATTTCAGTTTTAGAAATTAAATATTTGTCTTCAATGGGTAACTGCAATGTATAGCCTAACGCCATCCCTCGTGGCAAAATGCTAATTTTATGAACGGGGTCCGACTGGTCCACTTCCATCGCAACAATCGCATGTCCTAACTCATGATAAGCGACTGTCTTACGTTCTTTTTCTGCCATTACTCGTGACTTACGTTGAGGCCCTGCCATGACACGATCTGTCGCTTCTTCAAGTTCCGTTAATGAGACCTTTTTCTTACCATTTCGTGCCGCTAATAATGCCCCTTCATTAATTAAATTAGCTAAATCAGCGCCTGTAAATCCAGGCGTACGTTTGGCAATCACTTCAATATCCGTATTTTGAGTCATTTTTTTATCTTTAACATGAATTTTAAGAATCTCATGACGCCCTTTGACATCTGGTTTATCCATAACCACTTGCCGATCAAAGCGTCCTGGTCGTAATAAAGCGGGGTCCAATATATCTGGTCGATTTGTTGCTGCAATCACAATAATTGTTTCGGTTTCATCAAAACCATCCATTTCAACTAATAATTGATTTAATGTCTGCTCACGTTCATCATGACCGCCCCCTAAACCTGCACCACGATGTCGTCCCACTGCATCTAACTCATCAATAAAAATTAAGCAAGGTTGACTCTTTTTTGCCTGCATAAATAAATCCCGGACTCGTGATGCGCCTACCCCAACAAACATCTCGACAAACTCAGACCCTGACAAACCAAAAAAAGGGACATCTGCTTCACCTGCAATGGATTTGGCTAATAATGTTTTTCCGGTTCCTGGGGGGCCCATTAATAATACCCCCTTAGGAATTTTCGCCCCAATATCACGATATTTTTCAGGTGCTTTTAAGTAATCCACAATTTCTTTGACCTCTTCAATGGCTTCATCTGCACCTGCAATATCCTCAAATGACTTTGCCTTGCTTTGGTTATCTTTACGCCACGGTGATGCTTTGGTTTTTCCAAAGGACATTGCCTGATTATTCATCCCTTTGGCTTGTCTAAAAATAAAAAACCACAATAATGCAATCAAAATAAACGGTAAAAAGGCCTGCATAAACAAACCCATGGCCCACCCTGAATCACTTGGATTGACTTTGAGATTTACATTTTGTTCACGTATTTCATTAACAAACTCAGGATAATCAATATAATAAGCCGTTAACTTTTCACCATTATTTTTTTTACCCACCACTTTATTTTCAGCAGTAAAAAGTGTAATTTCGTTAAGTTGACTACTATTTAATTCTGCTAAAAACTCTGAAAATGGAATTTGGGTTGGGCCTTTTGGTTCATACACATAGGTTGTAATCACAGAAATCGCCATCATTGCAACTAACAAATACCAAATTAAATTTCGCCATTCGTTTTTAGGTTTATTTTTTTTACTTTTTTTATTTTTAGCTGTCATTTTAATTAATCGTATTGTATCAACATATCTCTTTTTTCTAAAGAAATTTCTTTTCCGCTTCTCATCAAATTCTATCTTACTATAATGTCCCTTTGGTTGACGGAATTGTATTGCTCGTTATTTGTGTGGCTTGATTTAATATGACACCAAACGCCTTAAATATACTTTCAATCATATGATGAAGATTATGGCCTCGAATGACATCAATATGAAGTGATATTCGTGCATTATTAACTACGGCATTAAAAAACTCTTCTACTAACTCCACATCAAATTCGCCCACTTTTGTTTTGGGAAAAGAACTATTGATGACTAATGTTGATCGATTACAAATATCAATGGCCATTTGGCATAATGCCTCATCCATCGGAATGAGTCCCGATGCATAACGCTGAATCCCTTTACAATCTCCTAATGCCTCCTTAATCGCTAAACCCAAACAAATCCCAATATCTTCTACCGTATGATGGGCATCAATTTCAATATCGCCTTTGGCTGTTAATGTCATGTCAAATTGACCATGTTTTGTAAATAGATCTAACATATGATCAAAAAAGGGGATACTCGTTTTTATTTTACGCTTGCCTTGGCCATCAATCACAAAATTTAATGTGATCTTTGTCTCTGATGTCTCACGCTTAATGGATGCTTTTCTCATTGCTTTCTCTCCTCTCTTACCTAATATTTAAAATAAAGTATTTTGCCGACTATCGCTACGGCTATATTGTGTTAAGCCCAAATGCTGACAGGCCATTGCAGTGGCCATTCGGCCTCTTGATGTCCGCTCAATAAACCCTAATTGTAACAAATACGGTTCGACAACATCTTCTAACGATTCGGTTTCCTCAGCTATGCTCGCGGCTATGGTATCAACGCCTACTGGTCCACCCTTAAACTTAGTGATTAATGTCTGCAAATATTTATGGTCCAACTGATCCAACCCTAACGGGTCAATGCCTAATGCCGTTAATGCCGTTTGGATGCTTTCTGGGGTAATGCTCGCCTGGTCTTCCACCTGTGACCAATCGCGCACTCGCTTTAATAATCGATTGGCAATCCGCGGTGTCCCTCGTGAGCGTAATGCAATTTCATTGGCAGCCCCTTCATTAATTGTACAATTTAAAATGTCTGCTGCCCGGCTAATAATTGTCTGTAAATGGGCAGGCGTATAAAATTCAAGCCGCTCAATAATCCCAAACCGATCTCGTAAGGGCGATGACAATAGTCCTAATCGTGTTGTTGCCCCAATTAAGGTAAATGACGCGACATCAATCCGGATCGATCGTGCTGACGGTCCTTTCCCAATAATAATATCCAACTCAAAATCTTCCATTGCAGGATACAAAACCTCTTCTACCGATCGATTTAGGCGATGGATTTCGTCGATAAATAAAATGTCGCCTTCTTGAAGATTGGTTAAAATTGCCGCTAAATCACCCGGCCGTTCAATGGCAGGACCTGACGTGATTTTAATATTTACATTCATTTCCTGTGATACAATGGATGCTAACGTTGTTTTTCCCAGACCAGGCGGACCATAAAAGAGTAAATGTTCTAAATTTTCGTTTCGCTGCTTAGCCGCACCAATATAGACTGATAAATTTTTCTTTAATTGATCTTGACCAATAAAGTCCATCAGTTTTTGTGGCCTTAAATTTCCCTCTTTGGTATCTTCTTCCTTCTTCTGACCCGAAATCATGCGGTCATTGTCTTCTTCAAACTCATTGGTTAGCGTATTATTAACTGTATTTTCCATCGATTGGTACACTAGTATATCATGAGATTACAGGGATGCAGAGTGAAAAAATTTTAATGATGATTTTTTTTATACGCTGATAATGGTGGGCGATACTAGACTTGAACTAGTGACCTACGGCTTGTAAGGCCGGTGCTCTACCAACTGAGCTAATCGCCCATTACCTGGGAATTTAAATTCTATCAAACTCCCCTTCGTGTTACAATACTCCGCCTGATGATACAATCTGCTCAATTTAACACTGCAGCGTCTAGTTACACTCAATTTGCTACGATCCAAAATCAAATTGGACAAACGTTACTCAAACATATTCATCCTAGTCACAAGATAAAAGGGTCAGCACTTGACTTTGGCTGTGGGTCAGGTGCTTTAACCTCCCAACTGACGCAATATGCCCATACTGTTATTGGATATGACCCAGCCCCAGCAATGATTGAACACGCTCGCCAATCCCATGCCCAAACACACTGCACTCTTGATTGGACATCAAATCGTTCAGCGATTCAAGACAATGGCCCATTTTCATTGGTCTTTAGTAATGCCGCCTTACAGTGGGTAAACAACTTAAATAAGACCATCGCTTTTCTTGCAAAAAACTGTCAAACCCAGCTCCTTTTTTCTGTATTTGGCCCCAAAACTTTCCAAGAGTTAGCCTCTATTTGGCCGAAACCCATTATTGCCAGCCAATTTCAACCGTTAAGTCATTATGAACGTCTCGTATCACGATACTTTCCTCATGTTTCTGCCAGCTACCATCGCATTGTATATGACTATGCATCTTTAACTGAACTTCTCCAAACCATTAAAGGGACTGGCGCTTATGTTCCCAGCTCCTCTGGGCTACTCACACCGCGTCAACTTCAACACCTTGAATCAAACTATCTTAATCAATATGGAGTAATTAAAGCGACCTATGATTATGTCATTGTGGATGGTCGTTACTGATGTCTCAATCGTTGGTTATCGTCGGGACCGATACAGGGTGTGGCAAAACAATGGTGACGGGGCTGCTTGCCCACTACTTAACGACAATCCCTCATTGTCGTGTTACTACCCAGAAACTAGTCCAAACCGGTGATACCACTGACAATGATTTAGCGACTCATGACCGCTATGCGCCTCATATGACTGAACTGCCCTTATCACTGCGTTGCCCCTACTCATTTCCAGACCCGGTATCCCCCCATTTTGCGGCAGAAATACAATCCCAAACAATTAATATTGATCGGATTACTACCGCCTTTTATGCGCTCTCCAAACAAGTCGACTATTTACTGTGTGAAACCAGTGGCGGCATTATGGTCCCCTACTCTGAAAACACCACACAACTCGATATATTAATTCAGCTTAATGTCCCTGTAATTGTGGTTGCGGCAAACCAACTGGGAACATTAAATCATACCTTATTAACTGTAAATAGATTACTTTCTGAAAAACTGACAGTGTGTGGTGTTATTTTATCACAACCCTATTCTAATATTGATACCAATCTACTTGCCAATAATGAATCAACACTTCGCCACTGGCTACCTGTCCCTGTATTAGGATCACTACCATATCGCACTAAAACTGATCTGCTTCATTCTGAATTTAAGCCTATTGCTAAACAACTCATCCAAATTTTGTAACTTTTAATTTAAAATATTGCTTTTCAAATATATTGTATATCAAAATGATATATAAATTTTTTATTTTTTTACAATATAACTTCAAAAAACTCAACTAAATATTGGCATAATTATTGCTTTTAAACTAAAGATAAATCTTTATAAAATAAAGGAATGCATGTAAATGGCTATAAATACTTCATTAGAAAAATCTACAAAATATACTTTGAATACATCTGCTTCATTAGCAAATGGAAATGAAGCCGCAAATGAAGCCGCAATTAAAATTCAACAAGTATATAGAGAATATAGAGAATATCAAGAAAAAAAATTTAATAAAATTATATCTCAATTTAATAATAGTCAACCGATGACTCCATGGATTAGTTACCCTAGTGATCCTCCATTGATTGACATAGGCAACTATAATAATCTTATAGATAAAATAAAATCTGCGTGTGAGCGTAAGACTGGAGAAAATTATTTTGATATTCCTGATAAAAACGGGGATAACTTCTATCGTGTCAAAAAAATTGAATTTTCAAAAGATATTATATATCAAATATACTCTTATGATGCTCCTGATATAGATAAAACCCAATCGGATATAGGTGGTAATGATCCTAATATAGATAACTCCCAATCGGTTATAGATGACACCCAATCAGATATAGGTGATCTATTGACTACGACTATTATTCCCTATAAAAAATCATCAGATTTAAGGCTTTTAGTTAATGAAATCAACAATGATACTACACTAGAAAATCTTACTTATGCTATTTATACCAACCAAGATTTAGTTAGTTTGAAAGTTCTGATTAAATCAAAATCTATACGAAAAAACTTAGAATCCAAAATAAATTTATATCTAAGAGACTTAGCACCCACAGAAAATTCACATCTTTTTTTAAATTTCACAAGAAAGGAACCTATTAGTGAGTCCGCTGAAAAATTATTTAAAGAAAGAAAGTGCTGGCTATTAATAAAGGAGCCTAAAGAGGCCCCAATAGAGGAGCTTAAAGAGGTCCCTCACTTTAATTACGCTTAAAGAGGTGGTTAATTTTAATTAGCTAATCGTTTTTACTAACCGTTGTCGTAATTGCTGAGCATTATTCAATCGCTCTGCTAACTTATTCCATTCTTCTTTAATAATGATTTCAATTAGATCATTTGCTTGGGCCTTAACCGCTGTTAATAACTCCATTAGTGTTTCTTTATTCGCTTGACTCACCGACCGTCCCCAATCAACAGAGGATTGACTTAAGCGTGTCATATCTTTAATCCCCGGCCCTAATACTGGCCCTAAATCAACGTTATCTGGTACCGATCCTAATATATTCATTAACATTACTGACATTAAATACGGTAAATGAGACGTCATACCAACGAGTTGATCATGTTTCTGTGCTTCTATTTCTGCTACAATAAATGATAATGACTCTAAAAACTGTTTAAATTGATTTGGCACTTTACCTAAAGGTGTAATCAAATAATGGGTATTATATAAATACTGGGCACTTGCATTCGCAAACCCAATCTGATCACTGCCGCCCATTGGATGACCAGGAATGATTGTCTGTGCATAATTTGCCTGCTGAAGATGATCTACAATCGGTGCTTTAACACTGGCGACATCCGTAATTAACGTCTCTGGTGATGCATAGTCAGTCACTGTCTTAATCGTCTCAATCACTGAATCAATTGGTGTTGCGATAATCACTAAATCGACATCTTTTACTACATTTTGTATGGACTCACAATAGATATCTAACATCCCGTGTTGCACTAATTTTGCCGCTGCTGGATCAACATCATACCCTTTAACGATATAGCCTGACTGCTTTTCTTTTATTAACGCTGCAAATGAGCCCCCAATTAACCCCATCCCAATAATACCAATATGTTTAATCTGCTGCACTGTCATTGCCGCTGGTCAGGGCGCAGTATGTGAGCCTCTTTTAAATAACTATGCTGCATCTCTGACTGCGGCTTTTCTGTATTCACATGAACTAAAATTCGAATACATCTCTGTAAACTATCCGGCACCGCTATTTCATTTAAACATAATAATGGCGTATCACTCATTCCCATTTCACGCGCTGATAATGCCGGAAATGTCGCATTGAGATCTGCTGTCACTGAGAAGAAAATAGATGCTATATCAGTAAATTCAATTTGATTCGTATTGACGATTGTTTGTAATAAAACGGTTGTATTTTCTAAGATATTTTCTTTTGTATTGCTATCCGCTGTAATCGCGCCTCGAATACCCCGTATTGCCATTGATTCTCCTTTTTAACAAAATTAACTTCATTAATATTACAATATAACAACATAAAATAGAAATGTGATGGGTTAGAGCTAAGAAAAAATCGATCTAAACAAAACGCTTATGTTAGTAAAGAAGAAAATAAAATGCAAAATAAAGAATTTAATAAGAAAACTACTGTAGATAGACCA
>MDSW01208759.1_pt1 | contig 10690 bp, 8 predicted proteins | sample 811171 | NCBI WGS metagenome assembly MDSW01 (sample SAMN05326641, study PRJNA326480) | marine metagenome | isolation source: seawater | place: Atlantic Ocean: North West | collected 2012 | reverse complement strand
ATAATTTTAATAAAGATAACGGTACAACAAAAATTTGGCCAAAAAGTCATTTAAGTGGAATTAGGATCCAAAATAAAAAAAAATTTTTAAAAAAAAGAATCAATCAATTTAAGCATGTTGTAGCGCCAAAGGGTTCTTTAGTTTTTTTTCTTGGACAAACCTGGCATCAAATAGGAAGAAATATCAATGGTCAAAATAGATGGGGAGTTTTATGTCATTATAAAAGATGGTGGATTAAACCTTCCACAGATTTTACAAAATGTGGTTCAAAAATTTTTAAAATTCTAAACAACAAACAAAAAGAATTATTTGGATTTAGCTCAATATCTCCAAAGTTTAATTTTAAAAAACAAATAAGAAAATTAAAAACATTAAGAAAAGTTGTTAAATTAAAAAATCAATATTCTAAAGTTTTACAATATTAAATTTGTCTTAAAAAAATATTATGACCATATGTATTATTCCAGCAAGACTGAATAGCCAAAGATTGAAAAATAAAAATTTTTTAAAATTTTATGGAAAATCAATAATTTCCTACGCGATAGAAACAGCAAAAAAATCAAATATATTTTCAAAAATTGTAGTATCTACAGATAGTAAAAAAATTGCAAATATAGCTAAAAAATACGGGGCTGAAGTTCCATTTATAAGAACTAAAAAGCTTTCAGATAACCACGCCACCTCAACGGAAGTAGTAGTTGATTGTATAAATAAAATTTCTTCTCAAAATACTGCTTACCACTGTTGCATTTATCCAACTGCTGTTTTGACAAAAGTTAATGATTTAAAAAAATCTTATAATAAAATAAGAAAATTAAATGCCGATTACTTAATTGCAGTAACTGATTTTAATTATTCTCCTTTTAGATCATTAGAAAAAAGTGGAAAGAATTGGATAAAATTTAATCAAAAAAAGTATATTAATTACCGATCACAGGATTTAAAAATTCTTTATCACGATACTGGTTCATTTTATTTTTATAAAACTTCAGCACTTCTTAAGAAAAGTAAAAATCTACCTAAAAAAACAACTTATTATTTTGTTAACAGAATAAATGCTATTGATATTAACAGTGCATCAGATTTAAAAATGGCTAAATTAAAATTTAGATTATTAAAACAAAAAAAAAATAAATGACCTTAAAGCAAGATTATTTTCAACATAGAAATTCATCTATTAAGGACAATGATAGAAACCTAGTTGCAAAAAGGGAAGTTGATACAATTGTGTATTTATTAAAAGTTTTTTATGGATTTGAATTAAATAAAGGATGTAAAGTTTTAGATCTTGGTTCAGGAGATCAATTTTTAAAAAAAGAGTTTTCCAAAAGAGAAATTTTATATTTTGGATTAGATATTAACGATTTAGATTTTGAGAAAGATAATTTTAGTTTTGATGATAATGAATTTGATTTAGTCATCAGCCTTGCTGTTCTTGAACATCTAAAAGATCCAGACTTTTTTTTAAATGAAAGCCGAAGAGTACTAAAAAATGAATCTTTTTTATTTTTATCAACTCCTAACTGGAAATATAGCAAAAACATATTTTTTGATGATGTTACACACAAAAAACCTTACTCGCCTGAATCTTTAAATGAGATTTTGACTATAAAAGGTTTTAAAAATATAAAAATTATGCCCAATTTAAGATGCAAATCAAAGTGGTGGTATGAAGGTAAATTTAGATTTTTTAAGGCAAACTACTTAATTCCGTTCACCAATAATGCAAAATTTGTACCAAAATTTTTAAAAGGTAAATCAAAAGGATTGTTTGCGATATGCAAAAAATAAAGCATGAGAGCTTCGTAAAATAATGTGTGGTATAGCTGGTTACATAGGTTTAAAGAATTTAGCACCTGGTTTTGAAAGAGTTAATAAGTGTCTTTCATTAATGGAGGTAAGAGGACCAGATGGAATTAATTTTCGAATAATAAATAATAATTTTAATAAGCAAATACTTCTTCATTCAAGACTTTCTATAATTGATCCGTCAACAAGATCTAATCAACCGATGGAAGACGAAAAAGGCATTATTATATTCAACGGACTCATTTATAATTATTTAGAACTTAAGAAAAAACTTAAATATAAAGGAATTAAGTTCAAAACAAACTCTGATACAGAAGTGCTATTAAAAGTTTTAAATGAATATGGAAAAAAAGCTTTTAATTTAATAGAAGGCATGTGGTCATTCTACTACTATAGCAAAAAAACAAAAATATCTTTAATTTCAAGAGATCGCTTTGGGGAAAAACCCTTATACTATTCATTATTAAATAAAAGTTTGTTTTTTGGATCTAATGTAAATTATATAATTCAACTTTCTAAAAAAAAATATTTAATAAATTATGAAAAAATTCAGAAGGGTCTTAATGGAGGGTATAAAACATTTTATGAAGATAGAGAAACTTTTTTTAAAGGGATTTATTTACTAGAGCCTGGGAATTATATAGAAATAAGAAAAGGTAAAATTAGTAATACAAAAAAATATTTTAAAAAAAAAGTTAGTATTAAAAATAGATCTTATCTAAAAACTAAAAAAGAACTTTACAAAGTTTTAAAAAAAGATTTTTCAAAAAGTATTAGGTCAGATTTTCCAGTTGCATGTCTTTTAAGTGGAGGAATAGATTCAAATTTAGTAGCAGCATTTACAAAAAAATATATTAAAAAAAAATTTGAGTGTTTTTCGATAAAAAATAAAGATAGCGAATACAATGAAAATTCACTTATCGATAAAGCTGTAAAAAAACTAAAAATAAAACATACGTATGTAAAAATTAAAAAAAAAGACTCCATTCAGCATTTAGAGAATTTAATTAAAAAAACCTCTTCAATTATACCAACAGTCACATGGATGCTTTACAGTATGATTATAAAAAAATTAAAGAATAAAGGGTTTAAAGTTGTTTTAGGTGGAACTGGTGGGGATGAGTTTTTTGCGGGGTATCTTATACATCATTTATATTATTTAAAGAGTCTAAAAAAGGACACTTTAAAATTTAATAATTATTATAAATCCTGGTCTAAAGATGTAAGACCTCTTATAAGATCTAAATATTTAAATGACTTTAATTTTTTTATGAAAAATTCTGAAAAAACTAATAGTAACTTAACTCCATTTCTAGAAAATCAAAAGTTAATTAAAAAAGTTAAAAAAATAAAGTCTAGTTCAAAAAAAATTTTACCTGACAGTTTAAAAAATTTTTTACTAAGTGAAATATATAATTCATCTTTACCTGCACAACTATATCCCGCAGATAATATTTCGATGTATCATGGAGTTGAAAACAGATCTCCAATTTTATCAAAAGATATTTATAAATTAAGTTTTTCTTCACCAAATGATTATTTACTAAGAAATGGTTATGGCAAATATATACTTAGAGATGTTACATCTAAATTAATACATAAAAAAATTTCTTGGAGCAGAAATAAAGTTGGATTTTATACTGATATAAAAAATATTTTTAATACTTCAAGCAAAAAATTTAAAAAAAAATTATTTCAAAGTAAAAAAATTAATTCTTTTATAAATAAAAAAGAAATAGAAAAACTTTTGAATAGTAAGAAAAAAATATCTAACTCACAATCACATTTTATATTTTCAATTTTAAATTTTAGTATTTTAGAAAAGTATTATGGTGCAAAATAAAAAGAATATTCTTCTTGTTATAAGAAGAGGCTCGGCTGAAATTGAATGGATAGCTCCAATTATTCAAAGTTTCGATTTTAAATTCAATTTATATGTTTTCTTTTTAACTGAAGAAGCTTACGAAAATTGTATTAATGATAAAGTATCTTTTTCAATAATAAAAAAATATCAAAAAAAACAATTTATTCAAAAAAAGATGGACAGAGCTTTTATTAAAGGTGCTAGGAGAATTTTACCAAAAAATATTTTTTTTCCTAAACTTACTGAAATAATACACGATACAAGATATTTAAAATCAAAATTATTAATAAATAAAAATGATAAAATAGATTTAGTCTTAGCTGAATTTGGAAATTATAGCCAATGGATTGCCAAAATAAAAAAAAATGATTTGTCAAAAGTAGTACATTTTCCAAGTACTCCAGCAGTTTATTTAGAAGAAAATAAAAAAAGTGCTAATGGGGTAAAAAAACTTTTAGGTGACTACTTATTAGTAAATTCGAAGATAGATATAAAATATTGGTCTAAGTTTATAAAAAAGAACAAAATTTTTTCCTTTGGTGTACCCATGTTTGAAAAAACATGGTTAAAAAAAAAAATTAAAAAAAATAAAAATTTTGAAAATAAAAAATATAAAAAAATACTTTTTGCTTATAGTTCATATTTTGGACAGGTTAATAGTAAAGATTTTATAAAATTAGACACCCAATTGAATCAAGTTATGCAAACTTTTAATATGATAAAAAATGTAAAAATTATTGTTAAAATTCATCCAAATAAGAATCATCCACATTTTTTAAATATACTTAAAAAATATAATAAAAATTTGTGGGAAGTTAGTGATCAAAATTTAATTTCTCTTTCAAACGAATGTGACGTAGTAGTATCTAACTTTCAATCCGCAGCATCAATCTTCGGACCATTGATGGCTAAACCTTCAATTGAATTATGGAAAGGCGTAGATTCAATTTATAATACTAATAAATCTTGGAATACAAGGCTAGGAATAACAACAGTGGTATCTACAAAAAATGATTTAAAAAAAAAAATTAAATAAAGCCATAAATAGAAAAAATGATAAACTTTGGTTAAATCAACGAAAAAAGTTTGTTAATATTTTCAGTTTAAATAGAAACGCATCTAAGAAAATATCTGATTTTGTAAAAAAACAATGCTTAAAATATTAAATAAATTATTAAACAAAAAACATAAGAGAAAAGCAATTATAATTTTTATATTAATGATTTTTGTTAATATTCTAGAAACAATTTCTCTTGGCTCTATAGTTCCAATTATTTCTTTTGTTGTAAAAGAAGATCAAAATATTGAAATTTTAAATAGATTTAAAGATTTAATTTCAAGTTTTGGTTTTTCTAATTATTTGCTTGTAACTCTCTCAATTTTTTTAACAATAGTTTTTATAAAAAATATCTTTTTTATTTTTTTTAACTGGATACAATCTAACTATCTATTAGGAATATTGGTAGATTTTCAAAATAAACTATATAAAAAGTACTTATTTGAAAATTATTTATTTCATATTAAAAAAAATTCCTCAACTCTTTTGAGAAATATTACTTCTGAAGTGGTAATTATAATTAATTCTTATTTAAGTCCATTATTTAGTCTTTTGCTAAACTTTTTACTAATATTATTTTTTACAAGTTTTCTTCTATATTACAATTTTTTATCTACATCAATAATCATAATTTCTTTTTTACTTATATTTATAGTTTTGAAAATTGCATTTAATAAATCTATAAAAAACTGGGGATATTTAAGACAAGTTTACAATAAAAATATATTAAAAAATATTACCGAAGGTTTAAGAATGTATAAGGACATTAAACTTTTAGGAATAGAAAGTCATTTTTTAAAAGATTTAGATAAAAACTTAAATTTGCAAAAAAAAGTTGGTGTTAAGAGATCCGTCGTTGGAGTTTTACCGAGAGTTTTTTTTGAGATATTTTTTATTATTTTTTTTTCAGTCATTTTACTATTAAAAATTAATCAAATTAACGAATTATTGATCATGTTGGCAGTTTATTCTTTTGCAATTTTTAGAATAATGCCTTCCATGAACGCTATGATGACGGCATATCAGAAAATACAATATGGTAAATCTGCTATAACTTTAATCAAAGATGAACTTAAGGGCGATTCAATAAACATTGAAAAAGAAAAAAAAAATAATTCAATTAAATTTAAAGATAAAATAATCTTAAAAAATCTAAGTTATGAATATGAAAAAAACAAAATAAAAATTATTAATAACTTAAATCTTACTATTGATAATAAAAAATCTATAGGAATTATTGGTAAATCTGGCGAGGGCAAAACAACATTAATAAATATAATTCTCGGCCTGTTGAAAGCTAATGAGGGAGAATTTTATATAGATGATTTAAGTATGTTCGAAGAAAAGGATCAATGGCAGAAGATTATTACTTATGTTCCACAAAATGTTTTTCTTATCGATGGATCAATTCAAGAGAATATTACTTTTTGCAATACCTCAGAAAAAATTGATCAAGAAAGATATAAAAATGCCATAAAATACTCTCAGCTAGATGAATTTATAAATTCATTAAATTTAAAAGATCAAACTAATGTTGGAGAAGCAGGTGCTAAAATTTCTGAAGGCCAAAGACAAAGAATTGGAATTGCAAGAGCTATATACAAAAAATCTCAAGTTTTAATTTTAGACGAAGCCACATCATCATTAGATCCAGCTACAGAAAAATCATTTACAAATGTTTTAAAAAATGAGTTATCATACATGACGATTATTTTTGTTTCTCATAGACTTTCAGCTTTAGATTTTTGTGATGAAATTTATGAATTAAAAAACGGAAAATTATTTAAAAATTAACTATTTATTAATGATATTTAAAAATACTATAGTTAAAGGTTTATCTCTAACAATAGCTATTTCATTTTTTTCATAAGGAAAAAATAATTTTTTAATTTTTTTATTTGCTGAAATTTCTAATTTTTCTAAAATATTTTTTTTTTTTATTAAAGTAACCACCCTCTGACTCTAATAATAAAATGTATTGATTATTTTTTTTATCAAAAATTAAATCTCTAATCCTTTGCCCAATTTTTATATTTTTTTCTGATATAATTTTAGAATAGTTGTTATTAAATTTTAAAAAAAATAAAGATTCTGCTTTAAGGCTAGACATGATAATTTCCTTATTATTAATTTCTACTAATTGAGAAGGACCAACACTTGGCGTCCAGTACTTAATAGGCTCCACAAAATTATATTTACTATGAGACTTATATAAAGTTGCCTTTTCTTTATATTCGTTACTAGCTGATGGATAATGATTTCCGTACGAGGAGATTGGATATCCATAATTAGATATTAAATTTTTATTTAAGTTTAAAATATTTATTTCATCGCCTCCAAAATCAGCATGTTCACTTGATATTAATATTTTTTTATCTTTCAAATATAGCAAACCTTGAGGATTTCTATGTCCTTTAGAAATGATTTTATTTTGTTTATTTTTTAAGTTTATTTCTAATATTTTTCCAAATATTTTTTTATCATTTTGTGCTACTGGCGGACTTAAATAATTCCCTATAGTAAAAAAAATTTTTTCATCATTATAATACTCTATTCTACCACCAGAAGCATTAATTTTTATTTGACCTATTTTTTCATTTTTAAATCCTAAACACATTTCTGGATCAAAAAATAATTTAAAATTTAATGAATCAAAATTTATATTGGCTGTAGCAATTGAAGTATTAAAACAATTTTCTCTTTTTCTGTTTACAAATGAAACGTAAAATTTTTTATCAACTATTTCTATATCTTTAATAGTTTGTGCACTATATTCTATATTTTTAAAAAAGTCATGGAGATTGGTATCAATTTTTTTTAAAGAAAGTTTATCTTCATCTAAATCTATAAAAAAAATTTTTCCATACGGATAAAAAATAAATAAAAAGTTTTTGAGTTTTTCAATGTAAACCCATTGGTTTGCTTGTCTTGATTTATCATCATAAATTAACTGAGAATAAGGTAATATTAACTTTTTTAATTTAAGTTTTCTTTTTTCATCTATTTCTATATAGACCGGAGCAAGTAACCTAGTTTCGTATATATCTTTATTATTTTCTTTAATTAGAACTATAGAGTAAAAAAAAAAATATGCATAATATAGAGAAAGAAGCTAGAAGTGTTGCTTTTATTATATTCTTTGATATTTTCATTTATATTTTAAACTATTTAAAAAAATATTAATTGCAAGATATGAGTGAATTACGCGAGAAATACATTTCGGATAAAAAGAAATTGCCTTTAACTCAAAAGGGAATAAATGTTTTATTTATCTATCCAAATACTTATGGAATGAATATGTTGCCCCCAGCAATTGCAATGTTTTCATCAATATTAAAAGAAAACGGTCACAATGTAAGTATTTTTGATACGACTTATTATTCAATTGATTATGGAATAGACTCTGACGGCAGTAAAGTCGAAAAATTAAATGTTGTCCCATTTAAAATGGAGGATAAGGGAATAAGACTAAAAACATCAGATTGGAAACTAGATATCAAAAATAAAGTTAATGAATTTCAGCCAGATTTAATAGCAATCTCCTCAACTGAAGATATGTGGGAACTAGGCATGAAAATTTTAGAAGAAATAAAAGATTTCAAAATTAAAAATAATGTACCAGTTATAGCTGGTGGAGTGTTTCCAACATTTGCTCCTGAAATATGTGTTAAGTATGATTTAGTAGACATTGTTTGTGTCGGGGAAGGTGAAAATGCAATGTTAGATTTATGTAAAAAAATATCTACAAAAGAAGAGTACTCAAATTTAACTAATTGTTGGGTAAAACAAAAAGGAAAAATTATAAAAAACTCTATTACAAAACCAGTGGATATTAATAAAAATCCTATAATTGATATTTCTCAATTTGAAGAAAACCGTTTGTATAGACCAATGTCAGGAAAAGTTTATAAGATGGTACCAATTGAAACTATCAGAGGCTGTCCATATACATGTAGATTTTGTAATTCACCAGATCAAATGAAGTTATATAAAGGACTTGGACATAATTTTTATAGAAAAAAGAAAATGGATCTAGTTTATAAAGAACTTAAACACTTTAAAGACAAACACAAAATTGAATATAATTATTTTTGGGCTGACACCTTTTTAGCTATGAGCAAATCTGAATTTGATGAATTTTGTGAAATGTATAAAGATATAAATCTACCATTTTGGATGCAAACTAGACCCGAAACTATTACCGACTATAACATTAAAAAATTATCTAAAGTAGGTCTTCATAGAATTTCATTTGGAGTTGAGCATGGGAATGAAGAATTCAGAGCAAGAATTCTTGATAGAAGATGGAAGAACAAAGATATTATTGAAAAACTTAAGATACCAAAAAAATATGATGTGCAATTTAGCGTAAATAATATAACTGGCTTTCCAACAGAGACTAAAAAAATAGCTTTTGATACAATAGAACTTAATAGATCGATTAGTGCCGATAATTATAATATTTACTCTTTTGTTCCATTTCACGGTACTCCACTAAGAAAAATGTGTGAAGATATGGGTTTAATTAAACCAGAAACGATAACAAAGTGTTTAACGAATAAAAGTCAATTAGTTATGCCACAGTATCCTCCTCATGAAATAGAGGAAATAAAAAAATGTTTTGTTTTATATGTAAAATTCCCAAAATCTCGTTGGAAAGAAATTGAAAGGGCAGAAAAAAATGACTCTGAAGGAAACAAAATATATGATGAACTGAAGAAAGAATTTTTAGAAAAATATATGCCCAAACCTGATGATGATCCACATAGCAAAGTCGATTTTAGTACTGTCGAAAATCCATATTGTATTGAAGTGCCAGGAGATAAAATCAAGAGATCAAATGAAGATGAGATGATATAGAAATTGAATATATATCTTTTATTAAAGAATTTACTTAATACTTTAATTTACCCTTGTCACAAAAAAAACACCTTCTAAATTTATTTTCTTAAAATGTCAAAAAGTTCAATAATGATTTCCGGAACATCAGCTTCAGGAAAATCATTAATTTGTAGACTTTTGGATGGACATCCTGATCTTAAAGTTATCCATAGACATGATAAAATATTATCATCTTTGGCTTTTCCTTACGAAAATTGGAATATTTTTTTAAAAAAATACATTACAAAAGATAAAATTAGTAATATTGGACTTAAGTATTTTCCTAAAAAAGATAAAAAATCAGTTCTTCTTAAATATAAAAGCAAAAAAATTAAATTTTATTTAACTCCATTTTTGCTCAGAAAAATGCTTATTGATTTTACAGGATATTATCTTAATGAAACTCAATCATGGTTGAAAAGAACAGATTCATCAGTATCAAGTACTAATTATAAATATGATGTATTTAATTTTGATTTTAAAAAACATGATCATTTTATATTTTCTAAAATTTTTGGAAATAAAAAAAAAATTTTAACACCAGAAAATATTTTAAATATTTTTATGGAGTCTTTTGTAAACAACTTATACAAAAAAAAAAACAATAAAAAAATTGTTTATATGGGTGAGAATAATTTAAACACGATAGAAATGATTTTAAAAGAAAATTTTGAAACTAAAATCATTTACATGTTAAGACATGAAAAAGGTATTTTATTATCCCGATCAATAAGGCAAGTAATGCAGGAAAATACTAAAGAAAAAAATCTTTTAAAAAAAATAAATAAAAAAATGGAAAATAATTTGTATGCTAATTATTTAAAAATGATTAAAAAAAATAAAATTAGAATTTTAGATTTACAAAAAAATTATCCGAAAAAAATTAAAATTATCAATTTAGAAGATATTTTTAAAAATAAAGTTAAAACAGTAAATTCTATATGTGAATGGTTATCTATTAAGCAATCATCAAAAACTCACTTTGTGTCTTTTTATAATAAAAAAATAAAAAACCAAAAAGAATATTTAAATAAAATGAATGACGATAAATATAAACTTAGTCTTTCAATTGAAAATTT
>MDSW01202012.1_pt1 | contig 10690 bp, 3 predicted proteins | sample 811171 | NCBI WGS metagenome assembly MDSW01 (sample SAMN05326641, study PRJNA326480) | marine metagenome | isolation source: seawater | place: Atlantic Ocean: North West | collected 2012 | reverse complement strand
TAAGTTTTTCACCTAATATTTCTTTTACTTTTGTTGGAGATAATAATCCTTCTGATTCTTTTCTCTTTAATTCAACACTAACGATGCCTGCTGCAGCTATAAATGCAATTGCTACCCATAATCCAAAAGTTTGTATTGGTAAAGGAATGTTTACTCCAAATAGATCATAAATTAGGTGTGATAAGGTAGGATACATATAATTAGTTGTTAGTTATTAATTCTGATTTTACTATTCCATCAGAGTCAATTTTAAGTAATTTAATCTGCTTCTTTTTCTTGCATATCTCTTTGCTAAAAGGCACTTTAATTTTTATATAATTATCTGTGAATCCATAAAGCATTCCATGTTGGTTTTCTTTCTCAAGCAAGGCTGTTTGCTCAGTATTTAAATATCTCTGATAAAAAGAGTGTTGTAATTTGTTAGATAATATTCTAAGTTGTTTGCTTCTTTCAGCTTTAGTTTTATTTAAAACCTTGTTACTAAACTTAATTGCTGCAGTATTTTCTCTCTCAGAGTATGAGAATACATGTAAATATGATATAGGTAAATCTTTAATAAAATTAAGTGTTTTATTGAATTCTTTATCTGTCTCACCTGGAAAACCAACAATTACATCTGCACCAATAGAGACATCTTTAATTTCTTCTACTATTTGTTTAATTTTATTACTATATAATTTAGTTAAATAACGTCTTTTCATTTGACCTAGAATTATATCGGATCCTGATTGTAATGGAATATGAAAGTGAGGCATGAATTTTTTTGATTTTTTTACTAATGATATAATTTCATCTGTAATCAGATTTGGTTCAATAGATGATATTCTGTAGCGTTCAATTCCTTTAATTTGATCTAGCTTTTTAATCAAATCGCTAAATTGCTTGTCGTTGTCTTGAAAATCTCCAATATTAACACCTGTAATAACAATTTCTTTAATTCCCTTTGAGGCAATTTTTTTAGCATTATTAACAATATTTTCAATGCTATCAGATCTGCTTTTTCCTCTTGCTAGGGGTATTGTACAATAAGAGCATGGATAGTCACAACCATCTTGTATTTTAAGAAAAGAACGGGTTCTTTCATTTAATGAATAAGAACTGAAATAGTTTAGGTTTTCAATTTCGCACCCATGGATTTTAGGTTTGTTAATTTTATTTAAATTATCTAATAGATTAGGTAGGTTAAATTTCTCATTTGCACCTAAAACTATATCAACTCCTTCAATATCTGTAATTTCTTTTGGTTTTAATTGTGCAAAACAACCAGTTACAACAATAAAGGCAAGAGGAGATTTATTCTTAGCTTTTCTAATAATTCTTCGGCACTCTCTATTTGCATTTTCGGTAACAGAGCACGTGTTTATAACATACAAATCAGCAGGCTTGTTAAAATCAGTTCTTGAAAATCCAATATCTTTTAGTTGTCTACTAATTGTAGAGGTTTCAGAAAAATTTAGCTTACAACCCAAAGTGTAAAATGCAGCTTTTTTACCTTTAAACATATCGCAAAAATAGAGAAATGAAAAAGGAATATTGTTTTTGCAACCAATTTTATTTTAAAAGCGTAATATCAAATAAGTGTTTAGTCTCAGTAAAGCTTAAATTTTATGACAATATTATTACTAATTAGATTTTTACTACGAAGACAAATTAAGATACAAATTGCTAGAAATTATAAATACCTTTTCCTTGTCCTAATAGCTATGATTGTTTCCTTTAGTGCAACCCCACAAGTAACGGCAGATTTTACAACAATTAACTCTACTATAGGGTGTGGTTCTTTAGTGGTTGAGTTTAAAGACTTATCCATTGGAAACCCTACAACATGGCTATGGGACTTTGGAAATGGTAATACTTCTACTTTACAAAACCCAGTAGCTGTATATAATACTCCAGGTATTTATGATGTTGTTTTAACGGTTTCTGATGGAGTGGCAACAGATGTAAAAAATTTAGTTCCTTCTATCAAGGTTCTTGAAGAGCCTATTGCATTATTAGAAGTGAATTCTGCATCTAATGGATGTATGCCTTTAAATGTTTCGTTTGAGGATGCTTCTATTACAAGCACATCAATAGTTTCATGGCAATGGGACTTTGGAGATGGTGGATCAAGTAACCTTCAAAATCCAAATTACACATATCTTAATAATGGTTTATATTCAGTTTCATTGCTTGTTGTAGATGTTAATGGTTGTCAAGATTTAGTAACTGAGATCAATTTTGTAGAGGTTGATGTATTACCTAGTGCTGATTTTACTGCAGATATTACTTTTTCATGTGATTCTTTAGCCACGGTAACATTTTCCAATAATAGCCTCTCTTCATCATCATTTTTTTGGAATTTTGGTGATGGAACAACATCCAATCTGTATAATCCCTCACATAGTTTTTCTCAGGGTCTTTACACTGTGTCTTTGTATTCTTATGAAGCTAGTTGCGTTGATACTTTAGTTTTAACCGATTTAATAGAGGTTGTTGGGCCTTTATCTCCAAACTTTATGTTTAATACAAGTTCTGGTTGTGAAGGATTAAATGTGTCTTTTTCTGACTTAACAACTAATAATCCTACTGAATTCTTATGGGATTTTGGAGATGGCACATTATCAACATTGCAAAACCCTGCACATGTTTTTGATTCTGCAGGTATTTATGACATTTCTCTGACAACAAGTATTTTAGGTAATTGTGCCTCAAGTGTTGTTTTTTCGGATGCGATAGAGATTTTTCCTAAACCTGTTATTTCTTTTGTTTCTGATACAACTTTAGGCTGTTCTTCTCCTTTTGATGTAGAATTTTATGACAATACTGTTGGAGCTATCTCTTGGAATTGGGATTTTGGAAATGGTAATTATTCAAACATTAAGAATCCTACAAATACATATACTAATACAGGTTTGTTTGATGTAAGTTTGTTTGTAGAAAATAATCATGGCTGTATTTCAACTAATACTGTTATTAACTATATAAAAATTCATGAATTACCAGTGGTAGATTTGAGTGCTAGCCCGCTAATTTCGTGTGTTGGTCAAGATGTTAATTTTACTGATTTGTCTTCATTTGGTTCTAATGATTGGACTTGGGATTTTGGAGATGATTCTATTTCGTATAGTCAGCATCCTATGCATCAGTATTCTCTTCCTGGTCTTTATGACATAAGATTGATAGCTGGAATTGATTTGTGTAAAGATACATTATTTATTTCTGATTATATTCAGATTATTGAACCTGCTGCAATTTTTGAGGAGGTTTATAGTTGCAATAACCCATTACAAGTAGAGTTTGATAATCAATCTATTGGTGCTGATAATGTATTTTGGGATTTTGGTGATGGCACTACATCTACTTTATCTAATCCTACTCATATTTTCTCAAGTTTAGGTTTTCATACTGTAAGCTTATCGGTAAGTAATAGTTTAACTGGTTGTAATAATATAATGTATAAGCAAATAGAACTTACACAACCTATTGCGGAGTTTGATTATCTTATTAATTCAAATAATGGATATGAAGATTCGGTTGGCTGCGTGCCAAAAAGAGTATATCTTGATCAAAAATCACAAGATTGGGATTGGTATAAAGTCTTATGGTCTGACGGTTATGTTGGCGCTGGAAGACTTGATCATCTTTTTACTGATTCTGGAGTTTTTGATGTTACTATGATAGTAACCGATATTCATGGATGTAAAGATACTGCAACAATTGAAAATATGTACCATATGTATGATGTGAATCTGGATTTTACAATATCTAATGTTCAAGGCTGTGATTCGATGTTTGTTGAATTTGAGGATTTGTCTAATCATATGTTTACCTCAGTAAAGTGGGATTTTGGAGATGGTGGAACTTCTAACGTAAATAATCCAAACTATATTTATTTCAATGAAGGTGTTTATGATGTTATATTATATACACAATCAATATATGGTTGTAAAGACACACTGAAAAGATTAGAATATATTAATTTCCAAAATGTTTCAGCTAATTTTACTTCTAATCTGCATAATCCTTGTAAGTATGAGCAAGTTCAATTCACTAATCTTTCGTCTGGATTTGGCATTAGCTCAGTGTGGAATTTTGGAGATGGTACATACAGTAATTTATTGCATCCAGAGAATGTTTTTTTAGAAAATGGTGTATATGATATTACATTATTCGTTGTAGATTCATTAGGATGTTCAGATAGTTTGATTTTAAGTAATTATATTCAGGTTTTGTCACCAGAAGCTAATTTTTCTAATTTACCGTTAAACTCTAATTGTGCTCCTGTCATTTCTGATTTTATAAATCTTTCTAGTGCTGATGCTAATATTTTTCTATGGAATTTTGGCGATGGTTCTTTTTCTACAGTAGAGAATCCATCTCATTTATTTTCAGATTCAGGACTTTTTGATGTTTCATTAATTGTAGAGAATACATTTACTTGTAAGGATACTCTGATGCAAAATGCTTATGTTAGCATGTTAGGATTAAAGCCCGAGGGTAGTTTTATACCTTCCGACACATTAATTTGTCAGAATGATGTTGTTTTGTTTGTTCCAACTGTTTCGAATGCAAATACTTTTCTTTGGGATTTTGGTAATGGTATAATTTCAACTGATAGTATAGCTTCTATTTCATATAGTAATGGAGGAGTCTTTACACCTTCTTTAGTAATTGAAAATAATTCTGGATGTCAATCGACTATAAATTCTAATTATTCAATTTTAGTACGTGAGTCATATGTAGATGCAGGATTAGATTTAGAAGTATGTAACGGAGAGAGTATAGAGTTAAATGCTGTTGGAAATAGCACCTTGTTTTCATGGAGTCCTTCAAATACATTATCTACTGCAAATACAGCAAGTTGTATAGCAAGTCCTAACATAAGTGGATTTTATTATGTATCTAATACTGATGGATTTTGTACTGCAATCGATTCTGTTTTTGTAACAGTTCATCATGAAGTGCCAAACGCAACTTTTTCTAGCTCTAGTTTTTGTGATGGAGATTCTACATCTTTTGTCGCAAGTTCAGGGTTAGTTACGAATAATAATTCTTATACGTGGAGTTTTGGAAAAAATGGAAAATTTGTAAGTTCAGTTTTAAATCTTGGAAGTAATAATGTTGTTTTAATAGTTGAGAATTTGAATAATTTGTGTACAGATACATTCGAACAAAATATTGTCGTCTTTCCAAACCCTACAGCTGACTTTTTTGCAACAGATATATGTTTGGGTGATTCATTATCTTTTATTGATAATTCTTCTCATGATGCTTCTTTTTGGATTTATGATTTTGGAGATGGTTCTGGAATCTCTTCTGACTCAAATCCTCACTATACTTACGCAAATTCTGGACTATATAATGTTTCCTTAAACATAGTTTCTGATGTTGGGTGTGAAAGTAATATTATGAAAAGCGTAATTGTACGTGATAATCCAATTGCCGATTTAAGTTCTAATATACAGCAGGTATGTGAGGGTGATCAGGTGCAATTTGCTAATATTTCGAACGGTTATATTTATAATTCTATTTGGAATTTTGGGGATGGTACATCAAGTAATATACTTCATCCAAATCATATATTCTTGTCAAATGGATCGTATGATATTAATTTGTTTGTTGTGGATTCTTTTGGATGTTCAGACAGTTTAAGTGTAATTGATTATATTGAGGTTTTATCTCCAGTAGCTAGTTTTTCTAGCTCAGCTGCATCTATTAATTGTGCCCCTGCAACATTTGATTTTACTAATCTTTCCAGTAATGATGCTCATATTTTTAAGTGGGATTTTGGTGATACTTCTTACTTCACAGGAAATCCATCTCATGTGTTTTTTGAATCTGGGATCTTTGATGTTTCATTGATTGTAGAAAATTCATTTGGGTGTATAGATACTGTAATGCAAGATGTTGAGATATTTGCAAATCCTATAGCTGATTTTTTAACCTCAAATGTTTGTTTAGGTGATTCAATAATGTTTGTTAATAATTCATCTATTAATACAGTCTTTTGGTCTTATGATTTTGGGGATGGAATAGGTGACTCTACGAGCCAAAGTCCTAAATATATATATCCAAATTCAGGAGTTTACAATGTATCTTTAAATATTATCTCTGATATAGGTTGTGAAAGTAATATAGTAAAAGAGGTGATTGTACATGACATTCCTACAGCAGAATTTGCTATTCAAGATAATTGTGAAGGAGAGGGAAATATTTTTATAGATCTTTCTTTTGTTGACAATGGAATAATTGATTCAGTTGAGTTTAATTTTAAAGATGGGAATACATCAAAAGATTCTATTGCTAGTCATGTTTTTAATGGGTATGGATTATTTGATGTGGAATTGACATCTACAAGTATATATGGGTGTAAAGGTTATAAAGTTAAAACTACTGAAGTGTTTCCAAATCCTGTTGTTGATTTTTCTGTATCACAATTTTGTCAAGGAAAAGAGACAATATTTAATAATTTTTCATATGTTCCTAATGCAAATATTATTTCATATAATTGGAGGTTTGGATTAGAAGATTCTTCAAATTTAAAATTGCCAATACATGTTTTTTCAGTTCATGGTAGTTATGATGTAAGTCTACTTGTGACTTCTAATAAAGACTGTAAAGGATTTTTAAGTAAAGAAGTTGTAATAAATAAATTGCCAAGTACTAATTTTAAATTTCCATCAGAAATCTGTTTAGGAGATGAGGTTGAATTTTTATATCTTGCAGAAGCAAGCGATGTAAATATTTCTAAATGGAAGTATGATTTTGGAGATGGCAATTTCTCAAGTCTTCAGAATCCTTTAAATAAATACAATAAGGTAGGAACATTTGATATAGGTTTGGAGGTTTTTTCATTAGAAGGTTGTACAAATGACACAATGATTTTTGCTGGAATTGAAGTATATGATTTTCCAATTTCTGATTTTAAAGCAAGCACATTGTTCACTTCTGAGTTGTCATCAAAAATTGATTTCTATAATTATTCAATAGGGGCTAAATTGTTTGAATGGAGTTTTGATAATGGAGAGTATTCAAATCAGGATAACCCATCATTTATGTTTGATAATCCTGGTATTTATAATGTCGGACTTACAGCAACAAATGAGGCCGGATGTAGCTCAGAAATAACAAAAACTGTGCAAATACATCCAGAACATACATTTTTTATTCCTGATGCATTTTCTCCTAATGGTGATGGTCTTAATGATGTGTTTTTAGCTAGGGGAACAAGAGTATTTTCTTTCGAAATGCAAGTGTTTGATAGATGGGGTGGGATTATATTTGAAACATCAGATATTGATTTAGGATGGGATGGTACAAATTCATTTGGAGAGGTGTTAAACGAAGGTATTTATCTTTACCATATTGTACTTTATGATGTTAATGAAAGACTTTGGGTTTATAGCGGAGAGTTAAATCTTATGAGGTAATTTTACTAATTTAGCAATTTTAATTGCGTTTATGAATTGGCGATATTGTTTCTTTATTTTAGGATTTTTTATTCTTTCTTGTTCTCAGCAGCATTCTACGTCTGATTTATCGATATTTCGATATAATGAATCTGCTGGTATTAACACTTTGGATCCTGCATTCGCAAAAGATCAGGCATCAATATGGGCAACTAATCAGTTATTTAATGCTCTAGTTCAGTTAGACTCCAATCTTAATGTAAAGCCTTCAATATCAAAAAGCTGGAATATATCTAGTGATGGATTGTATTATGTCTTTAATTTGAGGAATGATGTCTTTTTTCACGATCATAAATTGTTTAAAAATAATGTAGGAAGAAGGGTTGTAGCTTCAGATTTTGAATATTCTTTTAATAGACTTTTAGATAAAGACCTTGCTGCTCCTGGATCATGGGTTTTGAATCATGTAGAGTCTTTTTCTGCCATAAATGATAGTGTTTTTTCTATCAAATTACATAAGCCTTTTTCAGGGTTCTTATCTTTGTTAAGTATGCAGTATTGCTCAGTTGTTCCCAGAGAGATTGTTGAAGGAGGAGATTTAAATCGAGAACCAATAGGAACCGGCCCTTTTAAATTTCAATTCTGGCAAGATGGAGTAAAATTAGTTTTTAGAAAGAATCCTAATTATTTTGAGATGGATGGAGATAATCAGTTGCCTTTTTTGGATGCTGTATCAATTACATTTATTAAGGACAAACAATCTGCATTTTTGCAGTTTTTGCAAGGTAGATTAGATTTTATTTCTGGAATTGATGCAAGTTATAAGGATGAGTTGCTTACTAAAAATGGAGATTTGCAAACAAAATATCATTCGTTAATAAATTTACAATCTTCACCTTATTTAAATACTGAGTATCTTGGTTTTTTGTTTGATGAACAGACTTTGCCTTTAGAGATTAGACAAGCTATTAATTATGGTTTTGACAGGGTTAAGATGCTGAAGTATTTGAGAAATAATATTGGAAATCCTGCTGTAAATGGATTTGTGCCTGCAGGATTACCTTCTTTTAATAGCAATCTTGTTGGTTATAAGTATAATGCTAAGAAAGCTAAAGCTCTTATTGACAAGAGTAATTTTGATGTAAATCAGGAGATTGTGCTTTCTACTACTAATTCTTATTTAGATTTATCTGAGTATATTCAAAATAGTTTAGTTAATATTGGATTAAATGTAAGAATAGAAACAAATCCTGCCTCTACTCATAGGCAGTTGGTTGCAACATCTAAGTTATCATTTTTTAGAGGAAGTTGGATTGCTGATTATCCTGACGCAGAGAACTATCTTTCTCTTTTTTATAGCAAGAATTTTACTCCAAATGGTCCAAATTATACTCATTTTAATAGTCCTGTTTTTGATAGTCTTTATGAAGCATCTTTATTTGAGATAGATATTAATAAGAGGCATTCCTTGTATAATCAAATGGATGAAATACTTATATATAATGCTGTAATTGTTCCACTGTATTATGATAAAGTATTGCGATTTTCTCAAAAAAATATATCAGGCTTTCATAGTAACGCAATGAATCTTTTGGATTTAAAAAGAGTTAGAAAGTAGATTTCTTGAGATATTATTTGCTTATAGAATTGTTTGAATAAATTTTTCATGTTTATAAACCAAACAAGAATTATGTTGATCGAGATTCTATTTTTATATTTTTGTACTTTACTAATAAACTTTAAATGAAGATATCTTATAATTGGCTTACTAACTATTTAAATCTAGAACATTCTATTGAAGAAATAGCTGCACTGTTGACTAGTATTGGTTTAGAGGTAGAGGCTTTCGATGAAGTGGAAAGTGTAAAAGGAGGGCTTAAAGGAATTGTAATTGGAGAAGTGCTTACAAAAATTCAACACTCAAATGCTGATAGATTAGCTGTTACTACTGTAGATATTGGAATTGATAAACCTTTACAAATTGTATGTGGAGCTCCTAATGTTGCTACGGGGCAAAAGGTGCCTGTTGCTACTGTGGGTTCTATTCTATATAATGGCGATGAAAGTTGGAAAATTAAAAAAAGCAAAATTAGAGGTGAGGTTTCAGAAGGAATGATATGCGGACAAGATGAGATAGGCCTTGGAGATGATACAGGTGGGATAATGATTTTGAGTGAGAATGCAAAAGTTGGGATGCGTGCTAGTGAATATTTTCAATTAGAAACAGATACAGTATTTGATATTGGACTCACTCCTAATCGTTCAGATGCTATGAGTCATATTGGTGTAGCTCGTGATTTGATGACTGTGCTTAATTATAAGGGTAGTAAATTGCAAATTTGTAGACCTTCAATAGATGAATTTAGAGTTGTAAATACCAAAAAAAATATTCGAGTAGAAGTGAAAGATAATAATCTTTGTCCAAGATATTCTGGATTGAGTATTAGTGGTGTTAAAGTAGATAATTCTCCTGATTGGCTTCAAAGACAGCTTAAGGTGATTGGGGTAGCATCTATTAATAATGTGGTAGATATTACCAATTATGTTCTTCATGAAACTGGACAGCCTTTACATGCTTTTGATTTTGCTAAAATTGGCGGTGGTAAGATTATTGTTTCAAATGTTAAAAATAAAACTAAGTTTACTGGTTTAGATGATATTGAGAGAGAGCTTTCTTCTGATGATTTGATGATTAATGATACTGTTAAGCCGATGTGTATTGCTGGAGTTTATGGAGGAATAGACTCAGGGGTTTCTAAAAAAACTACTGATTTATTCCTTGAATCTGCTTACTTTAATCCAGTGAGTATTCGTAAAACAGCTAAAAGGCATACATTAAGCACCGATGCTTCTTTTAGGTATGAAAGAGGCGCTGACCCTAATATTACTATTTATGCTTTAAAGCGTGCAGCTCTTTTAATTACTAATATTTGCGGTGGAGAGATTGCTTCGGAAGTTATAGATATTTATCCTAATAAGATTTCTCATTTTAAAGTTGATCTTTTATATGCAAACATGGATAATCTTATTGGGGAGGTGATTGAAAGGAGATTAGTTAAATCTATATTAAAAGATTTAGAGATAGAGATTACAAGCTCAAGTAATGATGGTTTGAGTTTATTGGTACCACCATTTCGTGCAGATGTACAAAGAGAGGTTGATGTTATAGAGGAAATATTAAGAATTTATGGGTTTAATAAAGTGCAAACTCCGTTTAAATTAAATACTAGTATTCCTTATTCTGAGATTGTTAATTCCGTTTATATTAATAATGTAATTTCAGATTTGTTATCTAATAG
>MDSW01004518.1_pt1 | contig 10690 bp, 9 predicted proteins | sample 811171 | NCBI WGS metagenome assembly MDSW01 (sample SAMN05326641, study PRJNA326480) | marine metagenome | isolation source: seawater | place: Atlantic Ocean: North West | collected 2012 | reverse complement strand
GTCAGGAAGTTCATGGAACCTGGCTCGGATGCAGATAAAACCGTCCGAGCACCTGCTCCATCCGTCAAGAAAGTGTCAAAATTCTCAGAACTCGGCTCCAATGATCGAAATGTAACGATCGAGGTTCTGGTGGTATCCTACAATTCAAGGGCCCAGCAGGTAAGGGGAGAAGAACGCCAGATAGGATTTGGTTTCATCGAGGATTCCCCGTGGGACGGCGAGCGTCAGCGATGGGAATTCAAAGACTGGGGAAACAAATCCCAGGATCTGGCAGCCGGCTCAGTCGTTCGTCTTGATGGCGTATCTGTCAATGAGTGGAATGACAAGAAATCGATCAATATCAATCAGACCTCAAGAGTTTCAGTACTCAAGGAAGGGGGGGCGCCAACGCTCGCTCCCACCAATGAACCAGTAACCATAGAGGACGCTTCACGGGGTGAAGGAACAGTCGCAATCGTGGCACGCGTACTCGCTGTCCGTCCTGATCAAATCGTCCGAAGAGATGGTTCGGGAAGCATAGATGTGATGCGGGGCAGGCTAGGAGATCAAACCGGGACAATGGGCTTCCTCTCATGGAAGGCGTTGGACATTTCCGAGGGGGATCTCGTTAAGATTGAGAACGCACAGGTTAAGAGATTCAGAGACACCCCTGAAATCAATATTGGCGATTTCACGAAAATAGAGCCATATCACGATGGCGCATTCCCCGAAGCAGAAACACTGCAAGCAAATTCATCATGCGCCATCAAAGACCTCAGGGATGGAATGAGGGATGTAGAAATAACACTCCAGGTCGTTGATTGGAATTCCCGCTCATTCACCTCCAAAACCGGTGAAGAGCGCGTAGTCCGAAGCGGAGAGGTACAAGACCCAAGCGGTCGATGCCGCCTAACGTCATGGGGAGTGGTAGATCTTGAGGCTGGTTCCTTCATCCGAATAAAACGCGCAAGAGTTCAGGCGTGGCAGGGGTCGCCAGATCTTGTAATCGATCAGCTTGAGCAAGTAGAGATACTGACTGAGGCCCCATTTGGACCCATAGACGCCTCAAACCATTGGGTCGAGGAAGATCTTGACGACCTCACTTCCGGTGGTTCGAGGAGAGGTATATCCACGACTGGAAGGATAGTGTCATTGAGATCTGATTCTGGAATAATATTGAGATGCACCCAAGAAGGATGTAGGCGAGTACTGAGAGACGGTGTCTGCGGAATACACGGGGAAGACGTTGGTGAAGAAGATCTGAGGATGATGATGGTGGTAGATTCAGGAGTGTCCAATGCGTCTCTTCTTGTTTCTCGCGCACCTACTGAAGCATTGATTGAGATGAATCTCGATGATGTTCGGAAAGAGGTATCTTCGAATGGGAAGGAGGCATTTCATTCGTCATTGAAGGACAGATTCCTCGGGCATCGTGTGCGTGTTATGGGCCGCTCGATAAATGATGATCGAGGTTGCATGATTCAGGCTGATGAGGTACAGATCATGGAAGTGGACCCGGAAGGAATTGCAAAAGCTGCCATAGATCGATGGGGGGTGGTCCTTTGACAATGTCAGGCACAATGCGAGTGGGCAGACAAACCGCGATTCGAGTCTTCGCACACGAGTATCGTGATGCAAGTCTCCCGGACCAGGGCTCGGGCGAGTATGACCCGGGATACATGGTCACGAGACTCGGAGCCAAGATAAATCGTGCACTTATCTGCGGTTTGATCGATAGTTCGGAGAAGAGGGAGAGCGATAGCGGCCAGAGCTACAGATTCAATTTGAGAGACGTTACAGGCATCCATAGGGTCGAGGTCTCACCGTTCAATCCGGAGCTACATCCGGAAGCAGAGGAGATTCATGCGCGATTCGAGCGAGGAGACAGATTCCTCATGATGGTCGTTGCAAAGCAGAGATCATTCCAAACTGAAGACGGCGGAGTATTCACGTCATACAATGCGCAGGAGATGACGGTTATCGATAAGCCCAGGTATGCTGAATGGCTAGCAGAAACCGCTGATGCAACCCTTCGCAGGATAAACGCGCACGAACTTGCTATGGCGGCTGAGCAGAGTATGGCCGGATTCAGATCTGCAGGAGTGCCGGAAGATCTGATCGATGGGATGCTACTTTCCAGAGCGCATTACCCGCCTTTCGAGACTGAGGTGTATATGCTGGACGTGCTTCAAGCTTTGAATGCAGCATTGGGAAGATCCGTGGAGATTGTAAAGCCAGAATCGGCAGACGAATCAGAATCTGATTCTGCCGTTCCCGACCAACCTGTGGAAGCTCCCTCCCCTGCAACAAGCGATATGTCCGTCGAAGAGGTTGTAGTTGCTACTATTGCAGCAGGTGATCGTGGAGAGGGCGTAGATTACGATACTATCGTCAGACAATGCAGCGTTCATGGCCACTCGAGGGAGGAGGCAGAAGATGCAATCGACTCCCTAAGGACGGCTGGTGGCCAGATCTCGGAACATCGTTTCGGATGGTTCAGGCTCATTCAGAGCGACTCTTCCTGATCATCGAACCTAGCTCTTCAACCCCGATATCGTCGAATCTGTATCTCAGCGATTCCACATCGACTCCTTCGAGCATCTCGTCGGAATCCCCTACCCAGCACTCAGCGATTCTGGAAGCTGCTAGGTGTATGTCTCTACGGGCCCTTTCCGAGATTATCTTGAGACCTCGAACACTCATGATTGAGATTAGGAGATCGGTCGAGGATTGACCCCATATCGGACCCCTCACCAGGCCCACGGTTCCGACCATCCTCCCAAACTTCCCTGGGTCCGATGAGAGAGTCTGAAGAACTCTCGAATCTTCAGGTTCCCCATTCTCCAAAGCGCGCGATAGAAGATCTGAGACATCTTCAAGAGAGGCCACATCAGGCACTCTGACCCCAATCTTAGAGTCACCTTCCGATGTTTTGACCTTAGTCGTCTCAAGCTTGGGATTCCCCAGCAGCCCATTTCTCCGAAGGCTCCTTTTGATGTGGCCCCATGCTCTTCGTTGACTTGCGAGAACTCCTGCCACGTGCCCCATCAGTACAGTACGGGGCCCATTCGAAGGAATCTCCAGATTCCTGCAGAGATCAACCAGTTTCTGACGCTCCATGGTAGCTAGGGACTCCACAGTGAGGCGATTTGCATCCTGTGTAACATGGAGCCATATTCTCTGCCTCCTCTCTTTGTGGGAGCCCGATGCCTTGACTCCAAAAATCCTCAGAAGATCTCCTAATTCTCGATTGCTAAACGACTGTATCCCTTCCCAAGAGAGATCGAGGTCAGATAGGACGTGATGACGAATCAAAGATGCCCGCAGCACTTCGACAGAGCCCCTCTTGGAGATCCCTTCATGCTCTGCATTTTCTCTCAGGCTACGAAGGTCAGATCGGTAGAGGCGATCGAGAACAAGGGGGTCTACCTCCGGAATCGCCATGACCTCGCGCATGTGTGCTGGCGGATATCGATTCCGACTCTCATGGCTCTGCAAGGCACTAATCATTCATTGCTGAAAAAATGCCGGAGAACCGGCGCCGAGCCTTGGATGTTCATCCTGAGGTTCTGATAATGTGGAAAACATCGCTCGCCATTCCATGCCCATTGTTACGCATCCGCTGTGTAGGTTTTCCGGATCAATCAGTCGATCCATTCTGAAGGTACGCATTCCATCTTTTGACACGTATTCCACTCTTATGAAAAGACGAGAACCTTCTGGGAGGATATCCCCCTCTGAGTCTCTGCAAGATTGTTCGAGAGCTAGGTCCCTGGTCGTTTCAGCTTGCTGGAGGAGACTGGATATAGTACGATGCTGTACCAGAACGCCAATCCCATCAGCCACATCTTCCGACTCAGCTCCAAATAGCTCGTTCATGACATGCCAAGCCGCCCCCCCCTCTCTCCCAAACAAGCCTTCTAGGCGCTTTTTTGGAAAGCCCTCTCTGGCGATGACAATAGGGAGGTCTGAGTACATGGGCGGGAGGAAGAATGACCCACCCGCCTCTTTGGGATCCGGCCAGAGAGCGAACCTTCTCGTCTTCAAGTTGAGACGGTCGAATGATTCCCGGGGTATTGTATACGCATCGATAATCCCATTTTGACGCATATCTTCCAGCCATGATACGACATTTTCCTCTGGAAGGGGGACGTTCTGTATCCCTGACCACGCTTTTGGAGACAATACCCGGAGGTCTCTTCTAAATCTCCTGAGTTGTCTTCGAACGATTCTGGAGCCACTGATGACTACTGCAGATCGGGGAAGATGCGAGGGCCTATCGCCTGCAACAACCACGTGGAAGGGCCTGTGTTGATTGATCGCGCCTGCCACTGAGAGACCTGATGAAATCATCTCGATTTGCCGCCCATGAATGGCTCTAGATGGAATGATAACAGCGTCTAAGTCACTTGATTCTAGTAACTTGAAACCTTCGGCCATATTCTGAATCTCAGTGTACTCATGTCCATCTGCTTCGCTGATCCTGTCTCCACACCAACATGTGTCGTCGTTCAAGAAACCGATTGACATAGACGACATCAGGTTACCTCGAAGACACGTGCCGTGCCTCATGTGTTCGCAGGCACAGCCGTTGATATATCCCTCCCCTTGTCTTCAGCCCATGAGCGGTGTGAGGGGGGTACTCGCCCGAAGGTCGTTGGAAGAGGTTCAGTCCATCGTCGAGAAAGCCCTCAGGGATTATGTCGAGGAAAGGTCCGAAGATCCTGCGATGAAATACGCCCGAGACATACTCCTTGCTGGAGGAAAGCGGTTCAGACCCGTTTTAGGGTGCTTGGCCTACGAAGCAGCAGGCGCCAAACTCGACGATAAGATGCTCAGATCAGCTCTTGCCGCGGAGATCATACACACTGCTACCCTCGTACACGATGACATCTACGATCAGGCCAAACTCCGTCGGGGACGTCCTACTTTGCATTCTCAGCACGGACTTGCCCACGGCATAATAGCGGGAGATTACCTCTTCACCCTCGGTTATTGGCTGGGTTCTGAACAAGGCCCTGAAGTGATTAGAGCACTTGCTGACAGCTGCATTGCTATGGCGAATGGAGAGTTGTTGCAGTTCGACCATATCGGGAATCTCGGGACTACTCCGGAGGATTACTACCGGATTATCGACGGCAAGACTGCAGGCCCCATAGCATGCGGGTGCAAAGTCGCTGCAATGGTTGCAGAGGCAGACCCAGAAGTCATTGATGCTATGGACAATTTCGGTTGGGAAGTCGGCCGGGCATTCCAGATGGTAGACGACCTCCTTGATCTGACCGGGAATCCGAGAATGGGAAAGCCCAGAGGGACTGACATTTACGAGGGTAAGATGACTCTACCCATCATACACGCACTGACTTCTCTTCATGGCAATGATAGGAAGAATTTGGCAGATGTATTGATGGATTTCAATGACGATAGGTGGGATGAGTTGATCTCCCTCTTGGATACTGCGGGTTCAATTGACTATGTGAGAAGCCTCATCGACTCGCACGTACAGAGAGCCATCGAAGCCCTGGAACCCCTCCCCAATTCGAATCAACTGCAGTTGATGGCAAAATTCGCTCGTAAATCTGCTCTAAGGACTCTCTGAGGCGGCGCCATGGCCAACAAGAAGCACGACGTCATTGTCGTGGGCGGAGGGCCCGCGGGATCGACAACGGCACTGTATCTCGCACGTCGAGGGATCGATGTACTCGTAATTGACGGAAGAGACCCGATTGGCACACCTTTGCAATGCGGCGAACTTGTACCGAGCAACGAGGAGATGAGCCGTCTTTGCCCGAAGGTTCCCGATATGGACGATTTATTCCAGACCCCCGATTACGCCATATGCCGACGAGTACCTGAGATGCATCTCGTAACTCCTTCAGGAAAGCGTCTGAAATATCGATTTGAAGGCATGGTACTTGATCGTGTAGCACATGACGAAGCACTTGTCCAACGCGCAGAAAGTGAAGGTGCCAAGTATCTAGTCGGAATGCGTGTCAAACATGTCGGGAGTCAGTCAGTCACCCTGTCCGATGGACGCATATTCGAGGCCAAAGTCATCGTGGGAGCAGGAGGACACCACGATATAGTTCGGCGAACTGGGTGGTCTGAGAAATCTCTCAACATTCCCGTCAAGTTTGCAATAAAAAAGGGAGTCCACACTGAAGCCCTGGAGTTGCATTTCGGAGCAATCGCGCCGGGGGGTTATGCATGGGTATTCCCGAAGAACGGCTCCTCTAACATAGGCATAGGAATCCAACCCAAGTTCGCACGTGGGACTTCCCTGAACACTCTTGCTAAACAGTTCATAGATTCCTATAATGGAGATTTAGAATACGAAGGGGCCGGAGCACTGCCGATGTCCGGCACCATTCGGAGCTTCATCAATGGAAAACACGTACTTGTGGGCGATTCAGCAGGGATGGTCCTCCCCTCCAATGGTGCGGGAATAACAATAGCAATGATTGGAGGCAGAATCGCCGGGAACGCAATCGCAGACCATCTACTGGATGGAGTCCCTCTCGAATCTTACGAGCGTGAATGGAAACATCAGATGGGGTCAGTAATGTCTAGGTCAAAACGAGCATTTGCACTCGGCTCCATCCTATTCAGGCTACCCGATCGTGTTGTGGACTTGGTGTTCAATAGACTCACAAAGCCATTCATATGGCGTGCAGTAACATGCAGATCTCTCTTTGCATTGAGGGTTTGATGAATTCCAGCGGCGGCCATGGTTACCCTTTCGAACACATTAGTTCCACCATTCCTTGGATTCTGAATTCTCAACCGGTTTATCGCCATCAATCGGATTATCTGAGGCTACTGTAGATTTTTCGTTAGAATTGCGAGTTAATTCAGGCACCAAATCACATAGGTCGTCTTTTGTTCCATCAAAAACGAAAATTTGTTTTCCGCCTTCGTATACATATGTGGTGTAACTTGTGGTTCTATTGCCATTATCACTAGTACTAGTGGAAGTTCGTGTGTTTGTTGATAATTTCTCAACGTCAAACTCTCTTTTCGTATATATGAAAAAGGATGTAAATTGCTTCCAAAAATGAATTTCATTTTCATTCGCTTTTCTCATGAATACAGCCCTATGCTGAAATGATAAAGTTGCAACAGCCACTAGCGCGATTATTCCAAATCGAAGCCTCCACCATTCCAAAGCGACTTCATGAATAGACCAACCCTCAAACAGAACTACTACAGATAGGATAAATATCACTCCCAGTAATACTGCCGAACCAGTGAAGAATGCCCCAGAGATACGGTTACCTGGAAACGTTACCCTGCTATCCTGCATTCATGTCACACTCTAATAATGAGCGGTTATCGACGTCCGCCTTTACCTTTTCTTAGGCCTTTGCTTGCCATATAGTCGCCATGCCCGGGAATATGACCTTTGAAGAAACGTCTTTGAATCCAACTTCCTCAAGCATCCTGACATAATCCCCAGTTGTCCCAAAGTGCACGTAGGTTTTCGTAAGCCATTTCCAAGGATGGTCTTGAACTCCGCAGACCCATCTTGCATAGGACCCTACCCATATTTGCATGTACATTTTTCCAAGCCATCCATGCAATCGATTGATTTTCGCTGGATCCACTATAACGATCGTACCACCCGGTTTCAGAACTCGAAGAGCCTCGGAAAGACCCTTACGCTTGTCATACCAGTCTCTGAAGGAAAAGAGGGAACAAACGCCATCGAAGGTCGAATCATCAAAGGGAAGAGATTCGGCTTCACCTTTGACAAAAGACGCGTCGGAATCACCTCTTTCCCTTCTTTTTGAATTCACACGAGGCTCCGCCGCTGCGATCATCGAGGGTATGGGGTCGAGACAAACCAAGTCCCGTCCTTCGACAATTTCAGCAAAAGATCCAGGCCCACTGCCAATTTCCAATATTTTACCTTCCTCGGGCAGACGGCTAGCCACCATTCTCCTCCATCTACTAACTTGACCAACAGTGGCAAAACGATTGATTCGGTCGTACACGGGAATAGTCGCTTCGAGATTATTTTGGAGCTCGTTCCAGTCAACTTCGCCCATCCCCTCCGCGTCCATACGGCCCGCTAGAGATGGGGGGTATTTGGCACATTGTGAAACTAACAACCCTAACAGAACTTATCCGACGTATTGGTCAACATGATATACCCCCTTTCAATGGGTCCGCACGAATAGGCGGTCACCATGAGCAAGAATGACGTTCTCAAAGCCATAAGAGAAGCAGAATCAGAAGCTCAAAACATCCTCGATGAAGCCGGCAAAGAAGCATCATCAATCGTCTCAACAGCACGAAGCGACGCCTCTGAGATCGTCGCAAAAGGACGAGTACAGGCAGAAGCCGGAGCACAAGAACTAATCTCATCCACTCGAAAAGAAGCTGAGAAGAAAGCTCAGAAAACAAGGAACTCAGGGCAGAAAGAACTAGACAAGATTCGCTCAGAAGGAGAAGCGAATAGAAAAACTGCCGTAGACGCAATAATCAACTCTTTCGTCGAATAATTACTTCTATCCCGGTGGCCGAAAAAATGTCTGGCGAGTACACCAACAAGAAAGTTGGCCGACTCATCGCTGCCGGCTCCAGGTCAGCAATCGACGATGTCGTCAGCGTGGTATCAAGATTGAAGGCGATACACATGAATGAGTATGAGGACGACCAAGAGGGGTTCAGTCTCGGGTCGCCGTCCTCCCGCAATGATGTCCTCGGAAGCCAGGTTTCGACATACAGGTCGATTGTCATGCAGACAGGTGCAACCGGACCTTCCGATACTGTCCCGCTCGATGAGGCAAGGAACATAGTTGATGGTGATTTTTATTCATCGGTTCAGCAAGTAATGGAGTCATTCTCAAGAATCGATCAGATTGAAGATGAGATTAACTCAATTGAAGCAAGTACTGAGATTCTAAGGACTCTAGAACCTCTTGGCATAGACCTTCACCTACTGGGGGGATACACTTCTATTTCCTCTTTTGTCGGAACATGTTCCAGCCCTTCGGCAATCTCTGAGATGAATCTTCCAGATGATGCTTACGCGGAGGTCGCGGACGATGTCGTCGCAGTCTTTTGTGTCAAGCAGCATGAAGCAATGATGTCCTCGATCTTGGAGTCAGCAGGTTTCCAGGCAGTTGAAGTCCCCGCAGGCGAGGGAAGCATACCTTTGATGATACAGGCTGCTGATAAGGAGCGGTCCGAGTTGGATGAAGAAAGACAAGAAATTCAATCCAAAATAAATGCATGGACTGAAGAGAACGGTGCAGAATTATGCGTCGGCCTCGAACTTCTGGAGCTTGATTTCTCAGAGTCCGAGGCACCAGTCAAGATAGCAGTTACAGATCACACTTTCGTTATAGACGGCTGGATTACCGACGACAGATCAGAGGAAGTCATAGATGCACTCAGCCCATATTGCACATACGTAGAATATGAGGCGGTGCGCCCAACTATTTTCCATCACGATGATGATGGGCACCACTCATCCGAACCAAAACCTCCTGTAGCGTTTGGCGACCATGGAGCATCAGCCCCGATGGAACTGCTTACGGATGCAATAGGAAGATCGGATTATGGAAGGATGGACCCTACTGTCTTCATGCTTTTCTCATACCCGCTCTTCTTCGGTCTGATGCTTGGGGACATGGCTTACGGCCTACTCACGATATCTCTTGGATTGTTCATCAGGCGATCATTCCCCAGTGATAAAACAGATCAACTAATGAGGTATTTCGGGATGCTCCTCATCTATATCGGTTCAGCAACGGTATTCTTCGGATACATGTATGGAGAATTCGCAGGCTTTGAGTTCCTACCTCATATAGAAGCCCAGTATGCAACAGAAGATGTTTGCAAATACACATGGGCGCACGGTGCTTGTTTCAAGGATGCATACGATATCCCTGCATGGGTCTCATGGATGACTGCTCTGTATCCAGATGGTGGCAGAATTCACTACGTACTCGAGTTACCCTACAGCCTAACGTTCGCATTCCCGTTCCATCGTGTATCATCTGACCTGATGAATTTGATCGTTATCGCAATATATATCGGAATCTTCCACCTGATGGTAGGCTTCATTCTCGGTGCTATAGACGAGGTAAGAGTCGGACACGGCTGGCAGGGAGCACTCTACGGCAAGGTGTCGTGGATGATCATCATGGTAGGCGGCTTCCTCTTCTGCTACGATTTCTACAGGGAAGATTCGATCAGTACTCCGGGATTGGCCCTGATTTCAGTCGGTCTGATTCTGCTAGTCGTCCACTTGATGCACGAGGGAATGCCACTTGCGATATCCATGCTTCTGGCTCCGATAGAGGCCATCGGTCTACTTTCATCCACTCTTTCCTACATCCGACTGTTTGCAGTGGGCATTGTGGGTGTGAAGATCGCCTATGCTGGCAACGACATGCTCTACTCGGCAGCCATGGAAAACTTCGCAGACGGCGGCCTTGGAATCTTGTTGGGGCTCGCCGCTCTTGTTGGCTGGTTCGGCGTCCAGATGTTTGCATGGGTCTTGGGCCTGGTCAGCCCGAATATCCATGCAGTAAGGCTACACTTCGTTGAATGGATGAAGCAATTCTATCTCGCCGATGGCGATCCCTTCGAACCGTTCGGTTTCGAAGAAAGATACATCGAGGTTGATAATACAACATGATATTCCTGCAAAGCATGGAAAAAAGGAGGAAAAGAAAATGAAGAAAAATATGATGAAAGG
>MDSW01143201.1_pt1 | contig 10691 bp, 16 predicted proteins | sample 811171 | NCBI WGS metagenome assembly MDSW01 (sample SAMN05326641, study PRJNA326480) | marine metagenome | isolation source: seawater | place: Atlantic Ocean: North West | collected 2012 | reverse complement strand
ATCAACATGGTTTTCATTGAATACATGTGAGGCAAATTCAGAGATCTTTGGACTAAATTTAGCAAGTGAGTCAAGAACAAGTTTTACTGCATTGTCATACGAGTAATTTTTTTCTTTCATCGTACTTTTTGTTGGTGCGTATAAATCATATCGTCTAAGTTTTTTCATTCCAGCCATTTTTGCTTTTTTTGAAAAATATTTCTGAAATACGGGTGAATTTTTTTTGCAAACTTGCAACAATGATTCAACTGTCTTATCATCTATGTCATTACCAACATTTTGAATTGATATTGGAGATGAAAATTTCCTCATTCCAATTCCTTCATTTTTCCAGTTTAGAACAATATTTTGATAAATCTCTCCTACCACACCTTTGTTTTTCTGATATTTTGTTAGTAACGCCTTGTAGGCTGATTCTCTGGTCTTTGCGTTTTTACTTCGAACATATGTTGTAAGTTCCTCGCGCCCCATTGTTTTTTTCTTACCATTAATCTTAATTGTATAGGTAAACGCATTTGTAATCTTGTCATATAGTTTGACTAGTGCAGATATACCAGTAACGTCTAGCGTATTGATGATTCTTTCTTCTGGCTCAGTCAGTGAATATTTTGACATTAATCGCTTGTATCTTAGATAATCTGAAAGTTCTCCTGCATTTTTCATGAGTCTTTTTGCATTTTTATCATCAACTTGTTTTTTCCACCATAAATCAAAAAATAATATTTGATTTTCAATCCTTGATCCAAACTGTGATATTTTTGTCAGAAGTGCAGTTGCCTCATCTGATTGTGTGTCTTCTGAATACTTGAGTGATGCATAGCCACCAATGTGGCTAGATTTTTCAGTTATCTCTTCTATCTGATGTAGCATTTTAAGAAATTTTGATTCAGAGATGGATGAGTTTAGTATCTTTTTTTGCTTTTCGAACTGTGTGGATTTTTTTTCAATTTCTCTAATTTTTTTATCGAACACTTGCTTTGATGGATTTTTGACTAAATCACTTAAATTCCATTTTCCATTCTCAGTACTTTTCATTTTCAATCCTAATAGTAATCCTTGTGAACGTAGCACCATCGCCATGACTTTGTTGGTAGAGCAACCATTACTGGATGTCCAGTTTCTTCATGGTGTTTTGTCGCATGTCTACCAATTGATGAATCGCAGCATCCTACATGTCCACATGTAAGACACATTCTAATTGCAACCCACGGAGTTTTTTCATTTTCACATTCTTCGCAGCCTTTTGTATTTGGGTCCACATCTTTTGCCTGCCCAAAGTGCTCACATTCACTTCCCATATTTTTTATAATTTGGTAGAGTTTGTATATCTTTTCAATGCATTTTAACGTCTAAATAATACATTTTCAAATTCATCTTGGATCCGTCGTCTAGTTTGGTTTGGATGCCGCACTCACACTGCGGAGGTCAAGGGTTCAAATCCCTTCGGATCCATACTATACACCCATTATAGAAAATATACCATATGCAAAAATGAATACGCCTAGTAATATGATAATCTTTGATAGATTTCCAAACTTCATTTAAGATTTCAAGGTATGAGCTGGTTATAAGAAATGTTCTCTTAAATATTGATTCTAAAAACATCTAGTATTGATTGATGTACCGTGGAAATGGGTAATAATTGCAGTTGGTATAATTTGCTTAGGTACAATTACAAATTATTTATTACCAGATTTTCTGTTTAATTTTCAATAAGATTATCAAATGAAACCACTATTCCAGCTGAGCACAAGAAAATATGATGAAGAGATCATTCTAGTAAAAAATGCGATGGTACAACTTGAAGACAAATGTAATGTAAAGAATGGTTTTATTCTTAAAGAACCATCAATGATGGCTGGTTGGGCATTTTTCAATATTGAATTAAGCACAGAAATGCTGTCTGTGATAGAGACATCTGGCATGATGATTAATGCACAGGGTGTAGGATTTAGCGAGCAACTAAAAAATTTCCTTGGGCATTATCTTGAGACAAAGGGCAGTAATGTAAGAATTAAGAAAATCGATTATTAACAAATTACTGTCAAAATGTAATACTTTTTTGGAACCATCTCATATCTAAGTACATGAATTCAATTTGCCCAAAATGTAAGAGGGACTTGAGAGAGCATACGAGAAAGGAATTAGTCAAATGCTCTTTAAAGTATTGGGTATCAGATTGGAAAAAAGAAAACTAATCTTTTAATTTTTTAGTAATTTACTTTATTGGCATAAATGTAGTTATTATGAACCCACCAAGAATTGTTATTCCTAACATCAGGCCCAAACCAACAATAAGCGTTTTTTTACTGTCTAATGCATGTTCCATATCATTACTAGATAGTTTGATAATATTAGGAAACATGTCATAAATGACTAATTTGCCAAACATTGTTTATCAGAACATTAATGATCGAAAAAACTTGCTAAATGTTGTAATGGAGCCATTATTCAAAAAACATGAATGGGTTTTGTATCATAAAAAAGAAAAAAACGATGATCTAGACGACGATTAGGATAACATTTTATTTCTTAGAATTTTAAGATAGTTTGAATTGGTCGAATTAAAACTAGAAGGCTCCGGTGGTTATGTAATTGCAGAATTATCTGATGATCTTGCAGCTAAATCAAAATTGGTCCCAAACATCGACAAGTACTTTCTTGCTCCTGTTGGAAAACTTGCTGAAAAAGATATGCATAAGCATTTTTGCAAAAATTGTAATTCTGAATTTGATGGCTCACCAAAATATCAGATAGAAGAAACACCAAATGAGGAAATTGCAGATGGTTTAATGCTAGTTGAGAGAGGGCAATACATTTGTCATCAATGTTCTGCTATTATTGGCGAATACAGAGAATTTGAGAAAAAGGTATAGACGAAAATCTTATTTTTTATAATTTTTTGATTGATGTAGCTAGTTCTTTATCTGCAATCTCATACTCAGATTTTCCATCACTGTTAATATCCCAAGAAACCACGCCTAATTCCGTTAGTCTTCCCATGGTGGCAATTCTACATGCCTCTACAGGGGTCTGTTTACCATCATTATTTTCTTTTATTTCATTGGTTTTATCGATAATATCTCTTTGAATTTTGTCAGTGAATTTTTTGTCATTTGATGATTTGACAAAATTTTTCAAGGTATTTTCAAATTCTGTATCAAGAGTGCTGGTAATATCTGATGATAATGCATCTTCATATGTAATGATTTCAGTTGCAGTTTTGATTAGTTTTGTTTCTAATGGTCTGTTTGGAATTATTTTTGTTACTAAGAATTCCCGTTCTTCATTTGAAAATGCTGGGAAGTTCATTCCATCAATAATTGGATTATCTAAAAGATAGAATTTCTTTCCCAGATCAGTTAACGTGATTAAGACATCTTTCTTTTTTGCAAATATCTTTATTATACCAAGTGCCATCAGTGCTCCTTCAAAAGTAGTTTCTCCCGAATCCTGACTTTTCTTTAATTTACCAAAATATCTATCCTTGTACCTTTGTTCTGCAAGTGCTTGTTTTGCGGTGATTTCATTAGATATGTATGGTTTTGGAAGACCTGTTGAAATTTTCTCTTCTCTTTTTTTCCTATTTTCCTTTTCATATACTGTTAATCTTTTTGAAATTGATTCTGCAAGATCATATGCTCTCCCTTTAAAGTCATTGAAGCTTATAACTGGTGATTTTTGCTCTCTCATCATATTACCAAGAAGACAGATTGCTATCTTTACAGGTAAGAGTCTACTATAGTGTGTAAAAAGTAATGGCCAACCATCAAACTGAATATTATCATATCCTTCTTTTGTTATGTTTTTGAAATTAATTTGTTTGATGAATTCTCTTGATGAATTTAGATTCGAATGAATTTTTTCAAACTCATAATCCGATTCAAAAACTTGTTCTATTACTTGTGATTCATTTGTATTTGAATCTAGATTAGGTACTGAACGTAAAAACTGATTCCATGCCTCACCATATTTTTCAGGATACCCAGGATAGATTTGTTTTAGAACATCTGAGTCAACCATGCTTTGCATAAATGCAAATTGAGGCATTGTTGGCTCCATATCGGTCAATTTTTCTATTACTTTGATGGGATTTTTTTCCCATGCCAAAAAGACATCAATCGCTCTGAAGATAAAATCATTAGCATCTCTAAATCTATCAGGATTTGTTTCAACAAGTTGATTGATTTTATTTTTGTGATCAGGGCTTAATCTGACAATTTTTCCACCAGATTTTTGTAGAAGTGATTCATATTGTTCCCTAACAGAATCAAGCGATTCATCATTTGACATGCTTTATGTGAAAATAACTTGTATTAAAATTAACATAATCTATTATCTTTATATAAAATAGACTTTTATGTTAAAAAAATGGACCTTTCACTCACTATACTTATATTCTACAACATAATAGGCTTTATGATGAGAAATACAATGCTTTATGTGCAAAAACAAGAACAAAAAACATACACATTAGACACATGTGTGATAAGAAAAATTCTTGAAAATCCTAATTACCTTAACTGTATTAGCACACATGTAAATTTCTCAGACTCCCATATCATAATCAGTAAAACCGTACTATGGGAGATTAAGAATCAAATCAAATTAATAAATCCTGAACTTTCATTGCAAGAAATACTCAACAAGTTAGAACAGAAATTAAATGCTAGTGTTAAGATTATAGACCATTCCAAAGAAACAATTTTGTTAGCAAATGATCTATTAGGCAAGTATAGTCAAAATCTTCACGAACCTGACAACCAAATTTTGGCATTTTCAATAATTCATAATGCCACACTTCTAAGCTGTGATAGTAAACTTATCAAATGTGCCAAAAGTGAACGAATGCCATGTCTAAACACACATAACTTAGCAACAACTGTTTTGGGGGCTATAGCATGAGTAAACTAATGCAAGAGTCTAGAATTCAAGAAGACAATAATCAGATACATGATTACATTTGGTCTGGGTTACTTGTAGATATGGAGGAACTACAGAATTGAAGTACAGAACAAATATGCAGATTATGGCCCAGGTACTTGACAAAATGCAAGATGCAGGAAGTAACGGTCTGATTATTTCCAGACTAACACAAAAAGCAAATCTTTCTCATGATAGATTAACCTCATTGACAAGTAATTTGATAGGTTCTGGTCTTATCAACAAAATTGAATATGATGGCAGAAATTGCTATGTAATTACTGAGAAAGGAATGATATTTTTATCAGAATATCAAAAGTTTTATGAATTTGCTAATTCATTTGGTCTAGAACTTTAAGTTAGAAATACTAGTACAGACTTTCTGCAACTGTTCTATATGGCGGAAGCCAGTATTCGTGATTACATTCAGTACATCTGTAAAGCCAGCGTCTTTTCCGTGTAACAATTTCTGGAATCTTAACTATTGCATGTTTCGTTCTTGCAACACAATAACTACACCTACGCTCTTCATATCCATTTGAATTATGATTTGGTTTTAAAAAATCGGTAATTTTTTTGAAATCCTCTTTTAGCTCACCAATGAGTTTCTGATTATAAATTGTCGCAGCAGGATGATAAGTGACAAAGTATGTTCTACCATCCTTTTCTACAAAACTCCCATGATTTTTACTAATTTCTTTTCCACCCAGGAGTGTGTTGTATGCAGTATTTCCCATTACACATACAATTTTTGGATTAATAATCGAGATTTCTTCATTGATATATTCTAGGCATGATTCTTCCTCATTTTTTGCTGGAATCCTATTGCTAGGTGGTCTGCACTTTACAATATTTGTAATGTATACATCATCTCTGTCAATTCCTGCATTCAAAAGAATTTCATCTAGTCTTTTTCCAGCAGACCCTACAAACGGCTCTCCTTTTTTGTCCTCATTTCTTCCAGGTGCCTCACCGACAAGTATTATCTCAGCATTAGGATTTCCTTTTCCAGGCACTGCGTTAGTTCTAGTTTGGCATAAATCACATTTTTGACATGATTTGACTTGCTCTGCAATTTCATCTAGTTTATTGGCCAACTAATTCTCCGTGTTTCATGACTATTGATAAGTTTCTTAATAATTAATCAATTCGTTAAGAATGACATAATAAAACCATCAACAAACTACAATTATGACTGAAGCTCAAAATTTTGAATCAGAATTAATTGATGAGCAAAAATCCAGTGGTCTAGAATTTTTGAAATTCTTTGATCCAACAACTATGAGCATACATCTAAAAGAAAATCAAAAACCTCTAGGCAAAAAAGGAAAACCGGGAAATTTTGAACTTGTCCAAATAGGCAATAAAACACTACAAAGAGATTATCTTGAATTAATCACATCCCAAATTCTCACTGCAGTTGACGATGAGATGTTGGGAAATGTTGAAATCTCAAAACCTGGGGCTCTTGTTATTCAGTATAGAGATTATAGAATTGCCATTACTAGACCACCATTTTCTGAATTACTTGAGATTACAATTGTTCATCCAATCAAACAAATGTCATTGGAAGAATACAATGTTTCTGAAAAATTAATGGCAAGATTAACAGAACAAGCAGAAGGAATATTGATTTCTGGGCCACCTGGTTCTGGCAAAAGTACATTGGCTTCAGGACTTGCAAATTTCTATAATCGAAGTGGAAAAATTGTAAAAACATTCGAGTCACCTAGAGACTTACAAGTGGACCCTGGTGTAACACAGTATACCAGACTTGATGGAAGCTTTGAAAATTCTGCAGATATTCTTCTACTTGTCAGACCTGATTATACAATATTTGACGAAGTTAGACGTAGAGATGACTTTAGAATTTTCAGTGATTTGAGATTAACAGGAGTTGGTATGGTTGGAGTTGTACACGCAAATACACCTCTTGATGCTGTTCAGCGATTCATTGGAAAAATTGAACTTGGAATAATCCCCAGTATTTTAGACACTGTAGTTTTTGTAAAAGATGGAAAAATCACTAAGGTTTACGAGTTGGAACTAAAAGTCAAAGTACCAAGTGGAATGATGGAACAAGATTTGGCAAGACCTGTGATTGAGATCTGTGATTTTGAAACCAATAACTTAGAATATGAGATTTATACATTTGGCGAAGAGAATGTAATAATACCAGTATCGAAGAAACAAAAAAAAATAGGAATAGAAAGTTTAGCTGAAGAAAAAATAATTGAGAGATTAAGGCGATATGATCCCAACCCACAGGTAGAATTTCTCAGTGATTCAAGAATCAAGGTATATGTTTCCAAAGACTCCATACCAGGAATAATTGGTCGTAATGGAAGTAACATCAAGGAATTAGAGTCATCACTAAACTTACACATTGATGTAGAAGAAATTAATTCAGAGTATGTCAGTAATTCTAATTTAATCAATGATAATGATGTTCCATTTGACTTTTCTGAATCTAGAACATCATTACTATTAGATATAGGTAAACAATATTCTGGAAACTCTGCTGACATTCATGTTGACGGTGAATTTCTTTTTTCATCAAGAATTGGCAGGAAGGGGCAAATCAAAATTTTAAAGCGTTCAAACGATGGTAAAAAATTTACTAGATTTGCACATTCAAAAAGCAGTGTTCAGGTTTTCCTTAGAAGTCGTTAAAATTATTTATAATTTTTGGATTAGATTTTAGAAATGTGACAAATTTTCTTAGTTGCCTTGTTGTCTTTGAATTTAGATGATGTTCAATTCCCTCAGCATCCTGATTTGCAATGTCTCTTCCTATTCCAAGTATTTCAAAGAAATCTAATAACGTTCCATGCTTTTGCCTGATTGACTCTGCAAGCTGTTCTCCTGTAGGTGTAAGTGATATTCCATGGTATTTTTCATAATACAGATATCCATTTTTATCCAGTTTTTTGAGCATTTTTGTGACACTTGGAGGACTGACATTCATGTATCTGGAAATATCTAATGTTGTCGCATATCCTTTCAAATCAACTAATTCTGCAATGACTTCTAGGTAATCTTCCATTCTTGTACTGGTTTCTAATTTTTCTGACTCGTGTGCGGCTCTAATGGAATCCAGTCGCTTGGAATTCATCTTTTTCATTATAGTTTGTTTCAAGTACTTTCTGATATAAATTCCGTAAGTTTGTTACAAATTCTTGACATGGGTGTAGTGCAATTTGATCACTGATTTTTAATTAATTTTCTTGAAATGCATAGAAGATGTCCGATTTACTCAAAAAACGTATAGAAAAACTAAGGTTAATGAGAGAATCTGCCAATAGGCGCTCTAGTCTATATTCTGACATTACAAAAATGGATAATAAAGATACAGCCAGATCATTAGGCGCATTAAACAGAGCGTCAGCACCTGGAAAAAAACTACAGAAGTTTGGATTTATCATGCTTTGGGTCCCAGAACCTACTGGTGTAACTGTTGCAGTGGGGGCACCCATGATTTTAGCTGGAAGATACTTGGACAAAGTCTACAATGGGGCAACATTGAAGGATATAGGAAGTCACACAAATCAAGCAATGTCAACAATAAAAAATTTTAAAGGCAATATCAGTTCATCTTAGTTTTTATCTTGTGAAAATTATTAGTTAATATGCCAACCAGATTACAAGTTTTAATTCCGATTAGTATCGCAGCATTAATTGTAGGTGTTGCGGGAGTTGCCACGTTACCCGCTGAGATAAAATTAGAGCAAGTTGAGTTTCCGCGTGGAACAATTATGGTTGGTGATAAAATATTGGAGGTGCAGATAGCTGATACTGAACCTAGACATGTAAGAGGTTTAATGTTCCAAAATGAGTTGCCATTTGATCAGGGAATGCTTTTTGTTTTTGATGAACCTGGACCAAAATCCATGTGGATGCTAAATATGCAATTTCCACTTGATATTATTTGGTTTGATGAAGATGGTAATATAGTCAGCATATCAAAAGATGTTCCTCCTTGCCAGACACCTTCAGAAATTATGGCATGTGAATCTGATGGAGCAACTTCTAGAGATGCAAAATATGCATTGGAAGTGACTGCAGGATTTGTAGATGAATTTGAAATAGATAAAAATTCAAAACTTGAAATAATTTCAATCTAATGAATATTATGAAAGTTTCAAAAATTTCCGCAGTTACAATTTTTACAAGAAACATGAAAAACTCCTGCATGTTTTATTCCAGTATCCCGAAGTTTGAGATATCATATGGTGGACCAGACTCAAATTTTACCACGTTTAAAATCAGCCAATCACCAGACATGTATCTAAACATAGAATTGCAACAGCAAACTATTGAGAAAGCAAACAGCATAGATAATGAATATTGCAGAATCATTTTTCATACAGAGGATGTGGATGCATTGTATTATTACCTGAGAAATGATGATACTATTTCTAATCTAGGAAAATTTGAAACAAAACCTACAGATGCTGAATGGGGAGAGAGATTTTTCCAAGTACGAGATCCTGATGGCTATCCCATTGTCTTTGCTACACCACTAAGCAAGAATGATTAAGATGTATGATATCATCTGACTATGACTGATTTTAAAAGAATTGCAATAGAGCAATTTGAAATGAATATACAGGTTTTGAAAAGTAAACCTAATGATGCAGTTGCTAGATCATATATGCTTGGTGTAATGATGGCAAAACATCTTACAGATGAACATGTTGAAATGGCAAAACGATATGTTATAGAATAAAAAAGGATGATTACTGCTGTTCAGGCGTAATCTGTAGGGTTGCCTGGTTTATTTTGTTACCAATTAGTGACAAAAATGGCATTGCATCCCATTTGTACATGTATGTAGACAGGAATTGTTCTGCAGTGCTATTGTATTTTGTATAGAATTCCTCTGCCTCAGACTTGGTTGCCTCTATGACCGACATTGAAGTTTTATTATCATTGAATGGTCCACTCCAAATCATTTTTCCAGAATTATGCCATTCATCAATGATCAATGATAGTGCAGGCATAGCAGTTGCAATTTCTTCTGGCTTTGCATCTTCTTTGAAAACACTAACAAGAACAAACGGCTCTCTGTTAATTTCTTCCATAAGAAAAATATCAAAATCTAATTATTAAAAACCTGTGAACTTTTCAAGACTTTGTTCTATAAAGTTAGAAAAAATACCGTTAGCAACTTTTCCAGTAGACGAGACGACATGTGATTTTTGCCAATGGTTGTCGGTTAGAGATCAAGCATGCGACAATTAGTCACTAACGGTAAAATGATTAGATTTTGCAAATTATTAAAAACAATGCTGAGTTTATTGTCGTATTCTAATTTCTCATTCTATAATCTTAGAATATGAATCAAGAAACTTCAATTCATTTAATTAGTTTCCCCTAAGAATTTCCGTCATGTCTAATGGAAAAATTGCAGGAATTGCTATTGGCACACTTGCCATTGGTATTGCAATAGGATTTATCATACCAGCTGATTCTGGAATTGAACAAACTGCACCAGCACCTATGATGCAGACTGAATCAGTAGATTATGGTATTGACAAAATAACAATCGGATTCATTCCATCTGAAAAGGCAGATGCTCTCACGCCAAAAGCTGAAACACTTGCACGTTTCGTGGAATCTGAATTTGATGGTAAAGTCGAAGTTGAAGTTGTTGTTCCATCTAACTATGAAACAATAATTGAAGGATTGAGATTTGGACATATTCATGCAGCATTTATGGATACAGGACCTGGCTGGATTGCACACGACAGAGCAAATGCTGAAGT
>MDSW01077364.1_pt1 | contig 10691 bp, 10 predicted proteins | sample 811171 | NCBI WGS metagenome assembly MDSW01 (sample SAMN05326641, study PRJNA326480) | marine metagenome | isolation source: seawater | place: Atlantic Ocean: North West | collected 2012 | reverse complement strand
GCAAAATCATAACTACACTTTTTTAATTTTAGTGCAGGCAAAAAATGTTCAAAGTTCTCTCCAAAGACCAAACTTTCCATTTTCTGAAATGAAGAAATGAGTGAACCTGTAAGTAATTTACCAGATCTCGTAACACCATCTATAAACACTATTTGTTTTAAAATATTGGCTTTATCAGAATAATTTTTTAATTTAATTGTTTTCATTTAGGTATTTTTTTTGAAAACTTTAATAGCTTTTTTCATAAACATTACACATCCTACAGGATCTCTACCGATTGCCGTTTCTGCTGCAAGTACCAGTCCACTTGCTCCTTGTTTCAAAGTTGAAAAGATATCATGACTTTCCGCTCTAGTTGGCTGTTTTTCCTTTATCATTGTTTCGAGCAGATTGGTTGCGACATATACTGGTAGATTATTTTTCAAACCATGTTCAATTATTTTTTCTTGTGCAACAGGTATTTCCTCTATTGGTACGTACCTTGATAAGTCTCCTCTATCTATAAGTAGAGCATTTGATTTTTTTGAAATTGCCTTGAGATTAGTTAGAGCAGATTTCGTTTCAATTTTTGATATTAAGAAATTTTTTTTCTTGATAATTTCTCTTATTTCTTCGATATCTTTTGATCTATTAACAAACGACATTGCAAAAAACTTTATTCTGTTTTTAATAGCCAATTTTAATGCGAATTCATCTTTTTCTGTAAGAGGTGGTAGTTTTATATTTTGAGAAAAATGTACTGCCTTATTAGATTCAAGATATCCTGCGTCTGATACTTTGGTAACTAAAAAATTATTTTTTTTATCTTTTTTAATAATATTTAAAGCTAAATTATTAAAGCCTAATTTTATTTTTGAATTAACTTTGCATTGAAAGAGATTAAATTTTGGATATAGACAAATTTTCTTTCTGTCACTTAAATCATTAGATACAAAAACTTTAACTATTTGATTTTTATTAAAAAATAGTTTTTTTTTAACTTTTGTTGTTCTAACTTGCGCACCCTCGGTGTCTATACAAATGTTTTTTATCTTTTTTTTTTTCAAAAATCTGATCTTTTGTAAAATTTTATTTTTAGGTGTATGTGATAAGTTAATTCTAAAAATGTCTACTTTATATTTTTTCAACTTATTCAATATAGTGTTTTTATAAGATGCGGGACCAAGAGTGCAGATTATTTTGATTTTTGACATTTAGGGTCTTAATTTTTTTTTGCTATAATGAATAATGTTCCAGAGTTTTTTTCTTGATCAAAAATTTTTTGAAAATCATTAAATCTTTTTGCAAACACTGACATTAAAGATGAATTTTCAATATTTTTATTTTTAAGAGTTAGATAATTCATAATCATATATAAATCTAATCCGTACACCCATCTAAATATAACTTTAAAACCATTTTTAGTCAGAAGGTGTTTTAAACTTTTATAGGTAAATGAACTTCTTTGTACTGCACTTAGATGTCTTATAGACTCATTTGGAAACAACCTTATCATATCATGCGTGGGTGATTCATAATTAGGAACATCAATCATCAAGATGCCATTTTTTCTCATGTTTTTTTTTACAATTTTAAGATTTCTTACAGGATCATTAATTAAATCAAAATATCCAGTCGCAGAAACTATATCGAACTTAATATTTTTATTTTTAATATAAATTTGGAATTCTTCAATGTCTGCTCTCAAAACATCCAATTTTTTTTTCTTGGCTAAAAAGATGTCTTTCTGATTTAAGTCAAAACCATAACCTCTAATACCTTTAGTTTTGACTGATTTTAAAAATTCTCCATTTCCACAACCAAGATCAAGCCAATTTAAATTTTTTTTCTTTTTTGTGAATTTTAATATCTTTTCTACTTTTGGTTGGCTTAAAAATTTACTTCTATAATTTTGTTGACCTTTTTCAGAGTGTACCGCAATTAAGTTACCCTTTTTTTTCCAAAAATTTTTCAAAAATTTTTTGCTATAATAATATTTACGCATTACATGGTTACATTTTTGGCATTGAACATAATGAATGGAGAAAACTGAAGTAGCAAACCTCAGCCTTTTACCGCCACATATTATGCAATTATTTGTTCTCTGTTTATCTTTGCCTTTTGCTTTTAAATAATTATTTGCTATATTTCTTGATATTAAGTTTTGTTTATAAAAACTTTTGTATTTTATTCCTTTCAATAAAGAAATATCGCAATTTTTGCCTAGCTCTATTTTAATTTTTTTCATTTAAAGTGCCTTATTTTTTAAAATACCTTTAGATCTTAGTTTTTTTCTTATTTTTGTTGCTGAAATATTTTCAATATTTTTATTTAGTTTAATCTTATTAATTTTATAGCCTACGGTTCTTCCGTAACAAATTTCTGAAATGTTTGGTACCAGTTGTATTTTGATTCTTTTTTTAAAGTAAATCAAATCCTTTTCAATATTACTTTTGACTCGGCTAAAGTTTAATGGATTATCATTAATTCCATGGACATCTTTAATCATGATAAAAACTTGATCTGCTCTTGTAATGCATTCCTCAAATAATTTTCTATGACCATAATGCCATGGTTGATATCTCCCCATCATTTGAATGGTATTTTTTTTATTATTCCATTTGTAGCCTAGAATTAAATCTTTAATTTGAATTAAATTTAAATCCAAATTTTTTTCAGTAAGTCTAATATTATAGTTTTTGGGTTTTTGAAATGTTTTGTCAAAAGTCGGGTATCTTCCTTTTTTAATAGTATCCATCCAGATTAAGTAGTCGGGACTAAAAACTTTTCTTCCTTGTTCGTATGGACAAACAAAATCTGCAATAACAAATTTTTTTTTACTTTTTTTTGCTAAAAGTCTCATTCTTCTTGCCTGTCTCAAAACTCCAGATTTAGAAAAATCCCAATCTTTATACTTGGTTCTAACTCTATCTGCATTAAACCAATCTGCTTTAAGAATTAATTTTAACTTTTTTGCTAGAGTTGTCTTACCTGATCCTGGTAAACCAATTAATAAAATTTTCTTTGGCATATTTTTTTAAGAAATTTTTCCATCTTTTAATTTTAAAATTTTATCACACGACTCGATAGTACTTTGTCTATGAGCAATCATAATCATTGTTTTATGCTTAAAATTATTTTTTATATTCTGAATAATTGTTTCTTCTGTTTTAGAGTCTAATGCGCTAGTAGACTCGTCCATAAAAAAAATATTTGGTTCCCTGTATACTGCTCTTGCCAATGCTATTCTTTGTCTTTCTCCGCCAGATAGTTTTAGACCATCAGTACCTACTTTGGTATTAACTCCATTTGGTAAATATGAAATTTTTTCTTTTAGATCTGCGATTTCAATTGCCTTAATAATTTTTTTTTCATCAACGGGCTCATCAAGAAAATTAAAAGCAATATTTTTTTTTATTGTAGAGTCTAGTAAATAAACATTTTGAGATATATACCCAATTTCTTTTCTCCATTTTTCTAAATTGTGAAATATATTTTGTCCTTTATAAAAAATATTTCCACTTTTTGGAGTTAGCAAACCTAACATTAAATGAAACAAAGTACTTTTTCCAGCCCCCGTTTTCCCCGTTATTCCAACTTTGCTATTTTCATCAATACTTAGGTTAATATTTTTAATTGGGAAGATTTTACTATTTGGATACGAAAATGAGATATTGTCTAGTAAAAGAAAGTCTTTTTTATTTGTAAAATTTATATTTTTATTTACTTTGTTTTTAATCTCTGTTGAGTTGATTTTGGTTGAACCAATTTTAGATATTTCTTTGTTTATAAGCTCAATACTTGGCTCAAAATTTTTCATATAAGTTATACTCAAAGTTATTGCTCCAAAAGCAGGAATAAATCTAACAAATGATATAACTAGAAGTGTCAAAATTGGAATAATATTTATAAAATTTGGGTTTAAGGACAAGTATATTAAAGATGCCAAAATGATGGTAATTATTGATATCAGCTCTAAAAAAATTCTTGGATATTTTTCGTAAAATGAAAAAAAATAGGTGTTATCCTCCAAATTATCTATTTTATTTTTGAAATGTTCCCGAATTTCATTTTCTTTGGATAAAATTTTTAAATCCTTGATTGCTCCAAAAGTTTCATAGACAGTCTGGGTAATACTCTTTTGTAGATCTTGGTTTTGAATCGCTCTTTTTCTTATTAAAGGTTTAACTTTTTTTAGATAAATTATTATTAACATACAAAAAAATATAGAAGTAAGAAAGGTTATGAGGGGATTAACAATTAATAAAAGAGAGAAAATTACCAATATAGTTAAACTTTCTCTTGTAAACGCTATTAAATGAAACATGTATCCATAAGCATTTTGTATTTCACTCGAAACATTTCTGGAAAGTTCTGATGGATTTTTTGTGAGATGAAATAAATAAGGAGAATTTGTATAATGGGTAAATAACTTAGTGGCTATACCAATCTTTAAATTCTTAAAAAATTTTCCTTGAAGATAAGTGTGAAATAATAGAAATGAGTTTTTTAGTAAAAATGTTGATATAACAAATATTGCACCTATTAAAACTAAAATTTTATTGCTGAGTTCTGGAATGATATCTATTGTAAAAAACTCATTAATTTTGTTTAATAAAAGAGTCGGGTCTATAATAACGCTAACGAATAAAGGAATAGAAGCTAAACTAATAAATTCTAAAAAAAATATTACGAAATTTAGAAGAATAATCATATTGAATTTTGTTCTATTTTTTCCATTTAAAATTGGATGGATTTTAGAAAACACATTCATAGTTTCGAATAAATTAATTTAGTCTTGAGATTATTGATTAATATTTAGACATAGCTCCGCACTCATCCAACTTAGGAATTTGGTATGGGTTTGTCATTTTTTATATAGTTGAGTAATTAAATTTTCCCTTGTCTGATATCGAAACTTTAATTGCACCAACCAATACTTGTATTTTTCTCTTTTCTTTTTTAATTAAACTAAATATATAATTTGAAAAAGGTCCGTTTAAAAATTTACCTTCATCACAAATATCTTCTTTAAAAAAAGTATTTTTTAAAAAACCATTTTGGTCTTCATGTGATTTGCAGTAATTAATAAAATTGAGAACTTCGTTATTAAACTTTTTTTTAGAGAATAAAATTTTCTTTAAACCTTTGACAAATTTAAGATTAAAAGTGGAAGTATTTTCCTCACAAAAATTTTTACTATAACAAAATACATAATTGCCAAGAATATTTTTTTCACAACCATTTTTAGATGATCTAATTTTGGGATAATAAAACTTAATATCAGAAATTTTTTTTTTAATTTCAGATCGCAATAAATTAATATTATTTGTTGATACTACTATCCACATAGTTATTTTCTTCTTTTTTGTTTTTTATTTATAATTTCAACTTCTTTTTTTAATTCATCATATTCTTGAAGCTTTCTTTTCATAAAGTTTAAGGTTATTTTTGTTTTTTCAGCAATTCCTCTTGGAGTAAGTAGATAAAGATAGCCAGTTTTATTCGGGTGTCTTTTAAAGTTTTTGATTTTAATAAGGCCTTTTAACTTGAGCTCATTAAGAAGATAATTTAGTTTTCCAAGACTTACATCCATTTTAGAGGCAAGTTCTCTTTGGGATGACTCAGGTTTTTTGGAAATCTTTCTTAACAAGTTAAATTCTTGTTGATTAAAATCTTTCATACAACTATAATGTTCATTTATTGAACATTGTCAAGGACAATGAATTATATGGCAGATAGAAAGACCGCTATTCAACTTCTAGATTTAAAAATTGGAAAGAAAATTACGATCCATCAATATTTAAAGGATTTTTTTAATAAACCAAGATATTTCATATTGCCAAAAAGTATAATAAGACAAAATGTAATTATTTTTATTTTTTCAAAATTAAGAAAAATTATTCTTTTTTGTCAATTAATAATAAAATCTAAATTTATATTTTCGAACCCTCTCCCTAAGAAAAATATCCTTTTTGATGATGAACAATTAAATGTTTCTGAGAAAATCTTTATTAAAAAAAATTATTTTATACTTAAATCTAGAATTGAAAACATAAATGAGATTTTTATTACAATGAAAATAATTAGTTATATATTGAGAAACTTTTTTAAAAATAGTATAAAAGTAAATTATATTTCTGCTCTAATTACTGTAATTGAACCAAAGAATATTGTTACAATTACAGATAACTCAATTGATTTTTTTTTACAAGCAAAAATATTAAAAAATAAAAAAATAAATTTTATAGCAATCCAAAATGCTCATAGGTACGATAATGATCCTGAAATTCGGAAATTTAGATTCTTAAACAATTATTTTACATTCAGTAATTTTGAAAAAAAAATTTTCCGAAATTCAAGTTTAAAAAAAAATATAATTCCAATGGGATCGATCAGATCTATAGTAGCGAAAAACTATTTAAAAAACAAAGTCAAAGATAAAAAGATATATGATATTTGTTTAATTTCTGAGCCTGACTTTGAAGTAGGTGGAGGTGATTTAAATTCAAAAAATATAGATAAAAAAGTTGCACTTGTTGCTGAACATTGCCTGAAATTCGCAAAAAAGTTTAAAAAAAAAATAATATTTTCAGGTAAACAAGATGTTAGATCAAATTTTAAATTTATAGAGCAAAAATTTTATAGATATAATTTGAAAAATAAAAATTTTAGAATTAGTTTTAATAACAAATTAAAATTTGGCACTTATAAAAATATTATTCAAAGTGATGTCATTATAGGTTGTACATCTAGTTTACTTAGAGAGTCGTTTGCTTTCCAAAAAAAAATATTGTGGTGTAATTTTATTAAAGAAGCAAAGTTCCCGTTTAATGGTCCAATGTGTGTTAATAATTATGATTATGAGTCTTTTGAAAAAACTTTAAAAAGTATTTTAAAGATGAATTACAAAACATTTTCAAAAAAAATAAGAAATATTGACAATATTTACTATAAAAAAGATGATGCTTTCAATAATTTAAAAAAATCACTTTTATAAACAATGAATAATTTAGGTATAATTATCCAGGCAAGGTCAAGCTCAAAACGTTTTCCAAATAAAATTTTTAGGAAAATAGACAAAATTACTGTTCTTGAGCATGTATTAAAACAGGTAAAAAAAACAAAATTTAGAAATAAAATTATAATAGCAAGCACTACTAATAAAACTAATGATAAAATTATAAAAATAGCTAAAAAAAATAAATGTAATTATTTTTTTGGTCCTGAGGAAAATGTTCTTAAGAGATTTTATTTATCTGCAAATAAATTTAGAATTAAAAATATAGTAAGAATTTCTGCCGACTCTCCTTTGATAGATCCCGAAATAATAGATAAATTTTGTGAAATTTTTTATAAGAACAAATTTGATGTAGTTACAAACTTGCTTAAACCAACTTATCCTAAAGGCATGAGCGTGGAAATATTTAATTATAAAACGTTGAAAAATGTTTATTTGTTTGCGAAAAGTAAGCATGACAAAGAGCATGTAACTCCATTTATTTACAAAAATCCAAATAAATTTATCATTAAAAATTTTTACCTTAAAAAATCTTTAAGACAGTACAATTTTGCGATTGATAGGCCCCATGACTTAAAATATTTAACTAAAATTTACAAAAAAATAATAATTTTAAAAAAAGAAAAGAAATTCAATTTTAAAGACTTAATTAAGATAGCTAAGAAACTAAATTAAATATTATATTTTTCATTTTCTAAACAAAGCTGACATATTTTATTTGGATCATTGTTTTTGAAGCCGTCCCTTACTTTGTTCATGTTAATACCATGCCAAATATCTTTTAAACTTGTTTTAAGAACATTTCCAACCGGTAAATTCCTTCCCACAGTGTTGCAACATGGGCCGACATAGCCATCGGAGTGGATTGTTACCTGTCCCCAAGGTTGATTGCAATTATACTTTGTAAGCAATCGTTTGCTTTTAACATCTTTGTTTGATTTGAGATCATCATAAAAATCGATTGAATTTTCTCTTTGAATTTCTACAGTGTCTACAATATCAATCCATTTATCTATAAAAGTTTCAACCTCATGAGCGTTTTGCTCAAGAGCTACAAAAGAAGTTCTAACTAGAGGTAATGTTTTATTCATTGAATTTCTAAGTTTAACAAAATTTTTAACATTTTTTTCTATTAATTCTAATCTTCTAGTATTTAGAATTTTTTTATTCACAGGTATTCTAACTTTGTTATATGTTTCCTCTGAAGCTGCATCCATAGATACAAATAATCTCGTCAAAGAACTATTTAAAATTATTTCACTATTTTTTTCGTTTAGAAGCTTGCCATTTGTAAACAAAAATTGATCCATAATTTTTGCATCATCAGCCATTTTCAAAACTTTATCAAAATTTTTATAAAGAAGTGGTTCTGATGCACTTAGCAATAAAGCATCAAGTTTGTTTTTTTTGAAATCTGAAAAAATTATTTCTAGATCACTAAGTTGTAGAGTATATTTTTTTGCATCATTTCTAAATCCTTGGTAACACATTGTACATTCTAAATCACATCTATTTACAAGTTCTAGAATTACTGAAATTGGATAATCTGGAAGAGTTTTATGAACTTCGTCTTTTAAATAATTTTCATATTTTTCTCTATAATCTAGAAATCTTTTTCCGAATTTAGGGAATAATTGATCATAAAGAATCTTCTCTGTATCTACGCGAGAGTTTTTTTTAACAACAGAGGCAGATAAAATTTCTTTTTTATTATGATTTTGGTTGTCTTTATTAAGTTCTTTCTGTTCCATAAAAATTTTTATACCATTGATAATACTTTTCAAATCCGTTAGCAATGCCATATTTGGGATTGTAATTTAGCATTTTCTTCGCCTTTTTGATGGACAATGTTCCTCTTATAGCCATCAAATTATTCCTTTTAACATTCGCAAACTTTTGTTTTTTAAATTTATTTAATATTAATTTTTTTAGATCTAAGATTGATTTGGCCGAACCATAGGTCAAGTTAAAAGTTTGGTTCTTTGATTTATTTTTATTCTGGATAATTTTATAGATACCTTGGCACAAATCACCTATATAAGTAAAATCTAATTTTTCTTTTCCGTTGCCATTAATTACAATTCTTTTTTTCTGAAATGCATTTTCAAGAAAGATTTGTATCACTCTATTGCTTATACATCTTTCGCCATATAAAGCTGAAGGCCTTATAATTGTGTGTTTAATTGAAAATACATTTGAGAATGATTTTACTAATAGTTCTCCTGATAATTTTAAAGACCCGTACAAGCCTATTGGTCTACATTTTTCATTTTCATCAACTATAGTTTTTTTAAAATTTCCATAAACCATACTTGACGATAAGAAAATAAAGTGTGTTTTTTTTAAAAATTTGATGCATTCTAAAGAATTGAATAGTGTTCTAAAGCTATTTTGGTAAGCTAATTCAGGATTCTGATTTGATCTACCATCATGAGATACTGCAGCAAGGTGAATTAAAATATTAGGCTTATAATTTTTTACCGTTTTCATTAACTGTTGTTTGTTTGTGGCATCAATTTTCTTAATTGGCACTTTATATTTTTTTAAAAGTTTGATTCTCTCATTGATAAATGATCTATAAAGTATTCTTTTCTTTTTATCTTTCAAATGATTTTTAACATATTCAAGATTATTTATTTTAAAATTATCAATTGTTAAAATATTGTGTCCTTTCCTTTTAAGGTAAATTGCTAAATTGTGACCAATAAAACCACAACCTCCTACTAGCAGAATTTTCTTTTTTTTCATTTTAAGTATTTTATTTTAATTTTTTTCTTTTGTTTTGACGAAATGTCCGCATGCATCGATGCGGATATTAAATTAAGTTCATTATAAACTTCTTTTTTAAAATTTTTTCGTGTTCGAAGCTTTGTTAAGACTTCTGGTAGCAAACAATCTTTTCCCTTATATAGTTTTTTATTTAAAATAATTTGACTACTTTTGTGTGGATCTCTCTTATTTGATATTCTAGCTCCCATATCATCATATATAAATGTTTTTTTTGTTCCATAAACTTTTAAAATATGTTGATGCTTATGAACACAACCAAAATTGGCTGTAATTTTGCCTAAGGCGCCATTTTTAAAAAAGTATGTACTTTGAACAAAGTCATTAAATTTAAATTTATTGTTTTTAGTTACTATTTTATTAGATTGACTTGTAACACTGATTGGTAGTTCATTAAAAAATCTTATCATCAAATCTACCATGTGAATACCTCCTCCAAGGAAAACACTATAGTTTTGGTCTAAGCCTCTCCAACCATGAACAATTTTATTTAATCTTCCATATAAATAATCGCCTTCAAAATAATATATTTTTCCAAATTTTCCTGATCTAATTTGCCTTATTACTTTATTGAAAACTTTAGCAGACCTCAAAACTAAATTAGAATAAAGGAGACTTTTAAATTTATTTTTTTTTACAATTTTATGAATATCTTTTAGGTCTTTAAAAGTTGTACACATTGGCTTCTCTACGAAAATATGGCTTTTGGAGTAATTTTTTAAAATAAGCTTTGCATGATCTTTGTCGTAATTGCTTATTGAAAGTATTTTGTTATATTTAGAATTACTAAATTCTGATAATTTTTTATCAATTTTATAAAGTTTTTCGTTTTTTTCAATTTTCTTAATATCTGAAATATAAATATTGTTTATATTTTTTTTTTTTAAATAAAAGTTCAAATGTT
>MDSW01204383.1_pt1 | contig 10692 bp, 9 predicted proteins | sample 811171 | NCBI WGS metagenome assembly MDSW01 (sample SAMN05326641, study PRJNA326480) | marine metagenome | isolation source: seawater | place: Atlantic Ocean: North West | collected 2012 | reverse complement strand
TTATATAAGGTAAATTGTTGTAAATTTCTTTATAAGTAAAAGGTATTAATATAAACCAAACTGAAATCCATCTAAAAACATTAAGTGTTAAAGGAGGAATTTCAAATAGAGTTGCAAATTTTCCAATAATAAAATTACCAGACCAAAATAACGCTGCTAACACTAAAAATAGATAAGCTAAATAATTTTTTGACAAATTTTCTCCTATTTAAATCTTGAAGAGCTATAAGGAGACAGGTCTAAATTTGTTTTTTCTTCCGTTATAATTCCTGAAATAATTTTGCCTGTTATAGCTCCTAAAGTCCAGCCTAAATGATGATGTCCAAAAGCATAAATTATATTTTTATTTTTTAAAGAGGGACCCAAAACTGGAAGAAAATCTGGTAATGTAGGCCTAAAACCTAACCATTCATCTTCGTGTTCATTAAGCTGTGGTAACAACTCTTTGGCACATTTCACTACATAATCAATTCTTTTTTTTGAAGGTGGATTTTCAAGTCCACCAAGTTCAACTGTTCCAACTGCTCTTAGCCCTTGGTTCATAGGAGTCATACCAAAACCTCTATCTAAAAAAATTACTGGTCGAGTTATTAAATGTTGCATTTTTTTAAAATGCACATGATATCCACGCTCAGTATCTAGAGGAATATTTTCATTTAATTGATCGGTCAATTTTTTTGAAAAAGCACCACAAGCAATTACCGTTTTTTCAAATTTATAATCTTTTGACTCAGTTTTAATTAAAGTTTCATGTTCTGATAATTGCTTAAGACTTTTAACATTCTCTTTTACAAATTTTCCACCTCTTTTAAAATACTGCTCAAATATTTTTTTTGTTATTCCATATGGATCTCTCGCGTGAATGGCGTTCTCATATAACACTCCTTCATGAAAAACTGGATTTAAATTGGGTTCTAGGTCTAAAATTTCACCTTGATTTAAAAGTTTCTGTTTAATACCAAGTTCATCCCTTACCTTAATTTCTAATTTTCGACTTTTTAAATTATCTTTAGTCCAAATATAAATTATTCCTTTTCTTTCCACTAAGTTACTTATATCGATTTCTTCAAAAATTTCCTCGTAGGCATCCATTGATAAATTTAAAATTTGATGCATATATTTAGCTGTATGCATCATAGATTTTTTATTACAGGATTTTAAATAGCCTAAAATCCATGGAAGCATTTTGGGAATATAATTCCATTTTAGTGCTAATGGTCCATATGAACTAAATAACATCTTTGGAACATCATACAAAACATCTGGTCTATTAAGTTGTAAAACAGCATAAGGAGAAAAATGTCCTGCGTTACCATAAGATGTCATCTTACCAGGATCATTCCTGTCAAAAATTGTAACTGAAACTCCTTTTTTAATTAATTGTAGGCCAATACAAACACCTTGAATACCTGCTCCAATAATTCCAACAGATTTGCATTTGTAATTTTTCATACAAACTTTATATTCCAAACTTCGACTAATTTGTAGTGTGGTAGATTATACGTTAAGTTCTGGATCTTTAACTGTTGATGTAGGTTTTCCGTTTTTCTTGGTTTTCTTGTCTTCTTTTTTGGAAAATAAAAAATCCCCTGTCTTTAAAGATTTTTCCACAGAAGCTGTTTTCTTTATAAACCCTTCTATGTCTGCACCTTCCTCAGTTCTTAAGTTTGCTCCAAACATAATGTCACCTTTTACAACGCCAGTTGCACCTATTACAACATTTTGAGCAGCTATTTTTCCATTTAAATGCCCGTGAACCTCTACTCTATCAGCTTCAACCTCACCAGAAATAGATCCTGTTTCTTTTATAACAACTTCTTTTGAAAAAACTGGACCTTTTATTAACCCGGCTATGTCTATAGCGCCTGAGCTGTTCACTGTTCCATCTATACTTACAGTCTCACTAATTAAAGATCTCTCTGTATCTTTTCTTTCGTTGAAAAATTTATCTTTTTTTGATCCAAACATTTTTATAATTAGGGAAAGTTAATCATCAACTTATACAATCAACAAGCCATATATTTAGCAAAATGTTCATAATGGGTCTTAATTTTTAGTTCACGGGATGGTCTTTGTGGATCCTACATGACATAGCCACCCCTAATCCAAACATGATAGCTAACATTGATGAACCTCCATATGAAAGTATGGGTAACGGAGAACCTACTATAGGTAGTAAACCTAACACCATCCCTACATTTACAACTACATATAAGAAAAATGCTGAAGCAAATCCATAGCAATATAGCTTGCCAAAATTACTTCTTGTAATGTGTCCAATGCTAACAATTCTGGAGGTTATTAAAAAATACAGCAAAAGAACTAAGACTGAACCAAAAAAACCAAATTCTTCTGAAAATAAAATAAATATAAAGTCAGTATGTTTTTCAGGTAAAAAATCTAAGTAACTTTGTGAACCATTTAAGAAGCCTTTTCCAAAAAGACCTCCAGATCCTATGGCTATTTTTGATTGTATTATTTGATAACCAGCACCTAATGGGTCTCTATCGGGGTTTAAAAAAGTTAGAATTCTAACCTTTTGATAGGGTTTTAAAAAAGAAATAGCTATTGGTGCTAGAGATAAGAACAAAATAGATAAATAAGCGAAGAATTTAATTCTTACACCGGCTAACCAAGCTACTATCATGCCTCCGCCGGCAAGTAAAATTGATGTCCCAAGGTCTGGCTGCATAACTACGAGCAGCACTGGAGCGATTAATGCAGCAATTGGTAAAAATAAATATTTAACTTTGTTTACATCATTAGTAGGAATTCTGTGGTAATATTTAGCCAAAAATAATATTAGGGCAATTTTCATTAATTCAGAAGGTTGCAAATTTATAAAATAAAAATTAATCCACCTTTGAGACCCTGAACTACTTAAACCAAAATATTTAACAGCTAATAATAGAAGAAAGATAACAATGTAAGTAAGGGTACTGCTTTGAAACCAAAATTTTATTGGAACAAATGAAATAATAAAAAAAAGTAAAAAGAATGCTACAAATCTTATTATGTGATTTTTTGTATGGTAATCAAATTGACCACCACCAGAAGAATACATTGCAAACATGCTGATAACACCAAGAATTAAAAGTAAAATTACAAGAAAATAATCAATCGAAAAAATTTTATCTCTAAAAGATAAAGATGAACTAATTGATCTAGATGTATACATTAGGTTTCCTCTCCAACTGTTATGTTTTGAGATATCCTAAGCTGATCTCTTTCCAAAACTTTTTTGATAACCTTTTTTGCAATTGGTGCTGCTGCTTTACTCCCTGAACCTCCGTGTTCAACTAAAACACTAATAGCATACTTGGGATCATTGTAAGGGGCAAAAGCAACAAACCAAGCATGATCTCTATCTAAATAGTCTAGATCTTTTTGTTTAACCTCTAGTTCTCTTTGTTCTGCAGTAAATTTTTTAATTTGAGAAGAACCTGTCTTACCAGCAAACATAAATTCTTTATTTTTAAGTCTTGAAGCATAAGATGTGCCTCCCGGTTCATTTGTTGCAGCAAACATCGCATCTTTTACAAAATTAATGTTTTCTTGATTTCTAAATAATGTCTTGAGATTAAAATTTGATACAAGAACATCTATGGGCAACGGATCATTGGGATTTTCATTTTTGTATTTAATATACTCCTTAAGGTTATTTTTCTCATTATTTGAATCTATTAGTAATCTTGGTTTAATTACATATCCTCCATTTGCAATTTGAGCAGTCATTAAACAAAGTTGTAGAGGTGTACTTAAAAAATATCCTTGGCCAATACCAGAGTGAAGCGTTTCTCCCAGGTACCAGTTCTTCCCTATATATTTCTTCTTCCATTTAGTATTTGGGACTACACCTGCTTTTTCTTCTTTAAAACCCTCTAAAACTTTTCTACCTAATCCAAATTTCTTTGCAGTTTCTGACAGTCTATCAACTCCAAGTCTTCTTGCTACTTCATAAAAATAAATATCGCATGAGTGCTGTATTGCTCTTCTCATTCTAACAAAACCATGACCTTTTTTCTTCCAACAATGAAATTTCTCTCCGTAAAAATCTATAGAACCTTTGCACTCAACAGTTAATTTTGGACTCAAAACATCATTTTCTAGAGCACTAAGCGCTACTATTGTTTTAATTGTAGAGCCTGGTGGATACAATCCTGAAAGAGCCTTGTTCATTAGAGGTTTGTCTCTATGTTCTAATAGATAACTCCAATCTTTTTTATTTATTCCATGAACAAATAAATTTGGATTATATGTTGGAGAAGAAGTTAAAGTTATAATATCTCCATTATATATATCCATAACACAGATGGATCCGCTTACGTCTTTAATAAGTTCTGATGAGTATTTTTGAACTTCTAAATCAATACTTGTTCTATAACTGTTTCCTGCTTGCCCACTATCAATTTGAATTTGCTTAATTCTTTTTCCATAAGCATTTACTTCATATCTTTGAAAACCAACCTTTCCAATAATTCCTTTATCTAATTTAGCTTCCAAGCCAGTCTTTCCAACAGTTATTCCTGTAACGGCCATTTCTCTTAAATATTCTTTTTCCTTTAAATCATTTGCACTAACTTTGGAAACGTAACCGACAATATGGGATGTAGAGTCGTCTGGATAAACTCTAGCTACAGAAACTATAGGTTCAACACCTTGGAGTTCATGTAGTAATAAATTTACTCTAGAAAATTCTGACCAAGTTAAATTATCAGAAACAATAATTGGCTCCCATGGTTTTTGTTTTGTTGTTTTTCTTTTTAAAGCAAAAACTCTTTCGTTAGATAAATTTAAAATATTTTTTAATCTAAATAGTAAAGTATCAAGATCTGAAGTATTTTCTGGAGTTATGTGTAACTGATAAACTCTTTTATTAGATGCTATTTCTTTATTAAAATAATCTTTTATAACTCCCCTTTGTGGTGCCAATTTCCATTCTCTAAATCTATTTTTATCTGAAAGAGTTCTATATTTTTTACTTTCATTAATTTGCAAAGAAACAAGTCTTCCAAAAATACCAAAAAGAACGATTACCTTGGCTGTTGAAAGTACAAACATTCTTCTGCTAATTAATTTTGATTTACTACCTCCAGTTCCTCCTGTTGAAAAACTAATTTTACTCATTGAATCTTGCCATCATCGTTGTTTTGTACCATGAAAAAATTGCCCAAAAAAATGGGAAGAATATAAAAGTAAAAAGAGAATTATAAAATAGGTCTGTATAAGTAATACTAAAATTACTAAAATTACTTATTAAAATTAAATAAGTTAAATTTGAAAAGAATATTGCAATTGCAAAAGTGAACCAATCTGTAAATATTGTCATTTTTACTGTAACTGTTCGAATATAAGAGGCGACAAAACATACAATTAAATAAGTTACCGCGCTCATTCCAAGAGGTAATCCCATGATTATATCGTTAACAATACCTGCAAAGAAAATGTGTCCATTGCCTAAAATTTCTGGTTCTCTTAAAGCCCAGTAGTAGATAATAATGAATTGAATATTAAAAGATAAAATCTCAAAATTATTGCTAAAATCGGTATCGATTTCACTAAAGGATAGATAATACAAAAGCCCAAGAGGTGCTAATGTTAAAAGTCTCATTTTTAATTTTCTATAAAGTATAGCCATATTAAAATTCTCTAGCCTTTCCCATACTACTTAGTGTTATACTTACAAAATTAATTTGATTAGGGTCGGAAAGTAAATTTACAAAAACTTTTTCATTTTCAATTTGAGTCGTTCCTATTGAAATACCTGGATTAAAAATTCCATCTTTTCCTGAAGTAAAAATTAAATTTCCATTTTGTATTTCATATGACTTTGGTAAATATTCTAGTACTGGATTCTCAGTTCCATTGCCCGATAGGATTGCCTGAACTCCCTTAGGTTCAATAGTTACCGGTATCTTGCTATTAAGATCATTTAATAATAGAACTCTTGAGGATAAATAATTTACTTCCACAACTCGTCCTACTAAATGTTTTGATTCTGATACTGGCATTCCTTTTTTTATTCCTGACTTACTTCCTTTATTTATAATAAAAGATTTCAAAAAAGGACTATCTTTATCTAACAAAACTTTTGCAACAACTGCTGAATCTTGAATAATTTTATCGGACTCTATTTCTAAAATTTTTTCTAAACTTTCGTTTTGATTTTTTAAAAATTTTAAATTTAATTCTTTAGACCTAAGAATATCAAGTTCTTCTTTTAAAATTTTATTTTCTTTATAAACATAAAAATGTTCTTTTGTTTTTATTTTTATTAAAGAGGCAAATCTAAAAGGTGACGATGCAGCAGAAGAAATTCTATATATAGCATCATTTAATATAGACCTAGCATTGTCCATAATCTTGTTTGGATAGCTATCAAAAAAGAAGATTAATGCAGATAGACAAATTAAAAAAAATAAAGAAAATTTCTGTCTTGCCCCTCTTTGCAGAAGAGCTGAACGTATAGCTATTCCAAAATCTTCTCTACTACTAGACGACATTTAAACTTGTAAGGCAAATTAATATTCGGATAGCATCGTAGAGAATAATTCTTCATTCTCTAACGCTTTCCCAGTACCAATTGCTACACAAGACAAAGGGTCATCAGCAATTGTTACTGGTAAACCTGTGTCCTTTGAAATTAATTTATCAATATTTCTAAGTAATGAACCGCCACCTGTAAGAACCAATCCCATATCAACTAAGTCAGCTGAAAGTTCTGGCGGAGTATTTTCTAAAGCTTCTTTAATTCCTCCCAACATTTGATTTAAAATTGGCATTAGTGCTTCGGAAGCATCTTCTTCAGTTAAAGCTATTTCTTTTGGAGTACCTGATCTAATATCTCTTCCTTTCATAGAAAAAGTATTTGTTGAAGTCGGAACTGCCGTTCCAATTTCTTTTTTAATTTTTTCTGCCGTGGAGTCACCAATTAATAAATTAAATTTCTTTCTCATATAATTAATAATAGATGCATCCATCGCATCTCCGGCTACACGTAAAGATTTTGAATAAACAACTCCGCCTAAAGACATAACTGCTATTTCAGTTGTTCCACCTCCTATGTCAACAACCATTGAACCAGTTGCTTCAGAAATTGGAAGGCCCGCTCCAATTGCAGCGGCAATCGGCTCTTCTATTAATTGAACTTTTCTAGCTCCTGCAGCTAAGGCTGAATCTTGAATTGCTTTTCTTTCAACAGGAGTAGATCCAGTTGGTACACAAATCAAAATTCTAGGATTTGCAAAAGCAGTTTTTTTGTGAACTTTTTTAATAAAGTGTTTAATCATTTCCTCAGTTACAATAAAATCAGCTATTACACCGTCTTTTAAAGGTCTAATAGCAGAGATATTACCTGGGGTACGACCCAGCATAGTTTTAGCCTCGTCACCTACAGCTAATACTGATCTTTTTACTCCATCAGACATAACTGCAACAACCGATGGTTCATTTAAAACTACTCCTCTTCCTTTTAAAACAACTAGTGTATTTGCAGTTCCAAGATCAATCGCCATGTCTTGAGACCACATAGAAGAAATGTTTTTAGTAAATCCTAACATTTTTTATATTCCTTTCAATTTTTGCTCTTCACGCGTCGAAGGAGATCCTGCGGGCGGAGGAGCGGTTTTTTTTCTTTTAATAATCATCTTGTTTAACGCATTTAGATATGCGTTTGCGGATGCAACCAAAGTATCAGTATCAGCAGCTTGTCCAACAGTTGTTTTACCCTGTTCTTCAATTCTAACACTAACAGTTGCTTGAGCATCAGTTCCTTCTGTTACAGCGTGTACTTGATATAATTGAAGACTTACATTATGTGGGTATAATTTTTTTATACATTTAAAAATAGCATCTACTGGACCGTCTCCAGTTTCTGAAGCTTTTTTAACTTCACCATAAACCTGTAAAGTCATATCTGCTTTTTGTGGCTCTCCAGTACCGGCAAATACCTTGAGTGATTTTAATTTAATAACATTTTCTTCTTTGATTAAACTGTCGTCTACCAAAGCAGCAATGTCTTCATCATAAATATGCTTCTTTTTATCAGCAAGAACTTTAAATTTTCCGAAAGCTGTTTGAATTACATCATCAGTTATGTCCGTATATCCAAGATCACTTAATTTATCTTTGAAAGCGTGTCTACCAGAATGTTTTCCCATAACTAAGGAGGTTTTTTTAACTCCAACACTTTCGGGAGTCATAATTTCATAAGTGTTTCTATTTTTTAACATTCCATCTTGATGAATACCTGATTCATGTGCAAAAGCATTTTTTCCAACTATTGCTTTATTGAATTGGACAGGGAAACCTGTGGCATTAGATACAACTTTTGATGCCTTACTCAATAATTTTGTGTTTATTCCGGTTTTAAATGGCATTAAGTCAGGTCTTGTTTTCATAGCCATTACAATTTCTTCAAGAGCTGCATTTCCAGCTCTTTCTCCAATTCCATTTATGGTACACTCAACTTGTCTTGCTCCAGCTACCACGCCTGCTAAAGAATTTGCAACTGCTAATCCTAGATCATTATGGCAGTGGGTAGAAAGAATTGCCTTGTCAATATTTGGAACTTTATTAATTAATGTTTCAATAATCTTTTTGAATTCAGATGGGACAGAGTAGCCAACCGTATCAGGTATATTAATTGTTTTAGCCCCGCATTTAATTGCAAGTTCAACTGTCTTGCACATAAAATCCATATTTGTTCTAGTTCCATCCTCACATGACCATTCAACATCATCTGTAAATTTTCTAGCATATGTAACGTGTTCTTTGATTGACTCTATTACTTCTTCCGGAGATTTATTAAGCTTATGCTTCATATGAAGATCACTAGTAGAAATAAAAGTGTGGATTCTAAATCTTGGTGCTGCTTTCAAAGCTTCGTGACAAGCATCTATATCTTTTTTTGTATGTCTAGATAATCCTGCTGGAATAGAATTTTTTAAAATTTTGCTTATAGCTGTTACCGCCTCAAAGTCTCCTGGTGATGCAATAGGAAAACCTGCTTCGATGATATCAATACCAAGTTCGTCAAAAACTCTAGAAATTTGTATTTTTTCTTCAAGGCTCATTGATGCGCCAGGTGATTGCTCACCATCTCGCATTGTCGTATCAAAAATAATTACCCTATTTTTATCGTTCATATGGTTAATTTTAAATTTTTTTATAATACAATTTATACGATAATTTGCAAAATATATTTACTAAAGTTGGAAAAATTTTAGATCAGTATGGGCTAATTCTTGGATTTATCTACCAATTTATTCTTGCCAATCCAAGGCATGAGACCTCTTAACTTTTTACCCACCTTCTCTATTGAGTGATTAGCTAAATCTTCTCTCATTTTTAAAAAATTTTTCTGTCCTGACTCGCACTCTTTCATCCATTCTTTAGTGAATTTTCCAGATTGAATGTCTTTTAAAACTTCCTTCATCCTCTCTTTAGTTTTATTATCTACAATCTTTTTGCCAGATACGTACTCACCATATTCTGCCGTATTAGATATTGAATAATTCATATTTGCAATTCCACCTTCATAAATTAAATCAACAATCAGTTTCACTTCATGCAAACACTCAAAGTATGCCATCTCAGGAGGGTAACCGGCTTCTGTCAATGTTTCATAACCATTTTTTATAAGTTCAACCAATCCACCACATAAAACTGTCTGTTCACCAAATAAATCTGTTTCACATTCATCTTTGAAAGTTGTTTCAATAATTCCTGATTTGCCTCCACCTATAGCTGAAGCATATGACATTGCAAGATTTCTAGCTTTTCCTGAACTATCTTTGTGAACTGCCATTAAACAAGGAACGCCTCCTCCTCTTTGATATTCACTTCTAACTAAATGCCCAGGTCCCTTTGGAGCGACCATAAAAACATCTAAGTCTTTTCTTGAGTTAATTAAATTAAAATGAATATTTAGACCATGAGCAAATGCTAGACTTGTTCCTTCTCTCATCCTTTGTTCTATATGATTTTTATAAATCTGTGACTGCAGTTCATCAGGTGTTAAAAGCATTACAACGTCTGCCCAGGCAGCGGCGTCTGATAAAGACATTACTTTCAATCCTTCACTTTTGGCCTTCTTTGCACTTGGAGAGTTTTCTCTAAGAGCAACCACAACTTCTTTCACTCCACTGTCTTTCAAGTTTAAAGCATGTGCATGACCTTGACTTCCATAACCAAATATTGCAACTTTTTTTTCTTTTATAAGATTAACATCAGCATCTTTCTCATAATACATTTTCATATTTTTCTCCGTCATAATTATTTAAAAATCTTTGGTCCTCTAGTCATAGCTACCGCTCCAGTTCTAGATACACTTGCCAACCCAAGAGGTCTAAGGTTTTCAATTAACTTATCAATTTCTCTTCTTAATGCAGTTACCTGAATAACTAAAGACTTTTTTGATTTATCCAATATAATAGAATTATATTTTTTACAGGCTTTTCTAGCCTTTTTTCTATTTTTTTCAGATGAAATTACTTTAAATAAGGCCAATTCTTTAAATAATATTTCAGGATCATTCCTAGAAAAATCAGCAACCTTGTGAACTGGTATTAATTTTTTAAGCTGGAGTTTTATCTGCTCCACGACTTGAGGGGTTCCCGAAGTAACTATTGTAATTCTTGAAATATGTTTTTTTTTATCAACTTCAGCTACTGCTAGTGACTCAATGTTGTA
>MDSW01151088.1_pt1 | contig 10694 bp, 10 predicted proteins | sample 811171 | NCBI WGS metagenome assembly MDSW01 (sample SAMN05326641, study PRJNA326480) | marine metagenome | isolation source: seawater | place: Atlantic Ocean: North West | collected 2012 | reverse complement strand
TCTCCTGAAAGAGAAGATCCTGGAAATAAGTCTTTTTCAACAAAAACAATTCCAAAGATTGTTAGTGGACACACCACCACCTGCCTTAATTTAACAAAATTACTTTACAGTAAGATAGTAGACAGAGTAGTTCCAGTTTCGTCAACAAGGGTTGCTGAAATGACAAAAATTTTAGAAAATATACATAGAGCGGTGAATATTGGCTTGGTTAATGAACTGAAAATGGTCACTGAAAAAATGAATATTAATATTTTTGAAGTAATTTCTGCAGCGTCAACAAAGCCTTTTGGATTTACTCCATTTTATCCTGGTCCAGGTCTTGGAGGACACTGTATTCCAATTGATCCATTTTATTTAACATGGAAAGCAAAAAAACTAGGAGTCAAGACTGAATTTATTGAGCTTGCTGGAAAAATAAATACGTCTATGCCAGATTATGTCATCAACAAAACAAGTAAATTGTTAGAAGAAAATGGTATAAAAATTTCTGAAAGTAAAATTTTACTTCTTGGAATATCATACAAAAAAAATGTTGATGATACTCGAGAATCACCAGCATTTGTTATTTTTGAAAAACTTTACAAGCTGGGTGTTAAAGTGGATTACTCTGATCCTTATTTCCCAAAAATGCCTAGCACTAGAAAATATAATTTCAATAAGGATAGTATAAATATTAATGGCGATACAATTAAATCATATGACTTAATACTAATTTGTACAGATCATGACAAATTTGACTATGACCTTATACAGAAAAATGCAAAACTAATAATAGATACGCGTGGTAGAGTATCGCTCAATAACAATGTTCAACAAGCATAACTTAAATTTAAGAAATATATAAAATAATGAAAAAAGCATTAATAACTGGAATTACCGGTCAAGATGGATCGTATTTGCTAGAATTACTCCTCGATAAGGGGTACGAAGTTCATGGTCTTGTTAGAAGAAGTAGTTCTTTTAATACCGGGCGAATTGATCACATAATTAACGATGAAATGTTCAAAGATAAATTTTATTTTCACCATGGAGATGTCACAGATGCAAGCAACCTAAACAGGTTATTAGAAAAAATAAACCCAAATGAAATTTATAATTTAGCAGCTCAAAGTCACGTAAAGGTATCTTTTGAAATTCCCGATTATACTGCGCAAGTAGATGCTCTAGGAACTCTGAGGTTTCTTGACGCTATCAGGGAAACGGAAATAAATACTAAATTTTATCAGGCCTCTACAAGTGAACTTTATGGCAAAGCTCAAGAAGTTCCTCAAGATGAAAATACACCTTTTTATCCCAGATCACCTTACGCAGTTGCAAAGCTTTATAGCTATTGGATCATTGTAAACTATCGAGAGGCTTATAATATTTTTGCGAGTAACGGTATTTTATTTAATCATGAATCTCCTCGGCGAGGTGAGACATTTGTGACTCGTAAAATTTCAAGAGCCGTAGCTAGAATTAAAAATGGTCTACAAGAGAAATTGTTGCTTGGAAATTTGAATTCAAAAAGAGACTGGGGTTTCGCTCCTGAATATGTTGAGGGTATGTGGAAAATACTTCAATATAAGCAACCCGATGACTTTGTTTTAGCAACTGGGAAAACGCATACTGTGAGAGAATTTGTTGAGTTGGCTTTTAAGCAGGTAGATATTAAAATAGAATGGAAAGGAAAAGATGCAAACGAGGTTGGGGTCGATTTAGAAACCGGAAAAACTATTGTTAAAATTGATCCGTTTTATTACCGCCCAACAGAGGTTGATTTACTTTTAGGTAATCCTTCTAAAGCTAAAAATAAGCTTAACTGGGAAGCTAAGACGCCTTTTGAAGAACTGGTTAATCTTATGATTAAATCTGATTTAGAAAAAGTAAAAAGACGTGGCTATTAACTTAAATTCAAAAATCTACGTTGCAGGTCATACAGGTATGGTGGGATCTGCAATTGTTAACGAATTGAAGTCAAAAGGCTATAGAAATGTTATATATCAATCTCGACATGAACTTGATTTGCTTAATCAAAATGACGTTGAAATTTTTTTCAAAACTCATAAACCGACTCATGTTTTTATTAGTGCGGCAAAGGTTGGAGGTATTTATGCAAACGATAATTATAGAGCCCAATTCCTCTATGAAAATCTACAAATTCAAAATAATCTCATTCACTTTGCTCATAAATATGAAGTTGAAAAACTTTTATTTTTAGGTTCATCATGTATTTATCCCAAGGAATGCAATCAACCAATCAAAGAAGAATATCTTTTAACCGGTGAGTTAGAGAATACTAATGAGCCCTATGCATTGGCAAAAATTGCTGGAATTAAAATGTGCGAAACTTATGCATATCAATACTCTTCAAATTTTTATTCCGCCATGCCTACTAATCTCTATGGACCTAATGATAATTTCGATTTAAAAATGTCGCATGTCATTCCCGCATTGATTAGCAAATTTCATGACTCTATGGTATTAAAAAAAGATTTTGTAGAGATATGGGGCAGCGGTAAGCCTTTGCGCGAATTTTTATATGTAAATGATTTAGCTAATGCATGTGTTTTTCTGATGGAAGAAATTGAATCTAAGGATATATATAGTCAAAATATTTCCCAAATAAATGTTGGCTCAAACATTGAAATTTCAATTATGGATTTAGCTCTTAAAATAAAGGAAGTAATTGGTTATGGTGGAAATTTAAAATTTGATTCGTCAAAACCTGATGGAACTATGAGAAAAATTATCGATTCCTCAAGAATTAATTCGTTTGGATGGAAAAGTTCTACTAGTCTATCTAGGGGATTAAAAAAAACTTACGATTGGTATATTAAAAATAACTTTAAAAAATAAGGTAAGAAATGTTTGATGTTCAAAAAACAATCAATGAAAGTATTGATATAAAATCTAAGCTCATTGATTTTTGCTTAGAAGATATTATTAGAGCTGGCAAATTAATGGCTAAATCAATTAATAGCGGAGGTAAGATTATTTGGTGTGGCAACGGAGGTTCGGCTGCTGATGCGCAGCATATGGCTGCTGAATTAATGGGGGGACTTGTTTCTCATGACAGAAAACCAATCCCGTCAATCGCTCTCACAACAGATACATCATTTATTACAGCTTGGTCTAACGACACGGATTTTTCTACAATATTCTCAAGACAAATTGAAGGAATTGGCAATCAAAATGATGTTTTAATGTCTATATCAACCAGTGGAAACTCACCAAATGTTGTTAAAGCAATAAAAAGTGCTGTTGAATTAAAAATTAAAAATATCATAATTACTGGAAAAAATGGTGGTGAAATGCGTGATCTTGGAGATATTGCAATTTGCGTTCCTAGTAATAACACACAAAGAATACAAGAAAGTCATCTATTAATTGAGCATATTTTATGCGAATATCTAGAATCACTTTTTTTGAATAACTAAATTCAATTAAGATCTTTTCTATGAATAATACACCAGTAATGATTTTAGCAGGAGGATTTGGGACTAGATTAAATAGTGTAGTAAGCCACATCCCTAAGGTAATGGCTCCAGTTGATGGCAAACCATTTTTAGATCTCCTTATTAATAATTTATCCAATCAAGGAGTTAAAAAGATTATTTTACTAACCGGATATTTAGGTGAATTAGTTGAAAGCTATATTAAAAATTCAAAAATTGAAAAAAAATTAAATCTTACAATAAATATAGTTAAAGAAGAAGAGCCTCTTGGTACTGGAGGAGCAATTGCAAACGCACTAAGCAAACTGTCCATTAAGAATAACTTTATTACAATTAATGGAGATACATGGATAGATAATTTTTACAATAAATTGACAAATTGTGATTCATCGGCATTGGGATTGGTTAAAGTGAAAGATGTTTCCCGATATGGGCAAGTTGAATTAAATGCAGTAAATAAAAAAATCATATCTTTCTCTGAGAAAAAAGATAAAAGATTGTCAGGGTGGATAAACTCAGGTGCGCTTTATACTAATTCAAATCATTTTAATACAATTAATAAAAAAATCTTTTCTTTAGAACACGACTTACTTCCAAAATTAGTTGACAAGGGATTGCTGATTGCAGTGAAACTTAAATCAGCGTTTATTGATATAGGTATTCCATCAGACTATGAATATTTTCAAAATAACTTAAAACTTTTTGTTAACAATGACTAATCTTGATATTTTTTCATTAGATATAAATTCAACCGTAAAGAGTGCTTTAAAAAAGATTGACTCTAACAAAACCGGAATTGCAATAATTGTTGATGATTCGAATAGAGTTCTTGCCACCCTATCTGATGGAGATATCAGAAGATTTCTGATTGGAGGCGGATCAATTCATGATCATATAAAAAATTGTATTAACACAAATTTTATTAAAGGTAGATCTTTAGATGATAGAGAAAAATTGCTCAAGAAACTAGACAGGGGAGTTAGCGCAATACCTATTGTTGATGCTGATAATATGCTTAAGGATATTATCACAAGAGACTACTTTCCAATCAGAGAAAAAAAATCTTTTTATATTAGATCAAAATCTCCATCAAGGATAAGTTTTGGAGGAGGTGGTTCAGATTTATCATATTACTTTAATGAAAACAAAGCTGCAGTAATAAATTCTTCTATAAATCTTTATAGCCATGTTCTTTTAATTCCAAACAACAAAAAGAGTATTAAAATATATTCTGATGATTTAAGAATTGAGAAAAAATATGCCTCTTTAAGTGAATTAATTCAAGATGATGATTCAACCCTTAAGCTAATTAATTGTATCATTGAAATTTTAAAACCAGACTTTGGATTTGAATTATATATTAAATCAGATTTCCCTGTTGGCTCAGGTTTAGGTGGATCTGCATCTGTTGTTAGCGCAGTCATTGGTGCATTCAATCATAATAATAGTTCAAAATTAGATAGTTATGAGATGGCTGAGCTTGCTTTTCAAGCAGAGAGAATAAAATTGAATATTGCTGGAGGTTGGCAAGATCAGTATGCTGCTGTTTTCGGAGGTTTCAATTTTATAGAGTTCAATAATAAAAAAAATATTGTACATCCATTAAAAATAAATAAAGAAACAATTTTTGAACTGGAAGAGTCCCTTGTTCTTGTCAATACTAATTTGTCGCATAAATCAGGTGATATACACAAAGATCAAAAAAAAGAGCTTTCAAAGTCAAAAATTAAAGATTTTATGAAAGAAAATGTTATGCTATCTTATCAAATAAGAGATTGTTTACTTAAAAATAAACTAGACGATTTTGGACAACTTTTAAATAAAGGATGGCTTCTCAAGAAAAATTTTAGTGAAAAAATTTCAAATGAAACTTTAAATAAATACTATGAAATTGCAATTAAAAATGGGGCAATTGGTGGAAAAATTTTAGGAGCAGGATCAGGGGGACATTTTTTATTTTACTCAAATCACAGAAACAAGTTTTCACTGATAAATGCACTACAAAATGAAGGGTTGACACCCTCAAATTTTTCATTTGAACCGGAAGGACTTACGACGTGTCAACAAAATTATTAAGCAATCAAAGCCGTTGTTATATTATTGCTGAAATTGGTAACAACCATAATGGCAATTTTGATCGTGCAATAAACATGATAGATAAAGCAGTTGATGCAGGTGTTGATTGTGCAAAATTTCAGATGAGAGATTTACCATCGGTTTACAGAGAAAGATCTCTTCTCAAAAAAGGTGAAGATCTTGGAACAGAATATATTATAGATTTATTGGATAGATTTGAATTAACTACTGATCAGCACAAAAAACTCTCAACATATTGTAAGCAAAAAAATGTTGATTATATGTGCACACCTTGGGATGAGAAAAGTGTAGAAATTCTTGAAACTTTTAATATCAAATTTTATAAGGTTGCCTCTGCCGATTTAACAAATATCCCCCTTATAAAGAAAATAATTGAAACGAAGAAACCTTTAATTTTATCCACGGGTATGAGTTCAGAAAATGAAATTCTTTTTACCAGAGATTTTTTAAAAAATAACAAGGCAGATTTTATTTTTTTACATTGCAATAGTACGTATCCCGCACCATTTGATGATATAAATTTAAGATGGATTAATAAGCTTAAGAAAATTCACAATTTAGTTGGGTATTCTGGACATGAGAGAGGTATTTCAGTTTCGCTTGCTGCAGTTACACTGGGTGCATGCGTAATAGAAAGACATTTTACACTTGATCGCAATATGGAAGGGCCAGACCATTCTGCAAGTCTTGACTTTAATGACTTAAAAAGACTTGTAGATGGAACCAGAGAGATTGAAAGAGCATTGGGCAATGGAAAGACCAGAAGTATTAGTCAGGGTGAACTTATTAATAGAGAGAATTTAGCCAAAAGCCTTGTTTCGTCAAAAGCTATAAGTAAAGGAACTATAATCAAAGCTAGCCATATTAGAGTAAAAAGTCCAGGTCAAGGATTATCACCCCAAAAAATCGATTTATTGATTGGTAAAAAAATAGGTAGAGATTTAGGTGTTGAAGATTTTTTTTATGAATCAGATCTTCATAAAAAGATAAAATCAAAAGAAAGCTACGATTTTAAAAGACCTTGGGGTGTTCCTGTTAGGTATCATGACATTGATGCATTTAATAAATCATGCAAACCAGATATCTTTGAATTTCATTTATCTTATTCTGACATGGATTTAAATATTGAAGATTATTTTAAAAAAGAATTTAATACAGATTTTGCTGTTCACGCTCCAGAGCTTTTTAGTGAAAGCATGCTCATGGACCTTGCAACTGACGATTTTGAAATTAGAAATAGATCAATAAAAGAAACTCAGCGCGTAATAGAAATTACTAAGCATTTAAAGGATTTCTTTCCAAAAACTAAAAGGCCAGTTATTATTGCGAATATTGGAGGAATTTCAATGGACGCTACTTTGGATGATAAGACAAAAAATAAATATTATTTAAATTTTGCGAAAAGCTTGGAAAAACTAAATCTTGATGGTGTTGAGCTCATTCCCCAAACAATGGCTCCTTTTCCTTGGCATTTTGGGGGTCAAAGGTATCAAAACTTATTTTTATCTTCATCTGAAATTGAAAAGTGGTGCAAAAAATTAGGATTAAGAATGTGTTTTGATATTTCTCACAGTATGTTGACGTGCAATCATTTCAAATATGATTTTTATGAGTTTTGTTCTGTTGTTGGTAAGTATTCAGCTCACTTACATCTTGGTGATGCTTTGGGTGTAAATGGAGAGGGGCTTCAAATTGGAACTGGCGAAATCGATTTTAATAAGTTGGTAGCAATTTTGACTGAAACCTGTCCCAATGCATCCTTTATTCCAGAAATTTGGCAAGGCCATAAAAATAATGGCGAGGGTTTTTGGATTGCCCTTGACAAATTAGAAAAATTTAAATTTTGATAAAAGTGTGAATATTACAGCAATCATATTAGCTAGAGGAGGATCAAAGGGGATTCCAAATAAAAACATTATAGATTTTTGTGGAAAGCCACTAATTGCATGGACGATAGAACATTGCTTTAAGGGTGGTATCGAAGATGTTTATGTTAGCTCTGATAGTAAAGAAATAATAGAAATTTCAAAAAAATACAACTCCAAGACAATCTTAAGACCTAAGGAATTATCAAAAGATGAATCTTCATCTGAATCAGCTTGGCTTCATGCTTACGACACAATAAAGAATAATAAAAAGATAGATTGGATTTTTGCACCGCAAGTCACATCACCTTTAAGGCAGATCTCTGATGTTAAAAATGCTTTGAAATTAGCATCATCTGACAGATACGATTCAATTTTTAGTTGTAGCACTGTTGAGGATTTATTTTTTTGGAAAGAAAGTAAGAGCAGTTTTAAATCAATCAATTACGATTGGAGAAATCGTAAAAGAAGACAAGACATTGATAAGCAGTATATCGAAAATGGCTCTTTTTATCTTTTTAAACCGATTATTTTAGAGATGAATAAAAATAGATTTGGTGAAAAAATAGGAATTGTAGAGATGGACTTTTGGAAAATGTTTGAGATTGACTCTATGGATGACTTAAGAATGTGTTCTGCGCTAATGAAAGAATTTTTACTAGAAAAAATTTGAAATGAAGAGTAGAATTGGATTTATGCAAGGTCGTCTTTCCCCAATAATTGATGGAAAAATACAATCTTTTCCATGGAATAATTGGGAGAACGAAATCGCTCAATCTTTTAAGCTTGGACTTGGCATGATGGAATGGACTTTAGATCAAAAGGATTTATACTTAAATCCACTGTTAACAGAAAAAGGACAAATTAAAATTAAAAATTTGAGTAAAAATTATAAATTAAAGATTCCTTCATTAACAGGAGATTGCTTTATGCAATTCCCATTTTGGAAAATTAAAAAAGATAAATCAAAAAAGTTGAAAAATGATTTTTTAAAAATTGTTGAAGCATGCAATAAAATCGGCATTGGAATGATAGTCCTGCCTTTAGTTGACAATGGTAAAATTGAAAATAAAAAACAAGAAGACAGTCTTTTCAGTTTTTTAAATGAATGTGTTGATTTTTTAAAAAAAAATAAAATGAAAGTAATTTTTGAAAGTGACTTACCTCCAAAAAAATTATCAAAGTTTATAGATAAGTTTGACGATTCGATATTTGGGATAAATTATGATATTGGAAATAGCGCATCAATGGGTTTCGACTGCATTGAAGAAATAAAGTCGTATGGAAGACGTATTTTAAATATTCATGTAAAAGATAGATTGATAAATGGAACAACAGTTCCGCTTGGAGAGGGTAATGCAAATTTTAAACAGTTTTTCAGCGAGTTAAGTAAAATATCTTACAAAGGTAATTTTATTTTACAAACTGCTAGAGCTGCAGACGGTAATCATGATAATCATTTGATGAAATATTACAATATGACTGATAAGTGGTTAAATAAATATAATATTGAATAATAAAAAAATAATTTTATGGATTTAAAACTCTCAAAAAAAAGAACTTTAATAACAGGTTCATCAAGTGGCATAGGAAAGAGTATTGCTAAAATATTCGATGCAGAAGGCTGTATCATTGCTCTCAACGGCAGAGATTCAAATAAACTTATTAGCGCATCAAAAGAATTTAATAAACCTCTTATTTGTCAAGGAGATATGGAAAATCAATCTGAAGCTAGTAGGGTAGTAAAAAATTGTTTCGATAAATTAGGTGGTTTAGACATCTTAATTTGTAATATTGGCAGCGGTCAATCGGTTCCTCCAGGTGAGGAAGATTTTAATGAATGGCAGAAAATATTTTCAATTAATCTTTGGTCAACAACTAATACTATTGAAGCAGCAAAGCCATTCTTAAAAAAAACAAACGGTGTTATAGTTTGTATTTCCTCAATATGTGGTGTCGCTACAATAAAAAATGCTCCAACAACCTATACTGTTGCAAAGTCAGCATTGAATTCATACGTTAAGAGTGTGTCTCTTTCTTTAGCAAAAGATGGCATAAGAATTAACGCTATTGCGCCAGGAAATATCTATTTTAAAGGATCGGTTTGGGATGAAAAGCAAAAGAAAGACCCTGAAAAAGTCAAAAAATATATTGATCAAAATGTACCATTAAAAACATTTGGCTCACCAAAGGATATTGCTAACCTTGCATTGTATCTATCTTCGCCCTTATCAAAATTTTCAACTGGATCAATATGGACAATGGATGGAGGACAGACCGCTTAAAATGAAAAATATTAATAATTTATTTGATTTATCAGAAAAAGTCATCGTTATTACTGGAGGCGCTGGTCTCCTTGGATTCAATCATGCTGAAGCCATATTGGAAAGCGGTGGTCACCCTATTATTATTGATATCAATAAAAGCGAACTTGATAATGTTGTTCATAAATTAAATGCAAGACATAGTGGTTCATTTTCAGCCTATAATGTCGATATTACAAACGAAGATGAAGTTGTAAAGCTTTCAAAAAAAATTAAAAAAAATCATAAAAAACTAGACGGTTTGGTAAATAATGCGGCTATTAACCCTAAGGTCGAAGAAGGAAAAGAGAATTTCTCGAGAATGGAAAACTTTCAAATAGATCAATGGAATAATGAGATTAAAGTAGGTTTAACAGGATCTTTCATTTGTTCAAAAAATTTAGGATATTTAATTTCAAAAAATCCTAATGGTGGAACAATAGTAAATATTTCATCTGACCTTGGGCTGATAGCTCCCAACCAAGGTCTCTATAAAATTAATGGTAAAAGTTTAAACGAACAGCCTGTCAAACCTATTACATATTCAGTAATAAAGGCTGGTATTATTGGTTTAACTAGATATATTGCTACCTATTGGCCCAATTTAAATGTTAGATGTAATGCAATTTGTCCTGGCGGCATTAAAGATAACCAGTCTGAAGAATTTCTAAAAAAAGTATCTGATTTGATTCCAATGGGAAGGCTAGCAAATCAAGATGAATACAAAGGTGCACTGATTTGGCTTTTAAGCGATGCATCATCATACTTAAATGGCGCAATAATTCCAATTGATGGAGGTAGGACAGTTTGGTAAATATAGCTTGAGTTATTTTGGGTTAAAATTCAAATTGTAACCAAATAGAAAGTAGTTTAAAATGAAAGAAAGACAAGTTTATCTAAATGGAAAATTCGTTCCTGAATCAAATGCAAAAATTTCAATATATGATTCAGCTTTGATGTTTGGAGATATGGTATTTGAAATGACCAGATCT
>MDSW01061581.1_pt1 | contig 10694 bp, 7 predicted proteins | sample 811171 | NCBI WGS metagenome assembly MDSW01 (sample SAMN05326641, study PRJNA326480) | marine metagenome | isolation source: seawater | place: Atlantic Ocean: North West | collected 2012 | reverse complement strand
ATAAAACCCTTTAAAGACTTTTGTAAGATACAAAAAATATGACACTCCAAATGAATTTATATCACACTCGACACGACTAGGCCAAAACAAACTTGCAGAAGAATCAGTCAAAGAAATACCTTCTGCTTTTATTTCCAACCCCGCCCCATTAAATTTTTTTTCATATGATAAAGAAACGCCAATACCACCTAATTCTAAAGCATCAAGCTCATTATTGTGATCCCCAAGTTTTGATGAAAGAGCGCCAAGACCAAAACTAAAGTCAACTAAACCGGTTTTTGCATAACTTAAACACAATAAGCAAAAAAAGATAATTACAGTGACTATAAGTTTTATTTGAATCAACTTATACTCCTAAAGTTATTAAAATTTTGATACACATTTTATCATATAAATTATGTATTTAATAAAAAAGGTTATGATATAATATATTCAACCCTTAGTGTAAATAAATTATTACTTCAAATTAACAACTACTAAACAACTAAAATAGGAGAAAATTAATGAATAAAAAACAAACTATACTACTACTATTACTTTCAATTACAGGCTGTGCCAATGCAATTTATCTAACTATACTAAAACACTTTTCTTTGCCTGGTTGTACTGGCGCAGGATGTGATACTGTACTATCCAGTGACTACTCTACTTGGTTTAATATTCCTATCTCTGTTTTTGGCATTATTGCTTTTTTGACATTATCAATACGCCTATATTGCAGCTACAAATCAACTGATACAATATCCGTATTGCCTGCTACATTTATTGTCTCACTAATCGGGACAATTGTTCATCTACATTTAATTTTAGTTCAAGCCTTTAAATTACACCAATGGTGTCTATTTTGTATTCTTTCTGCCATTCTTATGACAACGATTATGGTGCTTTCTATTCTGTTTACTGATAATAAAAGAACGCTATTATCTTATGACTCTAATATCAATAAATACCTCTTTAAAACCATATTCATTGTGTCTATTTCTGTATTTTTTGTGTATTTTGCGAGTGTTTACTATGGTATTATTCCATCTAATTTATCCACAACAAAAGAACCGTCAATTATCGCTACATTCGATAACAAAAAAATAAAACTTGCTGACTTAGATAAGCAGTTAGGCGTTAAAATTACCCGCTTAAAACGTAATGTCTATGACGCACGTCTTCAAAAGTTACATGAATTACTTCTTTCACATGATGCCAAAGAACAAGGCATATCAGTAGCACAATTAAAACAAATAATTCTTAAAAATCAAGCTACTGTATCAGAAGTAGAAATCCAAACATTTTACAATGAGAATAAAGACCGCATGGGCGGTCAATCATTTGATGATATGAAAAGCCGAATTAAACACTATTTAGAAAATGAAAAAAGCACTTCGATAATGGGCAAACATACTCAAAAATTAAAAACAAGATATCAATTTAATGAATTTATGCCACGTCCTTTTAAATTTAACGTCCGTAATAATCCAGATCAATTGGTTGCAATAGGTCCTAAAAATGCAAAGCTTAAAATTACTGTATTTAGTGACTTTGCTTGTCCTCATTGTAAAGAGACGCATCATAAACTAGAAATGCTCTATCAAAAATATCCTGATGATATTCAACTTATTTTTCGTCAGTTTCCGTTACAAAACAATTCTGCCTCCCGTTTAAAAGCTTTGGCAGCACTATGTGCAGACCAACAAAATCAATACCTCGCCTACTCTAATAAACTTTATGCGCTGTTTAAACCGCTTAACCAAACACAATTAATAGACTTTGCGCGTCAACTGAGTCTTAATATTCCTTCATTTAAATTATGTTTCACGGCATCACGTACTAAACAAATACTGGATAACGATATTGCAGAAGGTGCCCGTTTATCTGTTTCATCAACGCCGACACTATTCTTTAATGGGGAACATATTAATCATTTTCCACATGATCATGAACTCAATCAAATGCTAAAAGACGCTAAAATTACAAACTAATTTAACGTTACCCTGATATTACTGAATACGGTTACAGCTTGGCCTCTTGCTTAACTCATGTTATAACTGTGCCTACTATGAGTACTAAAACAGATGTTATTGTAGTAGGCGGTGGTCATGCTGGCATAGAAGCTGCGCTTGCAGCTGCACGGCTTGGTTGTTCCGTCTTTGTACTGACCAAAACATGTGACACTATTGGCTTAATGCCCTGTAACCCCTCAATTGGCGGACCTGCAAAAGGACAAATTGTAGGTGAAATTGATGCTTTAGGTGGCGAAATGGGTCGTTGTGCCGATGAAACCCATATACAGCTTAAAGTACTGAATCGGTCTCGCGGACCTGCTGTTCATTGTTTACGTTCTCAAAATGATAAAGCAGACTATGCAGCCTATATGAATAATGTACTTCACAGCCACCCTAATATTACTGTCATTGAAATAGAAGTATATGGTCTACTGATAGAAAATGATACTATTCATGGCATTGTCACTGCAACTGGTACGGCGTATTATGCCCCTACTGTTATTTTAACTACAGGCACCTTTTTAAATGGTTTAATGCATACGGGTCTTACTCATAAACCGGGTGGGCGAGTCAATGAGTTTGCTGCTGAAAAACTATCTGAAAGCTTAGTGCGCTACTTTAAATTAGGCCGCTTAAAAACAGGAACCCCTCCACGCCTACATTGTGATTCCATTGATTATGATCAACTCAAAGTACAACCGGGAGATCCAGAATGCTTACGATTTTCATTTCGAACCCCTTATCACGAACGATACTTAGATCAAGTTGACTGCTACCTGACTCATACGACACCAGACTCTCATCGAATTATTTTAGATAATCTGGATGAATCGCCCCTTTATACAAATGTGATTCAAGGTTCTGGTCCACGCTATTGCCCGTCTATTGAAGATAAAGTGGTTCGCTTTAAAGATAAAGACCAACACCATATTTTCATTGAACCGGAAGGCCGTAACACGGTTGAGATTTACCCCCAGGGCCTTAATACTTCATTACCGGCTCATGTCCAAGACCAATTTTTACGCACAATGCCAGGCCTTCAAGACGTCGATATTATTCGTCCCGGTTATGCTGTTGAATATGATTTTGTCTACCCTAATCAACTATACCCCACGCTTGAGACACGCGCCCTATCCGGTTTATTTTTAGCGGGTCAAATTAATGGGACTTCTGGCTATGAAGAAGCAGCTGGGCAAGGTCTTGTTGCAGGTATTAATGCCGGTCTTTCGGTTCAAAAACGGCCCTCATTTATTCTAACTCGTGAAAACTCTTTTATTGGAACAATGATAGATGATCTGATTCATAAAAATATTTATGAACCATATCGCATGTTAACCTCTCGTTCTGAATATCGTCTTTTACTACGACAAGATAATGCCCCCGCGCGCTTGGGCCCTAAAGCGTTTGATTTAGGCCTTATTACTGCCAGTGAATTTGATCATATTCAAGCTGAGCTCACGGCTATTAATTCACTTCATCAACAATGGCAAAAACAGTCTTGTTCACCTGATCTCCAAAAGTCACTGTCCTTAAATCAAAAATGTCCCCTTAGTCATGTTATTAAACGACCAGATGTGACTGTAGAAACAATTATGACGGAAATGAATTTGTCTAAAACACAATTGGATACAGTCAAAAAAGCGCTCGTTATTAGTAAATATGAAGGTTATATTCAAAAGCAGGAAGAGGATATCCAAAAAATCAAATCATTAGAACAAAAAAAATTACCTAAAAATATTGATTTTGATCGAGTGCCAGGACTTAAACAAGAAAGTCGGGAAAAGTTTAAGCATTATTTACCTAAAACGATTTATGAAGCGAAACAAATTGCCGGTATTAACCCTGCAGATATTTTTGTACTCATTACATTTATCGAAAAATATGGTGTTGCTACCTGTAATGGATAAGCGCTCCACTCAAATAAATGCCTATTCATCCGCAATTTCTCGCTATATAGCGTTACTTAAACGCTACAATCAACATACCAATATTTACTCTGCAAAAGCCTACGACCACTTACCCTTTCATATTGAAAACTGCCAAGAACTCGCCACTATTATTGGCGATGAAACGCATACAATTGTAGATATGGGATCAGGTTCAGGTTTACCGGCTATTATTTTAGCCATTTGTTTACCTAACTCATCTGTATTTGCAGTCGAATCCAAAAGTCGTAAAACACGCTTTTTAACCCAAGTGAAAAATGATTTAAACTTAACTAATTTAACTGTTATCAATGAGGATATTAATGTTGTTATTCATAATAAGACACTTAAGCCTTCTATTATTACAGCGAAAGCCTTTGCACCGTATGACAAAGTCATTCAATTAAGTCAAAAAATGGTCAGTCAAAAAAAGCGACCTATTCAAACAACTCTTTATATTCCCATGAGTGAATTACAATACAAAACATTATCACAACAATCTAATATCCCCTTTTCATTTAGTCATACTAAAGATAATCACTATTTTTTATATTATAAGGTTCCTCCGTTACGGCACACTGGTTAATAATATAAAAATTATTTTTCAACTTTTCTTCTTACGGGTAAAAACTGCGGTTAAAAGACCTCTATTATGCTTGTAATCGCTAGTTGGCTCTGTCGCGAAATGCCTAATCTTCACAATTTTCACCTTCGTTATGTAGCTCAGCTACACTTCCTCAGGCGATAAACTGCAAATCTTATGCCTTTGGCGACATCGCATTCAATTGACTTTTTCTGTTTTGCGACAGTCCCTAGTTATCCATAGGGTCATGTGTATAACCTGTTAAATCGTATGTATAACAAAGAACAACTTTAGAGTTATTCTTTTTAATACACAGATTATTAAATTAATTTTTCCTTTCTTGATAGTCGACTTTAATAGTTATGCACATATCCACAGCTTCTATGACTATTATATATATATAATATATAATAAATATTATAATATAATAATCACAAAAGGATTTTTTTTTTTCTTTTAAAAAAGCTATAAAAAAAGTTAATAGTAATATATTATATAATTCAGAAAAGGAGTTAGTTAATGAAATTTAAAAGTAATAGTATGGATCTTCAAAAAGCAATTAGTATCGTAGAAAAAGCAATCGCTGTCCGATCCTCTTTACCCGTACTTGAAAATATATATATGGAGTTATCTGACTCTCAATTAACGTTACGTGGAAATGATTTGGAGTTAGGTATTGAGTATACAATCCCGGTGGAGACTGTTGAGCAAATAGGTTCTATTTTAATCAAGTCAAAAACAATGAGTAGTATTATTTCTAAGTTATCCAATCAAACTTTAGGCTTAACAGTGGATGATTATAAGATGAAAATTACGGGAGATAATGTTGACTTTTCAGTTCATGGAGAAAATACAGCGGATTACCCGGTATTTCCTAGTATTGAATCAGGAGAATCGGTTGTTTTTACAGTTGGTGAACTTCGTAATTTAATTCAACATACTGTATTTTCTGTATCTTTTGATGAAACTAAAAAGTTTTTAAATGGTATTTTAATTAAAAATAGTGACCGTCAGTTAGTGTTTGTTGCGACTGATGGTTATCGGTTATCTTTAAAAAAATCGAGTATGAATTCTTTAGAAAAGGATTTTGAGATAATTGCCCCTTATAAAGCGGTTAATGAGTTAAATAAAATTTTACAAGGTGTTGCTGATGATCAAGAAATTCAAATGAGTATTTCTGAAAATCAGGTGGCGTTTAAGATGAACACTTTAGTATTGGTTTCGCGGGTTATTCAGGGGCAATTTCCTGATTATAAGCAAGTTATTCCCGCTTCTTCTGAATATCTTTATAATATTTCGAAACAGGAATTGTTAATTGCAGCTGAACGGGCGGCGATTATTGCTTCTTCATCTAATAATGTGGTTAAGTTAATGTTTGAAGATAATCAATTGGTTATGACGGCATCTGCACCTGGTTTAGGTGATTTTAAGGAATCGTTAACAATGAGGGAAGGGAGTTGTTCTCATTCTGCAAAAATTGCCTTAAATGTTCGGCTAATTCTTGATGTAATTAAAATTATTGATACGGATGAGGTTTCGTTTTTATTTAATAATGAACTCAGTCCTTGTCAATTAATTCCCATTTCAGATACCTCTTTTATTTATATTATTATGCCGATTCGGACGAGTGATTTTCAAACAACGCCAGAAGCGGTTAATGTCGAGGTTGCGCCAGCGTAGATGTTAAAGCGGTACTTTGTTAAATCGTACCGAAACTTGAAAGAAACAGTAGTAGCGATTGAAGGTAAGCGATCGGTTGTGGTTTGGGGCGAAAATAATCAGGGAAAAACAAACTTTTTAGAGTCGTTATTTACTGTTATTAATGGTTTTTCACCATTGCAATCGGATCGCAATTTGTTAATTAATAAAGATTCAGCTGAAGGGGTGGTTGGTGTTGAATTTCAATCTGAGGGAGGGGATGAATCGGTGTCAACGGTGAATCAACTTTATGTTAAATTGCAGCGTAATGGCAGTCGTTATATTACGTTTAACCGTCAGACGATGCGGTCTTTTTTACCAATAAAAAAGTGGATTGAGTGTTATTTTTTATCTGCAGATGTTATTCGGTTGTTTCAAGATAGTCCTGAAGGACGGCGTAAAGTGCTAGATGAGTGTTGTTGTGTATATGCCGATACGTATAGACATACTTTAAAGAAGTATATGGGGGTATTGAGACAAAAAAATAAAGGGCTTAAGTCAGGTGCAAGTTTAGCTGTAATTACAACGCTTAATCAACAATTAGCGCCTTATGCACAGCAGTTGGTGACGATTCGTCATTCTATCATTGAGTTGTTAATACCGATTTTGACACAGTTTTTAAGTGATTATTTAACGATAGACGTAGATAACGTTAAGATTAAATATTGTTATAAAAAACAGTTTAATGGTGAATTATCACAATATTCAGATTGGATATATACTCAATTACAAGATCAATTTGATAAGGAATGTTGTATTGGGTACTCTTTGATTGGACCGCATCGAGATGATTTTGAAATTTATATTAATGATCAATTATTATTTACGGATTATTCTAGAGGAATTAATCGTATTGTGGCAATTGGGTTTAATTGGGCGATGATTGAGTTAAAAAGACAATTTTTTAATACTATTTTACTGTTAGATGATGTTTTTGCTGAGCTAGATGATATGCATAAACAACGATTAATTGCGGGGATGGCGGCTAAGGTACAGTTAGTGTATGCTACTGTAATGGAGTCAGATTATCGTTTTTTTGATAATCCATTAGTGTATCAAGTTCAGCAAGGTGCTTTACTATGAAGTCTTTGAATAAAATAGTCGATTCTTTTTCAGGTCAAGTAATGAAAGAGGTAAAAGTGAGTTATTATATTCAATCTAAAATTGTGCCATTATGGAATGAGATTTTAGGAAAATTAGCGCTTGAGTTTCATTTTGAGCATGTTCGTTATCGTCAGTTATATATGTCTACAGCAAACCCGATTTGGAAGACAGAAATTAAGTATCATGAAGCAATGATCATAAAGCGTTTAAATGATCGCTTACCTAAGTCACTTTATTTTAAGGGAATACGGGTGTTTTATAAGGCAAAAAATGAGTCGCTTATGGCGTCTAATTTGAATAAATCTAAGGGTGTTAATGGGCCGCTTTTCGAGCGGATTCAGCAAGAAAATCAGAGGAAGCAGGCGTTAGGTGCTTCTTATTGTGAGAAGTGTTCTGCTGTTTTAACCTTAGATAGTATTTGTGTCTTTTGTAGACTACAATAAAGTGATGATGGTAAGATATCCTTCTTATTACTAAACAATTTTTTTTTGTTTTGATGATTATGGGGGTGTTGTAATGAGTTTTTTTAGTTCATTTTTGTGTTAAGGAGGTAGTATGGGTAGTTTAATTAAGAAGCGTCGTAAGAAAATGCGAAAGCATAAATATAAAAAATATGGTAAAAAAATGAAAAAGAAATAATGACTTACTTTAATTATTATTGATTGATTTTATTATCAATTTTAATTTTTGACAGCACCTAATGGGTGCTGTTTTTTTTTGATGGTTTAAATATAAAAATCTCTGGGTATTTCATTTTATGTAATACCAGTTGCGTAAGCATGGAGATTTTAAAGATGAGTGTATTTAAGGTAATGAATGCTATTGGCTATTCGCCTGTACGGTATCATCGGTTACGTTTGCGATCATCATCGAATATTTTGGTTTCTGATTATATGCATAATAATCAAATTAATCATGTTATTTTTTTGCAAAAAATTAATGCCTTACAAAATCAGTTTTCTCCGTCACCTTACTGTATAGCGACTGATCAAGTGTCTGTTAAAGATGCGTTAGATTATTTTTTTAATACGATTTATACGTTTCAAAAAAAACATCAAAATGATCATCAGTTATTGAGTGATGATCAGTTACTCGCTGTACAGGAGCTATATGATATCCTTAAAACTTTACGACAATTTAAAGCGAATTGTTATGATGTTTTTGGGGGATGGTCACGAACAACGCGTTATTCTTACCGTCAAGATCAGGGTGGGCAGTCATTAATAGCTGGTTATCGATATGTTTCTGATGACGATAATTGTACGGCGTTAACTTCTTATTTGAAAGATGTGTTAGCTTATGAACGGCGTAAAATGCAACAGAGAAATTCATTATGTGATGATATTGATTGTAGTGACTTCTTTCATCGTTCTGATAAGCCTTTGAGTACAATTAATGGTTTAATTGGGTCGATTAAAAAGACGCATCCTTCCTTTGAAATACAGGATTCGTTTAAGTGTATAGAGCGAGCTGATAAAACGATTCCTATTTCTTTTTTTATTCGTCGAACTAAAAATGATCCGATTTCATTTTTAGAAACAATGATTTATAACACTTATCGAGGAGATCAGTTACCAGAAATTCGTCCGGCAACTGCAGTGGGTGTTTTAAAAGATGATAGCGGGTGTGTTATTACAGGGGAGGAAGGTGGTTCGGTTTCTGTAGGCTTATTAGGTGATTCATTTCCATTTAAAAAAAAGGGAAGTTTATGTGAGTGGAGTGAACAAGGTGAGTTTATTTTTGATAATACAGCCGATATGGTTACTGCACAAAAATGTGATATTTGGAGTGGTAGTATTCCTCTTTCTGTCCATAATGGTTGTATTGATATTACTCAGTTTCAATTTGATATGCAGAAGCGTGCTGATCAGACTGGGCTTACTCATATTGAAGGTAAATGGTTAGATAAAGAATTGTTATATAAAAAAATGGTAAATCAAGCAAAAAAAGCATTAGGCTTGAAACGGTTGGGTTCGTCTAAAAAAGTAGGTTATGGACGTTGTTTGGGTGTTCCGAAAAATAAATATAGTGATTATGTTAAATTATTTCGACAATTTGGTGTTATTCCACATAATGAAGCCTTTATGATTCATGATTTGCATATGCCGTTTCGAATAGGAATTAATACACATTCTAAAAAAGCAATTGAAAATTCCTTAAAATTGTATGTTAATACGGTTGATTTTTTAAATCGTCATCATTATAGTGATTTTGCTAAAAAAATAATTTTGGTTATTTATAATAACCGGACGGGAGAAGTTAAACGGGTTCATCCTGATCAGTTGTATCAAATGTATTTATTTGCGCCTGATGAATATACATTTGATCATTGTGCGATACACCCAGATGACGTTTTATGTTGATTGATTATATTTTGATTTCCAACTTATATATAGAGTTATGGTAAAATAGAGTAATGACAAAAAAAAGTAATATGAAGCCATCTCGGGGCCGTAAAGTAGTTCGTGTTAAAAACTTGCTATCTTCAAAATCTGTTTCGGTTACAGACTCTCTGGATACTTCGGCTGCGTTGGAAACAGTACCTGTTTCATATGATGAGGTTTTAACGGATTATCATAATCAAGCAAAGACAGAAATTGAACTTTTACGACAACAAGCATTAGCAGATTTAGAACAATTGCGTAAAGATCAATTACAGGGGGTTGAAGATGAGGTTCAAGCAAAGTTACAACAAGGGTATGATGATGGGTATAGTAAAGGCTATGAGGAAGGTGAAGCAAAGTTATCTTCTTTGGCAGATGATTTTTTAAAGATGCTTAATCAAGCAGTAGAAGAAAAAAATATTATTTTAAATGCTGCGGGTCAAGAATTATTGGATTTAAGTTTTAAGATTGCTGAAAAAATTATTCAAACACAGTTAAATCAAAATTCAAGTATTTTTAAAAACATTTTAGAAGAAGCTATTTCTCAAGTGACTCAAAAAGATAAAGTATTGGTTAAGGTGAGTACTTCAGATTTTGAAACGATTCAACAGTATCGTACGGATTTGGAAACGAAGTTTAAAGATATTAAGCAGCTTGATATTATTTCTGATCCTGAGATTGCTTCTGGTGGGTGTATTATTGAAACAAAGTTGGGCTATATTGATTCAAGTATTTCAACAAAAAAAGAATTAATTCAGCGTGCTTTTATGGCGCTTTACGATGAAATTGATCATCCTGATAAAGCATTAGCTACTTCTGTTGAAGAGATTGGGGAAGTTAGTCCTGATGAGGGTGCTAGTGATGCGGATTTATCGTTATCTGATTTACCTGTTGATCAAGGGGAGACTGATGAAGATGATACTTTAGTGGAAGCGGATAATGATGAGGAATTTATAGAGGAGGATGCTAGTGATGAGGACTTATCGTTATCTGATTTAGCTGT
>MDSW01040800.1_pt1 | contig 10694 bp, 10 predicted proteins | sample 811171 | NCBI WGS metagenome assembly MDSW01 (sample SAMN05326641, study PRJNA326480) | marine metagenome | isolation source: seawater | place: Atlantic Ocean: North West | collected 2012 | reverse complement strand
GTCGTACGGCAATGAATATATTTCAAAGAGAAGATTCAGAATTTTTTTTCATGAAAATATTTGTGAGATCAACAAACCCAATAATTAAATTATTTAAATTTATCACTCCAAGTTTTATAGCACACCCAATTGTTCCATTATATGTAGCTTGGTTTTTTTACATGATCAGATTTTACTTGATCCCTTATTTATTGGGATATTCAGTCATGGGTATGCTTTCCTTTCCATTGGAAAGTGAAATTGCAAACGAAATTTATAGAATTTTTGGTAAAAATTAATTCAAATTGTTAAAAAAATTGATAGTACTATTATTCTACTATCTATGAAAAAAATACAAATATCACCCTCAATATTATCCGCTGACTTTAGTCAACTTGGTAAAGATATAAAGAGATTAGAGGAAAGTGGGGCTGATATGATACACGTTGATGTCATGGATGGACATTTTGTTCCAAATCTAACTATTGGTCCACCGGTAATTAAAAGTTTAAGAAAATATACCAATTTACCATTTGATGTTCATCTAATGATAGATCCTGTTCATAAATATATTAAAGCATATAGTGATGCTGGTGCGGATATTATAACTTTTCATCCAGAGGCAACTGACAATATATTAGAGACAATAAATCTGATTAAATCTCTGGGCAAAAAAGTAGGTATTTCTCTAAATCCAGATACTGAAGTAAATACAATTGAAAAACACTTAGATCAAATTGATTTAGTATTAATTATGAGTGTATATCCTGGTTTCGGTGGACAAACATTTATAAAAGAAGTTGTTAAAAAAATTAGAGATTTAGACAAAATTAGAAAAGATAATAAATTAAATTTTAAAATTGAAATAGATGGAGGTATTAATTTTGAAACTTCAAAAGTTGCCATTAATGCTGGAGTAGATATTTTAGTTTCAGGAACAACTGTGTTCAAAGAAAATGATGGAGATTTAAAAAAAAATATTAAAATTTTAAAACAAATCTAGATGTTTATTAAAATTGTTTTTTTAAACTTTGGTTCTATTTTTTTTCACATTTTACAACAAGTAAGAAAAATTTATTTAAACTCACCAATTTATAATAAAAAAATTTCGAAGATTGACGACAGAGTAATAATATTTAAACCAAGTCAAAATATTTTTAATTGTTTAATAAGATTTGATAGAAAAAAATATGATATCGAAGACTTCTCTTTGAATTCTGTTTGGAAAAATTCTCCAAATTTAAGCAGTAAAAATTTTAAAAATCTTCACAGTTTTTTTTGGCTATTTACTTTAGATTTAAGATCTTCTCAAAAGATCACTCAAAATGTAATTTATAATTGGATTGAAGAAAATGATAAATATAAACAAGATATTTGGGAACTGGATATTTTATCAAAAAGAATTATTGCATGGATATCAAATTCAAAACTAACTTATGAAAATTCAGATAATAATTATAAATTATATTTTAATAGTTTAATTAAAAAACAAACTAATCATTTAATAAATGAGATTAAGAGATCTGAAAAGTTAGATGATAAAATAATTGGTAGTACCGCAATTATTTTGGTTGGATTAGCTTATGATGACACTTATTACATAAAGTTTGGAGTTGATTTATTAAAAAAATTATTAAATTTTTCTTTAGATGCAACGAATTTTCCTAAATCAAGAAATTTAAGACAGTTAATCTTTTATTTAAAATACTTAATTGTAATTAGAGAACTATTAAAAGAGTCCCAAACAAAAATTCCAGATTTTCTTGACGAGGCAATTTTTTACCTGGGCAAGTCATATAATCTTTTTTTCACTAACAAAAAAAACGGAATATTATTCAATGGTAATTTTGATGAGTCTAATGTTGAATTTGATAATTACCTCAATTTTTATAAATATAAATTTAAAGATGACTCAAATGAGGCTGGGGGATATGCGGTTTTTAAGAATAAAAAATTTTTCTTTATGATTGATGTAGGGAAAACACCTGATAAAAAGTTTTCTAAAGATTATCAAGCAGGTCTTTTTTCCTTTGAATTTGATTATTTAGGAGAGAAAGTAATTACAAATTCAGGTTATTTTCAAAATAATCAACACCAATTAAATAATATTTCAAAGTCTACTGCTACTCACTCAACTTTGGTATTGGATAATACTTCAAATGTAAAGTTCGAGAGAGACAAGTATGGACATATGTTAGTAAGCAAGAATTTCAAAATATTAAATAAAGAAGTTAAATCAGAGAAAAACTTTTGGGAAATTATTGCTTCACATGACGCCTACTCTAAATCATTTGGAGTAATACATGAAAGACAAGTAAAATTTTATTTTGAAAATAATAAATTAAGTGGTTGTGATAAATTAATTAAAACAAAAAGATTTAAAGTGTGTAATTTTGCAATCAGATTTCATTTGCTACCCGAAATAAAGTTAACAAAATTATTAAACAATGAGACTATCTTAATAGAAAGTAAGAATTCTGGATGGAAATTTACTTGTAAAAATCATAAAATTGATATCGAAACAGGTCTATATTTCGGGATGAAAAATAAATATACAGAAAATAAAAATATACTTATTACTGGACTAACCAACTCAGCCGATGAAAATATACTTTGGGAAATATCAAAAGTATGAAAATAAAATCTGCCTTAATTTCAGTTTCAGATAAAAGTGAATTAATTATTATTTTAAAATTATTAAAAAGGTACAAAATAAAAGTAATTAGTTCTGGGGGAACTTATAAAAAAATTAAATCACTTGGGTATGAATGTATAGAGGTATCAGATTATACAAAGTTTCCAGAAATTTTAGATGGAAGAGTTAAAACTCTACATCCAAAAATACATTCTGGAATATTATTTAAAAGAAAGAATAAAACTCATCAAAAAATCTTAAATAATTTAAAATTTGAAAGTATTGACCTTGTAATTACAAACTTTTATCCATTCAAAAAAACTATTTTGCAAACCAGCAATCACGAAAAAATTATTGAGAATATTGATATCGGCGGTCCAACTCTTGTAAGATCAGCAGCTAAAAACTATAAAGATGTTGTTATAATTACAAGAGTAGATCAATACAAAGATCTGGCTAATGAATTAAATCATTTAAAGGGCGGTACATCTTTAAAATTTAGAGAGAAATTATCTAGAGAGGCTTTTATGGAAACAGCAAATTATGATAGTACAATTTACAATTATTTTAATAATTTTTCTAAAATAAATATTCCAAAAAAATTAATTTTTAACGGAGATTTGGTACAAAAACTTAGATATGGTGAAAATCCACACCAATTCGCAGCAATCTATAGTAATAATAATGAATTTAAATTAGAAAAATTGCATGGCAAAGATTTAAGTTATAATAATTACAACGACATATTTGCATGTTTGAAACTCTCAAAAACCCTTCCCAAAAACAGGGGTGTGGTAATAGTTAAACACATGAATCCATGTGGAGTATCAATAGAAAACAATCATATGAAAAGCTATCAATCTGCAATGAATTGTGACCCTGTAAGTGCCTTTGGTGGTATTGTAGCATGTAACTTTAAACTAAGTTATTCCGTAGCAATCGAAATTGCAAAAAATTATTATGAAGTAATTATTGCAAATGGATTTGAAAAGAATGCAATTAATTTTTTAAAAAGTAGAAAAAATTTAAGATTAATCGATAGTTCTAAGATAAATTTAAACAGTAAAATTGATGTTATCTCTGGAATAGACTCTTATTTAATTCAATCCCATGATAGCTCAATTTTAGAAAAAAAAAATTTAAGAATTGTATCTAAAAGAAAACCTTCAGAAAAATTAATTCAAGAACTTCTTTTCTCTTTTAATGTATGTCGTTCTGTAAAATCAAATGCGATAGTAATTGCTCAAAATAATAAAACAATTGGTATAGGTTCTGGACAACCAAGTAGGTTGGATAGTTGTTCAATTGCTATAGAAAAAATGAAAAAATTTAATCAATATAATAATAAATACCCTGTTGTGGCTGCTTCAGACGCATTTTTTCCCTTTATAGATGGAATAGAAAAACTTGTTCAAGCGGGAGTGACTGCTGTGATTCAACCACATGGATCGATTAGGGATAAAGAAATTATAAAATTTGCAAACGATATGGAAATTGTTCTAGTATTTTCAAAAACAAGACACTTTAATCACTAAATTAACTTATTTTATCAATTTTAGCTGCAAGTATAAAATCACTTTCTGCAAGTCCTTTAATTGCATGAGTGAAAATTTTAATTCTTGCATAACCCCATCCAAACCATAGGTCAGGATGATGACCTTCAGTCTCTGCAATTTCACCAACTTTATTAACAAATTCTTGACTTTGTAAAAAATCATCAAATTTAAAATTCTTAATTAAATGGAATCCATCTATCTTATCCTCGATTACTTCCCACCCATCCACTTGCTTTAAATATTTATGTATTTCATCTGTATTGAATGGTGGTATATTTCCCTCACAAGGAACACATTTTTTGCTTGCTAAATCAGACATATAAAAACCTTTTTAATGGAGCGGGCAATGGGACTTGAACCCACGACCTTCTCGTTGGCAACGAGACGCTCTACCACTGAGCTATGCCCGCTTATAATTAATATTATTATAGTTAGTGCTTCAATAAATTACAAGCAACATTAAAAATTAAAATTTAAATTAAATGAAAAACATCTATAATTAATAATTATGATTAAGTACCCAAAAAAAATACCTGTTTTTCCCTTATCAAATTTTATTGTTTTTCCATATACAACAGTTCCTCTTAATATTTTTGAACCTAGATATTTAAAAATGACTGAAGACGCAATGGCAAGTCACAGACTAATAGGTATGGTGCAGCCTAAAAAAACAGGAGAATTAAAAAAACCTGATCTATTTAATGTTGGTTGTCTTTGTAGAATTGTCAGTTTTAATGAGACAGATGATGGTAGATATATAATTATTTTGAAAGGTTTAAATAGATTTAAAATTATAAATGAAATTGAAAATGACAAACTTTATAGAGAAATTAATGTTGATTTTAATTTATATAAAGATGATGAAAATTCAGAAAAAGAAGATCTTGAATTTTCAAAAATAAAAAAAATATTAGATGAGCTTAAAATGTTGTTTGAAAAACGCGGATATAATATTAACTGGAAAGATCTTGAAGGACAAAATGTTTATCAAACACTTTCTGCTTTATCAATGGCATCACCTTTTTCTATTCTAGAAAAACAAATTCTTTTAGAAACTGAGAATTTAAAAGAGAGAAAAACAAAGTTTGAAGAAATATTAAATACATATAGTACAGATTTTTCTAATAATAAGACTGTTCAGTAATAAATATTACCTTGATTAGCAAACCTAATAAATAAATTTTTAACTTTTTTGTTTTGATTTATTAAAGAAAATAAATTTTCAGAAAACTTATTTGGTAAAAATTTATTATTAAATTTGAAAAATTCGTGTGTTGCGTCTATACAAAGAGCAAATAAAGAATTATAACTTTTAGTAGATTTCTCAAAATCTCTATAAATGTTTTTATCAACTGATAAACCTAGCTCTATTTTTTTGTCAATAATATCGTTGAGCTTAATTATATCTCTTATTGTCATATTAAAACCTTGCCCAGCAAGTGGATGAATAGAATGAATTGCATCTCCCAAGAATAAAATACTTTTATGAGAATATTTTTTAGCTAAACTGAATTTAAGATTGAAACTTTCTATTTTTTTAAAGGATTGTATTTTATATGAAGGATTAAATTCATAAATTAACTTAATAATTTCATCATTAGTTATTTTTTTTTTATTAATATCAAATGAAAAAACTACAGAAGTTTTTTTTTCTGAAAGAGGAAGAAATGCAATTGGTCCGTACTCAGTAAATATTTGAATCGCCTCATTATTAATAGTTTTAGAATGTGATATTATTGTTGTAAAAGCTCTATTAAAATAATTTTTAAATATACCTTTTTTTATAAATTTTTTAGTTAATATATTTGAACTTTCACAATTTATAACAAGATCAAACTTCTTGTCATCTTCCAAATTAATTAATTTATACTTTCTATTAATATTTTTAAATTTAATAGTTTTAATAAGCTTAACTTTAGACTCAATAAACTTTAGCAAATTATTATATTCTATCATGCTGAATAAAGTATTAGAATTATTATTGAATAAAATTTTCTGATTCTTTTTTAAATCTTGAACCAAAATTTTGATTTGATTAATAGAATTTGTTTTTTTTGATATATTTTTAAAATTTTTTTCTAAAAAACTTAAATTAAAATCTGTTATACCGAGTGATCTCGTTTCTGATTTAAATTTTTCTTTTTTGGAAGAATATACTTCTACTTTAAATTTTTTTTTTGATAAAATATAAGCTAAAATCAAGCTAGTTAAATTATTTCCGATTAAACAAACTTTCATAAAATTTTTTAATTTTACCAATAATAATTAAATGGTACAAATCAACTAAATTGATTCATTTTTATGAAATATGAAAATTTCTTAATAAAAACCAAAGAATTTGTAATTTTAAGAATTACAGAATTAGTTTCATTAATATTAATATTAGTTTCTATAGCTATATTTATAGCCCTTATTAGTTATTCACCTAATGATCCAAATTTTATTGTTAATAGTTCAGATATTATAAAAAATTTTTTAGGTTTAAGGGGTAGTATAGTTTCTGATTTTCTTTTCCAATCAGTTGGTTTGATATCATATTTAATACCATTTACGTTATTTTTTTCAGGTACAAATATTTTTATAAATAAAAAATATATTTTATTTATAGATAATTTATTTTTTTGTGTACTCTATTTAGTTTTGGGCTCTCTTTTTTTTTCGTACTTTAAAGATCAATCTTTTTTCCTAACAGTGAATGGAAATGGAGGATTTGTAGGATTGTTTCTCAAAGATACTTTTTTAAGTAATTTTTTGGAAATAAATTTGACTATTTCATTTTATGTGATGTCAATTCTAATTATGATATTATTTTTAATTAGTATTAATTTTAAATTATCTGTAATCGTTAGGTTTTTAAGTATTTTGAAATATATCTCTATTTTCAAAAATAAGAGAAAATTAAAAGATGAAAAAATAATTGAAGAAAATATAAATAATCCAAATACTGAACAAAGTACAAGATTTCAGGACAAGCTACCTTTTGACAATAATATGGATAAAGTTATTAAAAAATTTATTTTACCAGATTTAAAGTTACTGCAGCAATCTTCTAGAAATGAAAAAGCTGCCAAAATCAACGAAGCAATAAATGAAGAGTTTTTAGAAAAAGTTTTATTAGACTTTGGAGTAGAAGGAAAAATAAAAAAGATTAATTATGGACCAGTGGTTACATTAAATGAATTTGAGCCTGCCGCTGGGGTAAAAGTCTCAAAAATAATTAATCTATCAGAGGATATTGCAAGAAATACAAGTTCAGAGTCGGCCAGAATTTCTATAATACCAGGAAGCAATACTATTGGTATCGAATTACCCAATATCACAAGAGAAAATGTATATCTTAGTGAAGTAATAAAAGATTCAAACTTTAAAAAAAAAGATATTAAACTTCCGATCGCTTTGGGTAAAAGCATATCAGGTAATCCAATAATTGGTGACTTAAGCACAATGCCTCATCTATTAATTGCTGGTACAACTGGCTCAGGTAAATCTGTATGTATTAACACAATCATATTATCTTTGCTATATAGGCATACGCCGGATAGATGTAAGTTTATTTTAATAGATCCTAAAATGTTAGAGCTATCTACTTATGAAGGAATTCCAAATTTACTTTGTCCTGTTATTACAGAAGCTAAAAAGGCTGCTTCGGTTTTAGGTTGGGTAGTTAAAGAAATGGAGAATAGATATAAGCTTATGACAAAAGTAGGTGTAAGGAATATAGATGGTTATAATTCTAAACATAAAACTTTTATGCCATACATAGTGGTAATTGTTGATGAAATGTCAGATTTGATGTTAGTTTCAGGAAAAGATATCGAGAACTATATTCAGAAACTTTCCCAAATGGCCAGAGCTGCTGGAATACATATTATAATGGCAACGCAAAGACCAAGTGTTGATGTAATAACTGGTACTATAAAAGCAAATTTTCCCACTAGAATTTCTTTCCAAGTTTCATCAAAGATTGATAGTAGGACTATACTTGGAGAACAGGGAGCCGAACAACTTTTAGGTAAAGGCGATATGCTATATATGTCATCAGCAAATAAGATAACAAGAATACATGCTCCAATTGTAACTGAGGATGAAATAGAGAAAATAAATAATTTTTTAAGATCTCAAGCTGGGCCAGAATATGTTGAAGAAATATTAGAATTTTCAGGAGAAGACGAAAGCAATTTTGAAAATTCAGAAATGAACGACAAAGACGAGCTTTACCAAAACGCCTTAAAATTGGTGAAACAAGAAGGAAAAGCTTCAACGTCCTTTTTACAAAGAAAGCTACAAATTGGATATAATAGAGCAGCAAGAATTATTGATATGATGGAAGAAAATGGAGTAGTAAGTAAAGCTAATCATGTTGGTAAAAGAGAAATTTTAAAATGAGGAAAGCTTTATACATATTATTTTTTTTTTTTATTCTTCAAAATAATTTGGCTGCATCAAACCAACAAAAAATCATTCAGAAATTAGATAAAATAGAAAATATTAGTTTCAATTTTATTCAGACAATAAGTGGGAAAGATGAAAAGGGTAAATGTACAGTTCAATACCCAAAAAAAATATTTTGTGAATATGAAAAAAGAAAAAATAAAGTTTTAGTTTCAGACGGATCAAAATTAGTTATAAAGAAAGGAAAACAATATTTTCGATATTCTATTAATAAAACACCATTTGAATTTTTATTAGATAAGGAATTTTTGATCAATAAGATTAAATCAGGAAAATTAGGAGAAGTAGAGGATAAATTTCTTTTTTTTAAAATTATAGAAAATAACAATAATATTAATGTTTTTTTCAGTAAGGATAATTACGATTTGGTAGGCTGGCAAATTGAAGATGTTTATCAAAATTTAGCAGTTACATATATTTTTGATACCTCAATTAACCAGGAAATTGATCAAAAAATATTTAAACTTCCAAAAAATGATTAGTCTAAATTCAAATTAATTATTTCTTGTTTAAAGATTTTTAATCCTCTTTTTAAATAATTATTTAACGCGTTTTTATGATCTAAAGTACAAGTGTGAACCCATACTCTCTTAGAATTAAGTTCAAAGCATAATTTTATGGCTTCAGATAATAAATATCCTCCAATTTTTTTTCCTATGTACTCATCTAATATTCCAAAATATGCTATTTCCGAAGAATTGATAGATTTATCCTCTATAACTTCAAAATACCCCACTAGATCTTCATTCAATTTTAAAGCATATGTACTAACGTTTTCATTTTCTAAATATGCAGACCATTTAATATTATCCCAAGCTAATCTATCAATCCATCTATGATTTTTTCCAATATTTTTGTAAAAAAATTTATTAAGTTCAATATTTGGTGGATTTACTTTTTCTAAATTTAAGTTTTGATCTGGAGAATTAACCGCTTTTAAATTCTTCAAAGAAACGATTTCTAAATAATATCTCTCTACTTTCAAGGTTATGAAACCATTCTTCCAATTTTTTCTCCCCCAAATAAATGAAAATGTAAATGAGGGACCTCTTGCCCTCCATTTTCACCAATGTTCGCAAGAGTTCTATATCCTTCTCCATTATCAATAGAAATTCCTAATTTTTTAGCAACAATATTTATTCCTTTTATCAAACCAACAATTTCATCTGATGAAGCATTTTCGCTGAAATCATCAAGATCAACATACTTTCCTTTTGGTATTACTAATACATGAATTTTTTTTTTGGATTTACATCATGAAAAGATAAAACGAATTTATCTTCATATATTTTTTTACAAGGAATTTCCCCTCTTAAAATTTTTGCAAATATATTTTGATCATCGTACTTCATATTTAAATTTTTTCTAAAACAGATTTAACAGTATCCCCCATTACTGACGGATTTTTAGATATCGTCACACCACACTCTTTTAAAATTTCAACTTTTTCGATAGCACTTTCACCGTAGGCAGATACGATAGCTCCTGCATGTCCCATAACTCTACCTTTTGGTGCTGTTAATCCAGCTATGTAACCAATTACAGGTTTTTTCATATTTTCTTTAGCAAATTCACCAGCAGCTACTTCTTGTGGACCTCCAATTTCTCCGATCATTAAAATTGCATCAGTTTCATCATCAGTTTCAAATTTTTCGATTATGTCTCTAAATGAACTTCCATTAATTGGATCGCCTCCTATTCCAACGCTCGTAGAAATACCTATATTTAAATTTTTCATTTGTTGTGCGGCCTCATATCCTAAAGTTCCCGATCTACTTATAATTCCAACCCTTCCTTCTTTATAAATATGACCTGGCATAATTCCTAACATTGATTTCCCTGGACTTATAATGCCTGCACAATTTGGGCCTACTAAAGTCATTTTGTCAGATTTGGAATATCTTTTCATATATCTTTTAATTCTAATCATGTCATGCGAGGGAATTCCATCAACAATTGCAACACATGTTTTAATTCCTGCATCTGCTGCTTCCATTGCAGAGTCGGCTGCAAAAGCTGGGTGTACAAATAAAATTGATGCAGACGCCCCAGTATTTTTAACAGCATCCTTT
>MDSW01186947.1_pt1 | contig 10695 bp, 12 predicted proteins | sample 811171 | NCBI WGS metagenome assembly MDSW01 (sample SAMN05326641, study PRJNA326480) | marine metagenome | isolation source: seawater | place: Atlantic Ocean: North West | collected 2012 | reverse complement strand
ATGAGCAAAATCAGCAAATGCCTCTTTACAATCTAACCCGCCATTTCTATCTCCATGATAAGTGCTTGCGTAAGCAGGCAATTTATCTCTGTAACCACCTAAAAGAAAGCTAATAGAACATCCAAGTTTTTTGCCAGCCCAATCCCACAAAGCAATGTCTAAAGGTCCATGTCCCATGTGGTCAAATTGTCTTAATTCTCTTTTGAAGTCATCATAAATAATCTCTCTTTCCTCTGCATGATATCCCAACAGTTTTGGCGCTAGCATCTTCGTTTGAGCACAAGCAGATGAATTGCCTCCCCAATGCGTTACATATTCACCTGAGCAACCATCTTCTGTTTTGATAGTTACCGCATACTTATCCATTTCAACGGAGGAGCCTTTAGAGTACCCCACGGCTCCTATCGTATTAGCGTTCGTAAGATTTCCCAAATTATGAACCGTGTGCGTAAATTCATAAATTTCTACTCTAGTTATCTTCGTCATTCTTATTTATTTCCTATTAGGGTGTATCAAAATTATCAATATATTGTACGAACCAATTTACATAAATAGAAAGTCCATGTAACAACAAAATGGATTTCTAAAGTTTGTTATAAAGGAAAGCAATAATGAATCAATATGACCTCAAAGAAAAGGTAGCAATTATAACTGGTGGAGCTCAAGGTATAGGATTAGCGATAACAAATCGTATGATTGAGTCGGGCGCACATGTGGTGATTTGTGATATCGATTACGCGTTAGCCGCGAAAGTGGCATCAAAAATGCCACAAAAAATAGTTGCAAAAAAGACTGATGTAACTGATAACAATGCTGTTAAAACGTTGGTAAAGGACACGGTAAAACAATTTGGAAAAATTGACATTCTAGTCAATAGTGCTGGAATAGCGGGCCCGAATAGAAAGGTCATAGATTACGAAGTAAAAGACTGGAAGGAGATAATCGAAATAAACCTAAATGGTACTTTCAATATGTGTCAACATGTAATACCCGTTATGATTGAGCAGAATTATGGTAGAGTTTTAAACATTGCGTCGATTGCTGGCAAGGAAGGCAATCCCAATGCAGCTGCCTATTCTGCGTCTAAAGCAGGAGTAATAGCGCTGACAAAATCGCTCGGCAAAGAACACGCTGACAAAAATATATCTATAAATTGTGTTACTCCAGCAGCAGCTAGGACCCGTATTTTTGATCAAATGTCAGAAGAGCATATAAATTTTATGCTCAGCAAAATCCCTCGCGCGAGATTTCTGGAAGTCGAAGAGGCTGCCTCTATGATAACATGGCTGTGTACTGAAGAAAGTTCTTTTTCTACCGGAGCAGTTTTTGATTTGTCTGGAGGCAGAGCAACATACTAAAGGTGGGAGTATAATTATTTCTGACAAATACAAATACGCAGGGCAATGTTAATTATCCAGCTTCAATTTACCATTTCAAAACAAACTGCTCTTGCCCAGAAGTTTCAATGGCGCCGGGCCGGCTTTTCCTGACAAGCTTGACCGGATCTTCGGTTACATTTAAAGCTTTCAAAACCAGCGCTGCGATCAAACCAGAACGCCCAAATCCATAGTTACAATGAATAAGAACAGGACACCCCAATCTGATTTGATTTTTAATTTGGGATATTAAGTCATTTACTTGGATTTTGTCTGCATCTGAAGGAACTCTTAAGTCTCCGATAGGAAGCAGAGAATGCCTAAGTCCATTTACTTTAATTAATTTCATAAAGTTCTGTATCTGAAGCCTTTCAATTTCTAGTTTCGAAATCAAGGTTACTATTGTCTTTATGTTCTGACTTTTGATGCTTACGAGGTCGACTTTTAACTTCTGTTCTGACCCGTACCTTTCGGAAATTTTTCCAGGACAATGAGATATACCTAAGCAGGGATCAGAGGAAAATTCTGTTGGTATCCAATTTATTGGAAATGCTTGATAAGATTTCATAGAAGACCACTTATGATTATTTCAGACAATTTTCCAGCAAAATATTTGGTTTTACAATTTTTTAACTCGCAGGCGGTCTTCGAGGCGTCAAGTTGCATTTTGTTTAGTCAGGCTTGAGTACTGCTTAAATAACTACTGTATTTTTAACTCTTGGCAGACTCGTTGGACTTTTCATTCGTAATACTAAAAAATTTTACCAATCAATCTATTCTACTTTGGTTTCACTTTTTTGTGATTTTTTAACCCAACTTTTTATAAGTGCCTTTAGCTCAGGTTCTACAACCAAAGAGCCTGCTTTTGATGCTGAGAGCCATTTTAATTTTCTCTCCCCTTTTTCTGGGAATTTTTTTTTCATTTTCGCTACTCTGAGTGGAAAGACACTTACAGAACAAGTATAAAATTCTTCATCTGAACCCCTTTTTCTATAGTAATACGAACCAATTGCTCTTGGAAAAACTCTTCCTTGCACTCCTGCCTCCTCCCACGCTTCGAGGGCAGCACTTTTCCTGCTACTTAACTTATCCAATTTCCACCCTTTTGGTATTATCCAGCGTTTGGAACGACGCGAAGTTATCAGCAATATAAAAGTTTTTCCATTTGTTACCTTGAAACACAAAGCGCCAATCTGGTGAAACACTTTATCTGCGAAAGTCGGTTTTTTTGATCTTCGGCGTACTTTATCTTTGGAATACAAATCTACTGCCATTTTAACAATCTAAAGCTTACGGCTCGCTCAGGACATCTTCTTGACGAACATTTAGAACATACTACTATCTAGAATCATAGCGAGCCGATTTGAATTTTCAATAGATTGTGTAAATTTGGAACAAAAAATTAACATAGCTTGGAACTGTTACAATACTTGGAAGCGAGCAAGTATCAATACTGGCTGGTGTTTGCTGGGATGTTCAATAGGTGATCTAGGGACAATAGGAGTCTTTCAGTACTTAAAAATTGAATGGAATCCAATTGCTATAATGAGCCTAGCAATTGTCAACGGTTTGATAACCTCCATTATGTTAGAAACTATAATTCTGCTTAGGCAGATGCCGTTTACCCAAGCGGTCAGAGTGGCGGTGGGGATGTCTATGATATCAATGGTCGCGATGGAAGTAGCTATGAACTGCGTAGACCTGATTGTAACAGGTGGAGCAAAACTTACGGCTCAAGTAATTCCTTTAATGCTAATCGCGGGATTTATTGCACCTTTACCTTATAATTATTGGCAATTGAAAGCTCATGGTAAATCATGTCATTGAATATATAGTTAATGGAAATCACTAATAAAGTAATCATCATCACCGGTGGAGCAAGTGGAATTGGCAAAGCTCTAGCATATAAGTTTGCCGCCGAAGGCGCAAAAATTATTTTGGCCGACATAAACAAAAAATGCTTAGAAGCAGCTTCAAAAAATTTAAATTGCGAAGGGATTTTATGCGATGTAACCAGTGAAAAGCAAATCAACTTCCTGATTAAAAGTGTCAGTAAAAGATTTGGCTCTATCGACATGTTTGTATCGAATGCAGGGGTTTGCCTAGGTGAGATTAGCCACGCAGCTTCTGCTACAGACGATGTTTGGACCTCTTGCTGGAAACTGCATGTAATGTCTCATGTATATGCTGCAAGAGCACTCTTGCCAAGCATGATCGCCAGAAAAAAAGGGTGTTTCCTTCAAATAATTTCCGCCGCCGCTCTGCTGAGCCAGATAGGAGATTCCGCCTATTCCGCGACCAAACAAGCTGCACTTGGTTTTGCAGAGTCGCTCGCGATATCACACCAAAAAGACGGAATTCAGGTCTCTGTCGCATGTCCTCAATACGTTGCAACAAACATGCTAGGCTACTCAGAAAATTCATTTTCTAAACCGCCAAAATCGGTTTTGATGCCCGATGAAGTAGCCACATCAATTGTCTCGGGCGTAAAAAAAGAACTTTTTTTAATTCTCCCCCATGAAGAAGTTTACCAGTATATGAATTTTAAGAGTGAGAACTATGATAAATGGATCACACAAATGTCTAAACTGAGATACAAGGCTTTGAACAAAGCAAAAAGCCTAGATATTAAAAAACTTCATAGGTTTATTTAAACGAACCTAACTTTTCCGATATATGATAAGTTTCTATTTCGCTGTGCATAATCAATTCCATAACCAACCACAAATTCATCTGGTATTTCGAAACCAGTCCAACGCGATTTCACGTCAACTTCACGCCTTGACGGCTTGTCTAATAGAGCACACGCCTCTATTCTTTTTGGTTTTCGGGACTTCAAAAGATTCAACACATGATGCAGAGTATGACCAGTGTCGACAATGTCTTCCACAACCAAAACATCTTTACCAGAGATTTCGTCATTTAAATCCTTCAATATCCTGACCTCTCGTGAGCTCTCCATATTATTTCCGTAGGATGAAGCTTCCAAAAAATCTATTTCGATAGGTAAATCGATTTCTCGAGCAAGGTCTGCAATAAATACAAAAGATCCACGTAACAGACCTACGACGACTAACTTTTCGGTGTCTTCAAAAAAGGTTGTGATTTCCTCCGCTAAAGCCTCCACTCTTGCCGCAACACTTTTGGCTGATATCATCTGATCTATAATGTAGTTCGACTTTGTCATTACGTTTTCCATTGAATACCCCCCATACTAACCATTTAATTGAACTCGAGGACACCGATTATCCAATAATACTCTATGTGATTTACAAAATCATTAAAACTGATATCTGATATGGTAAAACATTATTAAATATTTAACTAGAGCGAAAGGAAAGGACAGAAAATTATTTTTGAGGCTCTCATAGAAGCAAAAAAGTTGATATTTACATTGGATAAGGATCTATTGGAAATATTATTTCTATCCCTACAAATAAATGTTTTGGCTCTATTTTTGTCTAGCATTTTGGGATTCCCTTTCGGGGCAGCCTTAGCTATATTACGGTTTCCTGCTCGAAATATAGTAATCGCAGTTATAAATGCTCTTATGGCGTTGCCTCCAGTTGTGGTGGGATTGTTGGTCTATCTTTATTTATCCAGATCCGGCCCACTAGGTTGGTTAGGTTTACTTTATACGCCCACTGCAATGATTGTTGCTCAGGTAATATTGGTAACTCCCATTATCGCAGCATTGTCATGCCAAATAATTGAAGACCTTCATTCCAATTACAAACAATACTTTTCTTCCTTAGTATTATCACCGCAAAAAGCTATCAGAGCGTATTTGTACGATGCAAGATACTCTCTGATTACAGTAATTTTAGCTGGTTTTGGTCGTGCCATATCTGAAGTGGGTGCAGTAATAATAGTAGGGGGAAATATTGACCACTTAACTCGGGTCATGACCACTGCAATCTCTTTGGAAACTTCCAAAGGGAATCTACCTTTAGCACTGGCACTAGGTTTTGTCCTCCTCATAATTGCGCTTTCAATTAATTTCCTGGCCACTTTCGTGAAAACGTCCGCAAGGAATAAATCTTATGTTTAAATATATCAAAGAAAGACCCAGAGACCTGCTGCCAATCGTGTGCAAAAATTTGGAGTTTGTAGTTGCTGAAAAGAAAATTATTTCCGACCTTTCAATAAAAATAAGTTCTCCCGGCATTACAGTCATTATGGGACCAAATGGTTCAGGAAAAAGTGTTTTCATCAATTTGCTTCACGGACTGATTGCTCCATCAGAAGGTATAATCAACTTTAAGAATAAAACTATAGATAAGCAAATTAGACGCAGACAAGCAATGGTATTTCAAACTCCAACGATATTAAGAAGGTCGGTGATATCAAATATGCTATTTGTTGACTCGATAGACCGAGTCTTGGAATTTGAGCGATGTAAAAAAATACTCAAAATGTTAGATCTTGAAGAGTTATCCGACAAACCTGCAAAAGTTCTTTCGTCAGGGGAAAAGCAACGGCTGGCTCTTGCCCGAGCAATAGTTCTCAGACCGGAAATATTATTTTTAGATGAGCCAACGGCAAATTTAGACCCTATGTCAATGGCAAAAATTGAGGAAATAGTAAAAAACGCCAGTAACTCTGGAGTAAAAATAATTTTTATAACTCACGATATTGGCCAAGCTAAAAGACTTAGCGACGACATAATATTTATTCATAAGGGCAAGCTTACCGAGTATACCAAAAAGGAAATTTTCTTTAAGTCCCCAAATTCAATAGAGGCCACCTCTTATTTGGAAGGAAAAATTGTTCTCTGACAATAATTAAATATTTAATCGCTCTTTTGAAAGTGTAAAAAATTTGCGCTGCTCTCTAGCCTAATTTTATTTGCCGATTTACATCTTTATACAAAAGGTAGCGAAATTCCTCTGGGCCGCCAGCATAGCAGGCCTGCGGACAAAAGGCGCGTAGCCAAAGGAAATCTCCGGCTTCAACCTCCACCCAATCTTGGTTTAATCGATAAACACCTTTACCTTGTAAAACATAGATGCCATGTTCCATCACATGTGTCTCCATGAAAGGAATGCTGCCACCTGGTGCAATATTTACTATGTTAACATGCATATCGTGTCTCATATCCAGAGGGTCCACAAAGCGTGTTGTTGACCAAACACCATTAGACAAAGGCATTTTTATTTGTTCAACATCTTTATCGTTTTTCACAAAAAAATTTGGAGCATCTAGCCCAACAACAGTCTGATAGATCTTTCTTATCCAATGTACATGGGCAGACTGCTCTGAAATATTCTTTATGCCCCAATCCATTCCCGGTGGCACATAAACATAAGAACCCGGATTTATTCTATGAGAAGTGTTTTCAACTGTTATATCTAGTTCTCCATTTACTACAAATAAAACACACTCCACATTCTTATCATCTTCTGGCTCTTCACTTCCTCCACCCGCCGATATCTCAAGAACCGACTGGGAAAACGTCTGGGAAAATCCGGAAAGTGGTCGTGCGAGTACCCATGCCCGTGTTCCGTGCCAACGTGGAAAATAACTTACCACAATATCTTGCATCACATCTTTAGGAATAACCGCGTAACTGCTCTTGAATACTGCCCTCCCTGAGGAGAGATCTTTTTGAGTAGAAAGTCCACCTTCTGGAAAGTAATACTTGTTTTCTTTATTTTGCAATATCTATATCCTACCGATAAACCATAAGTATCTCAAACGTGTTACTGTTTAACAAGATTTACCACTATAAGCAATTGCAGGCTAACACAAGATTAACTGGTTTTAATTACAGCTTCAAGAACCCAACAATAATAAAAGTAGCAATAGCCGTTACAATACCCAAAAACAAATTTTTCGAAAAGTAAATAAATATTAACCCCACAGATAAACTAATCAGGCGCGACGTTAACGTAGTTGAAGCTAACGTTCCGACTGGAAAGACTAGAATCATCATCATAATGCCGGCAACCATTGCATAGGCCACCGAATTAACCCATCTTACCCAAAAACCATTCGTGGGTATCCTCTCCGCCAGCATTATCCCTAAAAATCGCCAGAAAAAAGTAGCTATCACAGCTAACAATAGTCCAAAAACGCCCTTATAATAATCAAAAATCATGGTTGTTCTCTGTGAAAATAGAATAATGCTAGAGAACCCCCAATGATTCCGGCTATCAAAATACTAAAATTACCAAAAAATGGATAGGTTGTGGGACATATCAATGCACCGAGTAGTACCGCAAGTTTATTTACTTTGTCTTTTGACATTGTAACTAAAAGTAAAATATATAAAGGTGTTGTAAACACGATAACACGCATTACATCCTGTTTCACAAAATCATCTAAATAGTAACCAATGATAGTACCGCACAGTCCAAACAGATATATCGTAATGGAGAAACCCATATAATATTGTAACAAAAGCTTCGACCGATATTCAGTACTAACTTGTGCTAATTGAGCCCAACTTGTTATTGCTAAAATATGCATAAGCAAAGTTTTTCTAAACAAAGAAAACTTGGAATTTCGAAGATTCAATATTTCGTATGCTGATATAACCATAAGCATCATTCTCATGTTGGCTAAGAAAACCGCAATAAAGATAAAAATTAATGATGCCCCCGTGGACAATAAGCTGACATATGCCACTTGACCAGGAAGGCCCCAAACCGAAAGGGTTGTAGCCGTAGCCATCCAAACGTCCATGCCTGCTTCTTTGGCAATTGAGGAAAAGCCCATCATGGTCGTTCCTAGCGAAAAACCAGGCACCTTTGCGGCGTCCAATATGCCATTAAAGTAAACGCTCTCTTTATTTTTTAAAAAAAATATAGCTTTCTATCCTTTCATTTGAAAGTTACTCACACTTAATTTGCCATTTATATATCCCACGAAATCAGCCCACTTTTATATAATTTTTTATTGAACAGACCGATTTAATTGTAGGAATTTCACTTTATAGGGCAAATCACTTGATTTGAATCAGATATTGTCTTGCCACCGCTCTAAAAAGTATACTCGAGTAACAATCGATTACTTTAAAACAAATTTTTGACCATAGAAGGATTAAATGGTTAATAATTAAAAATAACTTGAAATTTTTCGCACTGCCACAAAAATAGGTGTAGGGCAACTAGATTAAGTTGTTGATGACACCCAAAATTACAAATCAGGAATAATAGTGATATTTGAGGCTAAACCAACCTTTTATTCGATGGGAATTGATGTCGGCACAACAGGCGTAAGGACCGCCGTGGTTGATTCTGAGCATAGGTTCATCAGTAACGCTCGTGTAGAATTTGATCTGTTGGGAAGAATTAACAAACAAGATGCTACACACTGGTGGATTGCTGTTCGCAAATGCATTCATCAGCAAATTTTTAACCTAGGCAAATTTTCAATAGACATAAAACAGATTAAATTTTTAACCGTAAATGGCACCTCTGGTACAATTGTAATGGTCGACAAAAATCTAAACCCGGTAACACGACCACTTACGTACGACTCTAAAGGTTTTGACTTAGAAGCCGAAAGTATTACCCGTCAAGCACCACAGTCAAATCATATCTCAGTTGGCAACAACACGGTTCTTGCTCGCGCACTACGGCTTCAGTCCGAGGACATTAATAAAAAAGCTAAATACCTTTTGCATCAAGCTGATTTTATAATGGCTCTTCTCAGCGGGAAGGGTGGCAATACCGATAAAAACAATGCTCTTAAACTGGGTTATGATTTTGAAAATGAATGCTGGCCAAAGTGGTACTCAAACACAGGTTTGCGACCTGAATTACTGCCAAAAGTTTTTCCTGTTGGTCACAAAATTGGTAACATAACTCCCCAATTGGTGCAAGAATTTGGGTTCTCTAAAAGAACAATCATTTGTTGTGGGACAACCGATAGTATTGCCGGATTTCTTGCCTGCAGTTCCCCAACAGAGGGTGTTGCTGTAACATCCCTTGGAACAACTTTAGCCATAAAGCTGGCAAGCACTACTAGAATAGACGACCCATCTATTGGCTTATACTCGCACCGATTAAATGGCTTATGGTTGGTTGGCGGGGCCTCCAATACTGGTGGCGGTGTTCTAAAAAAATACTTCAACCACAATGAATTAAAGAATTTGAGCAACCAAATTGATACTAATTCAGTATCGGGCCTAAATTATTATCCACTACGGAAAAAAGGTGAGCGTTTCCCATTTAATGATGGAAATTTTCTTCCAAGAATGAGCCCAAGACCAAAGAATGATATTTTATTTCTTCACGGATTGCTAGAAGGTGTGGCTAGTATAGAGGCACTTTGCTACCAAGAAATACGTAAGCGCGGCGGACCTCAAATCACTAAATTATTTACTTGTGGGGGAGGAGCAAAAAATGACGCCTGGTCCCGCATAAGGTCAAAGAAGCTCGGAATGAAAGTAATATCCCAGACCAATACTGAGGCATCTATTGGAACTGCTTTTATTCCCCTACTAAAATTAAAGCCTTGATCGTCACGAGTATAAAATTATCATTCCTATCAGAATATTCAAAAAACTTAGATCTTCTGCTCTCAAACATACAGACTTTTTATGTTCTATCTTAGTTCGGCCGCTGTGTTGCCACCGTCTATCGTAAGTACATGACCCGTAGTTCTCTCCATCTGAGCTAGGGCTAGAAAACCATCCGCAACATGTTGAGCTTCTACCTCTTTACCCAAAAGGTTGCCTTGCATGTAAACCTGCTCACTTATACCACGCGCCAAAGCTCTTGCTTTTATAAAATTATCTGTCAAAAGACCCGATCTAATTCTATCAGCATTTATCCCATTGACCGTGATTCCGTCGTCTCCTAGTTCCAAAGCAAGCTGACGCATCAAAAACATTGTTGTAGCTTTCGGCATGCCGTAAGCTCCCATATTCTTTCCTGGATTAATCGCTTGCTTAGAGATGTTAAATAATATCTGTCCCCCTCTTTTTTGCAGTCTCATTATTTTTGCAGCTTCAACAGCGATTGATTTGTGAGAAAAAAAGTTAAGCTCAAAAGCCCTCCTTATCTCCAGCTCATCCAACTCCAGTAAAGAGCCACCTGCAACTCCACCGGCGTTAGACACCAAAATATCAATACCACCAAAATTCCAGATGGCCTCTTCCATTATTTTCTGAGCGCTCCCAGTTTTAGTAACATCAATTCCTATTGACGCGTTCCAGGAACCAAGGCTCATTAGCGCCTTTTTCAAGGCTTTATTATCTCTATCGACAAGCAGAATATTTGCTCCAAGCTTGGAGAATGCTTTTGCTGTGGCAAGTCCAATCGCTCCTGCACCTCCTGTCACAACCACAACTTTTCCCTCAAATTTTTGT
>MDSW01107685.1_pt1 | contig 10696 bp, 9 predicted proteins | sample 811171 | NCBI WGS metagenome assembly MDSW01 (sample SAMN05326641, study PRJNA326480) | marine metagenome | isolation source: seawater | place: Atlantic Ocean: North West | collected 2012 | reverse complement strand
TTTTCTAATGCGCTTGCAAATTTAGTACATCTTTTATAAATTTCTGACCAAGTATATTTTCGATTCTCATAGACTAATGCCTCATAATTTGGGTAAATGTCCTTAGCTCTTTCAAGAAAAGATAAAGGTGTTAATGGAACAAAATTCGCATTATTTTTATCGAGATTTTTATCGTAGTGGCTCATATCAAATTAACTTATTTTAGATTCTTTTATAATTTCTGCAATTACTTCTTCTTTTTTATGTCCCATTAAATGAATCCCCTTAACCCCTTTAATTTCGCGAAAAATTTGGATTAATTCAAGACAAATTTTTTTACTCTCTTCCTTTTGATCTTTTGCCTGTTCTAATCTTTTAACAATTTCATCAGGTACATCTACACCAAATAAATTATCATTCATCCATTTAGCACTTTTTGCAGAAGTGAATGGACCTAGACCAATTAAAAATGATGTTTTTTCTAGAATTCCTGCATCTTCTAATACTTTCATATACTCTTCTAATTTTTTTTTTTCGAAAACATATTGAGTTTGAAAAAAATCAATTCCATTTTTAATTTTACTTGAAATTTTTTCTATGTCTGGTTTGCCTTTTGAAGGGACTTCTGCACCTCCTATAAATAATTTTGGTGCTGGGTCAATAGTCCTACCCGAAGGAAATTTTTTATCTTTTCTCATCATATGTGCTGTGGCAACCAAGGTTTTGCTATCAATATCTCTAGCTGGTTTTGTTTCTGGTTGATCACCAACCTTTGGATCATCTCCTGATAAACAAAGAATATTATGAACTCCTAATGCTGAAGCGCCGACCAAATCACCTTGGATAGCTAGTCTATTACGATCCCGAACCGTTAATTGTAATATTGGATCAACGTTATTTTGAGCTAAAATAATTGCAGCGGTAAGCGCTGACATATGTACTTTTGCACCTGGACTATCAGTGACATTAATGGCATCCGCAACATCTTTTAACGGTGCTATCTTTTTTAGTAGAGCTTCTTTACTCGAAGAGTCGGGCGGGGTTGTTTCTGCAGTGAATACAAAAGCACCATCGTGTAGCTTCTTATGAAGTGAACTTTGATATTCCATTTTAGTTAAATTTAAAATCCATTATATACTTACTTCCAGAAATTGCAGATTTATAATGGAAATCTATTCTAGGTAAAACTCGGTTAAAGAAAAAATTAGCAGTTTCAATTTTTTCTTCAAAAAACTTTTTATTTTTGTTTAGTTCTTTGTAGCTAACGTCTAATACCCTAAGCCAAGAATATGCCAATGCGATTAAACCTAATACTTTTAAATAATCATTGCAGGCGGCACTTACATCATCTTTGGAATTTTCTATTTTGTCTTTTATCCAATTTGTAAAATTTACTGTTACTTTTAAGTATTCATCTAGTTTATCTGCTAGTGGTTTTATGTTTTTTTGTTTTTTATTTTTTTCAATTTCTACTTCGATTAATTTAATATAACGTCCTATAATATCTTTTTCTTTGTTAACAAGTTTTCTAAAAACTAAATCGATCGCTTGAACTGAATTTGTTCCTTCGTATATTGGTGTAATTCTGTTATCTCTGTATAGCTGTTCTATGCCTTGGTCTTTTGTATAACCGTATCCACCAAAAATTTGCATTGCTTCGCTAGTAATTTCCATTCCCATATCGCTAAATAATGACTTAACGACTGGAGTCATTAAAGAAACAAAATCTAAAGCTTCTTCTTGAATTTTATTATCTTTATGATGCAAGCTAACTTCAGTTTGTTGGGCTAACCAAAAACTTAGAGCTCTCTCACCCTCTATAATTGACTTCATATTTAATAAAGATCTTCTTACATCAGCATGTTCAATGATTAGATCGGCTCCATTTTTAGTTTTGCTACTATTAGATTTTCCTTGTTTTCTCTCTTTTGAATAACTTAAAGCATTTTGATATGCAATTTCAGATAATCCCAACCCTTGCAGCCCCACAACAATTCTTTCTAAATTCATCATGGTGAACATTGAGCTTAATCCCTTATTTTTTGGCCCAATCATATATCCTGCAGCATTATCAAAATTTAAAACACATGTGGCGGATCCTTTAATTCCCATTTTGCTTTCAATTGAATTGGTAGAAACGCCATTTCTAGGTCCTAAAGTACCATCTTCTTTTACTTGAACTTTTGGAACTAAAAATAAACTAATTCCTTTTGTTCCTGAAGGTGCATCTGGAGTTCTTGCGAGAACTAAATGGATAATGTTTTCCGTTAGATCTTGGTCGCCGGAAGTTATAAAAATTTTTTGACCGGTCACTTTGTAACTTCCATCAGATTGTTCTTCGGCTTTTGTTTTTAATAATCCTAAATCTGTTCCACATACTGGCTCTGTTAAGCACATTGTTCCGCTCCAAACACCTTTAACCATATTTGGAAGAAATTTTTTCTTTATTGAATCATCTCCATGATGATGTATGCAATTATATGCGCCAATACTAAGTTCACTATAAAGTTTAAAAGAAAGGCTGGCTGAAGAAAGCATTTCATCAAAGAATGAGCTAATAGTTTTTGGCATTCCTTGGCCACCATACTCTGGGTCACAAGATAGAGAAACCCATCCATCATCAATAAATTTTTTATAAGCTTCTTTATAGCCTGGTGGAGTTCTAACTACTCCATTTTCTAATCTAGCAGGTGTTTCATCGCCAGCTTTTGCCAACGGTAATATAATATTTTCAGTTAATTTTGCTGCTTGTTCTAAAATATCTTTTACAAGATCAGGATTAACTTCCTTATATTTTTCAAGTGAATTGTAGTGTGAATTATCTCTTAAATTCTCGAAGAGAAACATCATATCATCTACTGGAGCTCTATAAGTTGCCATTAATTCACCAAGGGTTTTCCTGTGGAAAGAGTGTGTTTAATTCTAGCCTGTGTTTTTTCCATTTGTATTAGTTGAATAAAAGCTTCTCTTTCTAAAAAATACATATCATCCTCTGACAACTCTTTATCAATTGTAGTATTCCCTCCACTTAAAACGAATGCAAGTTTTTTTCCAACTTCCATTCCATGTTCTAAAATCTTCTTTTCTTTAAATATATTTTCTAGAGTTACATGCATTTTATCTCTTGCCTGACTACCTGATAGTTTAAAAACTGGTTCTTTAGGTGGTTTATAATTATTTTTTTTTTCATTAATCAAATTTTCTGCAACTGATAGTAATTTATTTCTATTCATAATACTTTTATCTTTTTTTAACAAAAATTGAAATGGAAGAGCTTCAATCGGTGAAGATGCTGTTTTTCCATAACCTATAATATCAAATACTTTTTCTGAGGCAAAGTCAGGATTTTTTTTAGCCTCTTCGGTTTGCAACCATCTCCACAATAATTCTTTGGTGCCCCCACCTGCTGGTATTAATCCTACTAGTGTCTCAACTAAACCCATAACAATATTACTATGTGCCACCACATAATCACTTTGAATACAGACTTCTTCTCCGCCCCCTAAAGTTAAGCCAGATGGTGCAGATATAACCAAATTATTAGAGTATTTTAATTTTTTGCATGTCATTTGAAAATGTAAAATAAATTTTTCTATTTCTTTCCAATTTTTTTCTTTAGCAAAATCCATTACATAATTTAAATTAACACCTGCTGAAAATTGCATACCTTCATTAATAATGATTAAATTTTGATCAGACGCTCTTCTTAAAGCATCCATTGATTCGTAGTCTAAAGTATTTGCTTTAGTATTAAATTCTACAATCTTATAATTTTTATTTTCATATATATTGGCAGATTGATTTCCTTTTTTAACTTTTGCTAACTGTTTTACTTTTCCTAATGTTTCAAGATCTGTATAAATTTGTCTTTCACCATAAAAAGTGTTGCTTTTTTTGCCATATAATTTTTTAATAAACTCGGTAATTTTAAGTTTAGAGTCTTTTTCTACAAAAAATTTTACACCAAGTTCTTCCAACATTTCGAAGGGACCTTTAGACCAGTTAAAACCAAGTCTCATTGCTTCATCAATATTATTATAATCCTTAGTTACATTAGGAACTAGAGAAGATGCATAAAGAATAATTTTTGAAATTACTGACCAGGCATAATTTCCATATTTGTCATTACGTGAAACTAATGATTTTAGATCGACTTTATCACCTATCTCAAGATCAATTTTTTTAGATTTAAAATAATCTTTAGTGTTAAGATTAATTGCTTCTAGGACTTTTTTACCATCTTTTTTATTAATTCTATAAAATCCTCCCTTTCCTTTTCTGCCAGTATATCCAGTTTCAATTAAATTTTTTACTAAAGGAATTTCCTTTGCTACTTCGTGAAAAACATCTTTGACAGGCAGCTCTTTTAAAAAACTTTTTAAAACGTCTGACATTAAATCAATTCCTATCAAATCGTATAATCCAAAAACTCCTGTCTTTGGTATACCCATTGGTCTTCCGAAAACCGCATCGGCTTCTTCTATGCTTAATTTCATTTTTATGGCTTCAGTCATAGCAACTTGCATAGCATAAACACCCACTCTATTTCCTAAAAAACCAGGGGTATCTTTACAGAGAATTACTCCTTTGCCTAAACTATCCTCACAAAAACTTTTTAAATAATTTATTTTTTTAGTATCATTAATATTTTCACTAACAATTTCTAATAAACCCATATATCTAACAGGATTAAAAAAGTGGGTAATACAAAAATCCTTTTTATCCTCACTAGACATTTTTTCAGATAAAATTTTTAAAGGAATTGTTGATGTATTTGATGAAATTATTGATTCCTTTTTTCTATTTTTAAAAATTTTTTCGTATAGATTATGTTTTATATCTATTCTTTCAACAACAGCTTCGATAATCCAATCTGCATCTTTTATCGTATTAAAATTTTCTTTGATATTACCTGTCTTGATATTATTTATTTTATTTTTATCGATTAATAGAGGTGGCCTGGATTCAAAAATTTTTTTTTTTGCTTTTTCGGAAATTTCCGTTGTTAAATCAAGCAATGTAACAGGTATATCAGCATTACATAATTGTGCTGCAATACCACTTCCCATGGTTCCAGAGCCTATTACTACAGTTTTATTTATTTTCATAAATTTTTTATAATATTAAAATTAACAAATAACTAGATCGAGTTTTTTCTTTCCTAAACGTTCATTGCCCTTATTAGTTACTAAATACGTTTCACCAATATTCATAGCGAGCTGATTGTCACTATCCATCAAAATCATATGCATAAAAAATACGTTTCCAGGTTGAATGATATATTTATTTCCAGTGTATAACATAGGCCAGTCCATCCAATTTGGTGAGAAGGTTGTGCCTAGTGAATATCCACAGGCATTCATTCGAGATTTTTTATAACCCATTCTATCAAAAACTTCTGCATGAGCGTCGAATACATCTCCTGCTTTATTTCCAGGTTTTAATTTTTTTTCACATGCAGATAATGCTTCGAGACAGGCTTCATGCATTTTTTTGTGTTTATCATTTGCTCGACCTATTAAAATAGTTCTAAACAAACAAGAATGATAATGTTTATATGTTCCTGCCCATTCCAAAGAAAGCTGATCAATATTTTTCAACTTTTGTTTTTCACTTTGATAACGACAAAGCAGCGCATTTTTTCCTGATCCTATTATAAATTCATTTGCGGGATAATCGCCTCCACCTTCAAATATAACTTTTTGCATTTCAGCTAATATTTTAGCCTCGCTTTGACCTGCCTTTGAATATTTCCACGCAGCTTCCATAGCACTATCTGCAAGTTCAGCAGCTCTTTTTACGAAAGTAATTTCAGAATTTGATTTGATTGCTCTGAAATATGAAATTAGTTCAGATTTGTCGTGTATCTTTACAAAATCTTTTAGGCAATTATTTAACTTAATGGCGTTTCTTCCTGTCAATCCATAAGCTTCATATTCTATTCCTAAATTTGAATTTTCTAATCCAAGTTCAGACAAAATATTTTTTAATTCATCTGTTGGTTTTGCTTTTTCACTATCTATCCAGATTCGAATATCTTTAATAATGGATGTATTTTGTGCTTGTCTTAAATCCGGGGCTCTAGTAAGTAAAACTTGATCTCCTCTAGAAGTTAATATTAAGCATTGGAAAAAAACATAACCAAAAGTATCGTAGCCAGTTAGCCAGTACATTGATTCTTGTCTGAATATTAACAGTGCATCTAAATTTTGTTTTTTTAACTCTTCAATAACCTTAGTTTTACGTTTTAAAAATTCATCTGCTGTAAAATGAATAGTCATTTAACTAAATACTATTTTAGTTTTGAAATTATTGCATCACCCATTTGAGAGGTGGATACTTCTTTTGTATTTTTTGATAAAATATCCTTAGTTCTTAAGCCTTCATCTAACACAGTTTGAACTGCTTGGTCTAAAGTATCTGCTTCCTTATCTAAATTTAATGAATATCTAAGAGCCATTGAAAAACTAAGTATAGTTGCAATAGGATTAGCTTTTCCAGTTCCAGCAATATCTGGAGCTGAGCCATGTACCGGTTCATACATAGATCTCATATTCCCATTTTTATCTTTCGCTCCTAGAGAGGCCGAAGGTAATAAACCTAAAGATCCGGTTAGCATAGCAGCTTCATCAGATAATATATCTCCAAATAAATTATCTGTAACAATGACATCAAACTGTTTTGGATTTCTCAATAATTGCATTGCACAGTTATCTGCTAGCATATGATTTAATTCTATATTTGGATATTCTTCATCTTTTACTTTCTGCACTTCTTCGCGCCAAAGTATACCTGCTTCCATAACATTTGATTTTTCACAGGATGTAACTTTTTTATTTCTTTTTTGAGCTAAATCAAAAGCAACCTTTGCTACTCTTATAATTTCACTGCTAGTATAAGCGTGGGTATTAATCCCTTTTCTTTCACCATTTTCAATAGGTTTTATTCCTCTCGGTTCTCCAAAATATATACCTCCAGTAAGTTCTCTAACTATCATTAAATCTAAACCAGATACGATTTCAGGTTTTAAACTGGAAGCGTCAACCAACTGTTTAAAACAAATTGCAGGTCTTAAATTTGCAAATAACTTTAATTCTTTTCTTAGCTTCAATAATGCTCTTTCCGGTCTTTTGGAAAATTCTAAGTTATCCCACTTTGGGCCTCCAACTGCGCCTAAAATTACAGCTTCTGACTCTAAAGCTTTATAAAAAACCTCATCTGTAATTGGAATTTTATGTTTTTCATATGATGCCCCACCTACCAGTCCATCTTCTGTTTGAAAATCTAAAGATTTTTTTTGATTAAACCAATTAATAATCTTTTTAACTTCAGCAACGACTTCTGGACCTATACCATCTCCAGGTAATAATAAGATTTTTCTTTTTTTAACCTTAATCATTTTAATTTATCCAAGGTTTATTATTTTTGAGTTTATCCTCGTACAAAGATATTTCTTCTGATTTCGATAAAGATATAGCTATATCATCTAGACCATTCAATAAGCATTTTTTTTTATATGGATCTATTTCGAATTCAATGACTTTATTTCCAAATAAAATTTTTTGATTTTCTAGATTTATTTCTATATTTTCTTTCCTTTTTGAATATTCAATAATTTCTTCAATCTTTTTTTCCTCTAAAATAATAGGCAGCATTCCATTTTTAAAGCAATTATTATAAAATATATCTGCAAAACTTGGACTTATTACACATTTAATACCAAAATCAAGTAATGCCCAAGGAGCATGCTCTCTTGAAGAACCGCATCCAAAATTTTTTCCTGTTATCAGAATTGGTGAATTGTTATAAGGTTCCTGGTTTAAAATAAATTTATCAATTTTTTTTCCATTATCATCATAGCGCATTTCAAAAAATAAATTTTTTCCAAGACCAGTTCTCTTAATAGTCTTTAAAAACTGCTTTGGTATTATCATATCCGTATCTACGTTCATCATTTGTAAATATGCAGGAATTCCCTTAAGAATGTTAAATTTTTTCATATTAATTGTTAAATTTTCTTACATCAGTTAAATGACCATCGATAGCAGCGGCAGCGGCCATGGCAGGACTAACTAAGTGTGTTCTTCCCCCTCTGCCCTGTCTACCTTCGAAATTTCTGTTTGATGTAGACGCACATCTTTCTTTTGGATTAAGTTTATCAGCATTCATTGCTAAACACATTGAACATCCTGGTTCTCTCCAATCAAAACCTGCTTCTTTAAAAATTTTATCTATTTCTTCTTGTTCTGCTTGTTGTTTCACCAGACCTGAACCAGGAACCACCATTGCTTGCACATGTCTAGCAACTTTTTTACCTTTTATAATTTTTGCTGCTTCTCTTAAATCTCCTATTCTTCCATTAGTGCAGCTTCCAATAAAAATTCTATCTACTTTTATATCTGTGATTCTAGTATTTGGCTTTAATCCCATATAATCTAATGATCTTTTCATTGAATTTTTTTTATCTTCATCTAATTCTTTTTCAGGATTAGGAACTACGCCAGTTATTTCAACAACATCTTGGGGTGAAGTGCCCCAGGTTACCATTGGAGAAATTTCATCGCCATTTATTTGAACTTCGTGGTCAAATTTAGCATCTACGTCAGATTTAAGGTTTGACCAGTATTCTACAGCTTTATCCCAATTTATTTTTTTTGGTGATAATGGTTTGTTTTTTAAATATTGAATAGTTTTTTCATCAGGTGCAATTAATCCTGCGCGTGCACCTGCTTCGATTGACATATTACAAATTGTCATACGTTGTTCTATGTTTAAGTCTTTGACTACATCACCAGAATATTCAATGACCATACCTGTTCCTCCTGCGGTGCCTATTTTGCCAATGGTTTGTAAAATAACATCTTTGGAAGTAACTCCAGTGGATAATTTTCCATTAACATTTACTCTAAGATTTTTTGATTTTTTTTGTATTAGTGTTTGTGTTGCTAAAACGTGTTCTACCTCTGAAGTTCCTATGCCAAAAGCTAGTGCTCCAAAAGCTCCATGTGTTGCTGTATGGCTATCTCCACAAACAATTACTGTGCCTGGCTGTGTAAAACCTTGTTCGGGTCCAATTATATGTACAATTCCTTGTCTTATATCATTCATGCCAAAAAGTTTTATACCAAATTCTTTACAATTTTTTTCAAGTGCCTCTACCTGTATTTTAGATTCTTGATCATCAATTCCTTTTGATCTGTTTGTTGTCGGTACATTGTGATCTGCCACAGCTAAAGTAAGATTCGGTTTTCTTACCTTTCTATTTGATATTCTTAAACCTTCAAAAGCTTGGGGGCTTGTTACTTCATGTATAAGGTGTCTATCGACGTACAACAGTGTTGTTCCATCATCTTGTTGATGAACTATATGTTCATTCCAAATTTTGTCATATAACGTTTTGGGCATTTCTGTAGAAAAAATTATTTTTTCTCTGTCTTTAATTTTTCTTTTTTTGGTTCCACTTTTGATTTAACTTCTTTTTTTGTATCTTGACTTTCTACTTTTGCCTCAATTTCATTTTCTTCTTTTTTTTCTACAACTTCTTTCTCTACTAATTGTTCTGAAACATCTACTCCTATTCTTTTGGTTAGTTTTTCAGAAATCCTTGCAGATTTACCTTTTCTGTCTCTTAAATAATATAATTTCGCTCTTCTTACTTTACCTGATCTTATTACTTTAATTGATCCAATAACAGAACTATATAGCGCAAACGTTCTTTCGACTCCCTCTCCGAAAGAAATTTTTCGAACTGTAAATGATGAGTTTATACTTCTATTTTTTTTTGCAATACAAACTCCTTCAAAATACTGAATTCTTTCTCTTTTTCCTTCTGCTATTCTGACACCAACTTTAACGGTATCGCCTGCGAAGAATTCGGGGATTTTTTTTTTCAATAAAATTTTTTTAACGCTTTCTTTATTTATTTCTTCAATATTTTTCATTTTTATTTCTTATATTTTTTCCACAAATCGGGACGTCGGCGTCGTGTTATATCCTCAGATTGAAGTAAACGCCAGTCCTTAATTTTCTTGTGATCTCCTGTTAATAGTACTTCAGGCACCTCTTTTTCTTCCCATTTTTGTGGCTTTGTATAATGAGGATACTCTAAAAGGTATTTTTCAAAGGACTCTTCAGATAAAGAATTCATATTTCCAAGCACTCCAGGGAGTAATCTGACTACTGCATCAATAATTACAAAAGCTCCTACTTCTCCACCTGATAAAATATAATCTCCAATACTAACTTCTGTTATATTTCTGGTTTGAAGTATTCTTTCATCTACTCCTTCAAAATGACCACAAATAATATTTAGATTTTTGGAAAAAATTTTCTTTGCATAGCTTTGATCAAATTTTTTACCTCGTGGAGTAAGGTAAAAAACATTTTCATTTTTATCAGAAATATTTTTATCCAACGAATTAGCTAATACATCTGCTCGCATTACCATGCCGCTTCCTCCTCCAAAAGGAGAGTCGTCGACTGTTTTGTGTTTGTCTTTAGCATAATCCCTTATATTAATAACTTCTAAAGACCATATTTTTTTTTCGAGCGCCTTTTTATAAAGACCACTATTTAACGGCCCTGGAAATAATTCAGGATATAAAGTAAATACTTTTACTTTCCACATTATACTTTCTTTGGTTCTTCTTTCTTTGGTTCAGTTTTTGGTGCTGCTGCCTTTGGTTCTTCTTTCTTTGGTTCAGTTTTTGGTGCTGCT
>MDSW01049525.1_pt1 | contig 10696 bp, 6 predicted proteins | sample 811171 | NCBI WGS metagenome assembly MDSW01 (sample SAMN05326641, study PRJNA326480) | marine metagenome | isolation source: seawater | place: Atlantic Ocean: North West | collected 2012 | reverse complement strand
ATCTATACTCACCAACAGGTATGTCTAATTTAATGTTCATTATTCTTGTTCTTTTTAATCTTCTAACATTATAGCCCAAATATTCACACATTCTTCTAATCTGACGATTTAACCCTTGGGTTAAAATAATTTTAAACCTGTTTTTATCTATTTGCTTCACAAAACATTTTCGAGTAACCGTATCTAAAATAGGTATCCCGTTACCCATTGATTGAATAAATTCTTTTGTCACTGGTTTATTCACTAATACCTCATATTCTTTCTCATGATGATTTCGTGCACGGAGAATCTTATTTACAATATCTCCATCGTTAGTTAAAAATATAAGCCCTTCAGATGGCTTGTCTAGTCTTCCTATAGGGAAAATACGAGTAGGGTATTTTATATAATCTATTATATTATTCTTTTCTCTTCTAGTATCTGTTGTGCAAACAACTCCAACGGGCTTATTGAAAATAATATAAACTGGTTTTTGTTTCTTTGACTCTCGAACTATCTTTCCATTTATACTCACTTCATCTTGATCCGTAATTTTTACTCCCATTAATGCCGTCTCTCCATTAATTTTAATTCTCCCCTGCTCAATAAGTTTATCTGCTTCTCTTCTAGAGCAATACCCTATCTCAGACAAATATTTATTTATTCGAGTAAGATCTTTTTTAGTCATAATACAGGCAAAAATACATTAAAATATTGTTAACATCTCTCTTTAAAAATTAACCCTATCAAATCCCATACATTATCACGTTTAATTACTTTTGTGAAAATTAAAACATAATATACAATGAAACGGAATTTTTTATCACTCATTATTGCAGGGTTCTTCTCATTCACAGCTATTGCTGACGAAGGGATGTGGCTGCCACAGCTACTACAAGCAATGAATGAAAAAGACATGCAATCTCATGGGCTGAAGATTACTGCAGAAGATTTATATAATGTAAACAACTCATCTCTTAAGGATGCAATTGTATCATTAGGAGGGGGGTCTTGCACAGCAGAAATGATCTCTTCAGAAGGATTGATGCTTACTAATCACCATTGTGCTTTTAGCTCTATTCAAGAACATTCAAGCGTCAGTAATGATTATTTAAAAGATGGATTCTGGGCTATGAGTCGTGATGAAGAATTGCAAAATGACGGACTAACTGCTTCATTCTTAATAAATATAGAAAATGTCACTGAAAGAATGCTAGCTGAGCTTAGTAATAGTATGAGTGAAAAAGAAAGAAAAGCAAAAATTAAAGATGTCTCAAAAATCATTTCTAAAGAAAAAACTGAAGGAAATCATTACGATGCAAGAGTTAAGTCCTTTTTTGGGGGGAATGATTTCTACGTCCTAACCTACGAAACATTTAAAGATGTACGATTAGTTGGGGCTCCTCCCTCTTCGATTGGAAAATTTGGGGGAGACACTGACAACTGGATGTGGCCAAGACACACAGGAGATTTTGCACTTTATAGAATCTATTGTGCGCCTGATGGCTCTCCCTCTAAATACTCTGCAGAAAACATCCCATATAAACCAAAACACCATTTGCCTATTCAGCTGGAAGGTGTAGAGAATGGTGACTATACTATGATTTTTGGTTATCCTGGATCTACTGATAGATATTTAACTTCGTTTGGGATCAAAGAAGCTTTAGATATTACTAACCCAGCTATTATTGATATTCGCTCCGAAAAATTAGCAATTATGAAGGCAGGTATGGATGCAAGTAAAAAAACCAAAATTCAATATGCTTCAAAACATGCGGGAACTTCGAATTACTGGAAATACTATATAGGTCAATCAAAAGGGCTAAAATCTATGAGAGTTTCTGAAAAAAAGACAGCTCTTGAAAATGAATTTAGAGCTTGGATGACTGGAGATAAGGTTAGAGAAGAAAAATATGGAGAGGCCTTAGATTTAATTGAAGATGCTTACACTTCAAATAAAAAAATAGCAACTAATAGCACATACTTAAATGAGGCAATCTTTAGGGGCTCTGAGATAATGTACTGGTCATTTAAAATGCATAGAGCAATTTCTAATCTTCCTTCCGAGAAAAAAGAAAGAGCGTTAGCTTTAAGAAAAATAAAAAAAGAAGCTACAGAGTTTTACAAAAATTACGACGCTTCAATTGATCAAGAGTTATTTGGTTCAATGCTTGAAATGTATTACTACAATGTTCCGAAAACACAACATGCTCCTGTTTTTAAGCGAATTGAAAATCAATTATTTGGATTCAAAAAACTAGACTTTAATTGGTATGCCAAAAACACATTTAGACGATCAGTTCTTGCTTCAAAAGAAAAGTTTTTTTCATTTTTAAAAAATCCGTCTACTACAACAATTAATAGAGATCCGGCATATAAAACCATCTCATCTATTTACAATCAATATCTTGAACAGATATCAGCAAAAAGAAGAGTTATACGAGAAAAAATAGCCAAAGGGAATAGATTGTTTATAGCTGGATTAAGAGAGATGAACCCTGAAATAAACTACTATCCAGATGCAAATTCAACAATGCGTGCTACATATGGAAATGTAGGGGACTACAACCCTGGAGAGGCGATGCATTATGACTATTACACAACAATTGATGGGGTAATGCAAAAGGAAGATCCAACTAATGAAGAATTCTTGGTTCCTGAAAAATTAAAAGAATTATATGCCATTGGTGATTATGGAGAGTATGCTGATAAGGATGGAAACTTAAGAGTAAATTTTATTTCAAATAATGATATCACTGGCGGGAATTCTGGATCGCCTGTAATTAACGCTTGGGGAGAAATTGTGGGGACTGCCTTTGATGGGAACTGGGAGGCAATGAGTGGTGATATTGCTTTTGAAAAAGACATTCAAAGAACTATATCGGTTGATATCAGGTATACGATGTTTGTCATTGATAAATTTGCAGGAGCAACTCATTTAATTGATGAAATGACAATTGCACCAAAACATGCTGAGAAAATGACAAAAAAAGAATTAGCTGATTTAAAAATGGAATCTGCTATTGAGGATCCTAATATAATTGTTAAGGAATTAGAAATGAAAGAATATTTAGGGGCCCTGCTTCCTGTACTAGACGTGCACTCATTTGGATCGGCCTTTGATATAGCTGTGGATCAATATGGATCTTCAAAAGAACAAAAATTTTGGTGGAAAGGAAATGTCTATACTACTGAAATAAAATAAGAGTATCTCTATTCATATTAATCAACAGTATCTTTCTGTATAAAGTCTGTGTTTTTATAGAGGATCCCATTTCTTAAAATAACTTTCAATAAAAGAATTAATATGCTCTTTGATTTTTGCCCTCCATATAATTCATAAAGGCCTTATTGACTACTTTTATCCCTCCAGCAGTCGGATAATTTCCTGTAAAATACCAATCTCCTAGATGGCCAGGGCAAGATATGTGTAAATCAGAAATAGATTGATAAATAATTTCTAACTCAGCCCTTACTCCTTCAGGAATTAATAACTCTGAGATTTTAGCAGAAATCTCATCAGCTGTAAAAGGCCTATAAAGCTCTTTTACATGGTTTATCATATCTGATTTTGCAGATTTTTCTTGATCCTTACATTTATTATATACAACTGTTAAAAGACCTTCTTGATTAGTCTCTTTTAGCAAATCAACGGCTGCTTGAAATGCAATAAAATCCCCAATCTTTGCCATGTCAATACCATAGCAATCTGGATATCTAATCTGTGGGGCAGAAGACACAACAATTATTTTCTTAGGGTTTAACCTGTCTAATATTCTAATAATTGATTTCTTTAATGTTGTCCCTCTAACAATACTATCATCAATCATAACTAAATTATCAGTAGCTCTTACTCTTCCATAAGTTACATCATAAACATGTGTAACTAAATCATCTCTACTCTTATCAGATGCAATAAATGTTCTAAGTTTTGCATCTTTAATAGCAATCTTTTCTGCTCTTGGAGAGATCTCCATGATTTTTGTAATTGCATCATGACAAGGATGGGTTCCTAATTCCTGAATCTTGCGTGACTTAACTTCATTTAAGTATTTATTACAGCTCTTCAAAAGACCAAAATAACTAACCTCTGCAGTATTTGGGATATATGAAAAAACTGTATTTTTAACATCATTTCCAATAGCCTCTAAAACTTTTGGAAAAATCCTTTTTCCTAACTCTAATCTTTCATTGTAAATATCTTTATCATTTCCTCTACTAAAATATATTCTTTCAAAAGAACATGCTACTCTTGCTAATGGCGCTCGAACTTGCTTTTCTTCTACTGACCCATCTTTCTTTATAATTAGCGCATAGCCTCTTTTTATCTCATGGATTCTTTCCTCAACAACATTAAATGCTGTTTGTATTACAGGCTTCTCAGAAGCAACTACAACTACTTCATCGTCTTTATAATAATAAGCTGGTCGTATCCCGTTAGGATCTCTAAGAGCAAAAGAATCTCCGTGTCCTAAAAGTCCACATATTACATATCCGCCATCCCAATGCTTGGCTGATTGAATTAATATCTCTTGCAAGTCAAGCTCGTCTTCAATGATTTTTGTAATCTCTTTTTTGCTAAAATTATCTTTGTGCTTATAATAAATTGCATCATTCGCTTCATCTAAGAAGTGGCCAATTTTTTCTAAGATTGTAACTGTATCTGCCATTTCTTTTGGATGTTGACCTAAATCCAAAAGCTCCTGGAAAAGCTCATCAACATTTGTCATGTTAAAATTTCCTGCAAGCGCTAAATTTCTAGTTTTCCAATTATTTTGGCGCAAAAATGGGTGGCATTGCTCTATAGTATTGCCTCCAAAAGTGCCATACCTTAGGTGGCCTAAAAACAGCTCACCTGTAAATGGCAAATTCTCTTTCATCCACTCTGGATTTTTTAATCTTTCAGGAGCCTCTTTTTCTAGCTCAATAAATCTTTTATTTACTTGCTGAAAAACATCTTGCAATGGATTTATTGAAACAGATCTTTTTCTACTTATATATCTTTTGCCTGCATCTAAATCTAGTTTTATATTAGCAAGTCCTACTCCATCCTGCCCTCTATTATGTTGTTTTTCCATTAATAAATACATCTTACTTAAGCCGTAAAGAGATGTTCCATATTTTTCTTTATAAAAATCTAATGGTTTTAACAATCTTAACAATGCTACACCACATTCATGCTTAATTGAATCGCTCATTTTATGAATTTTGAGAAGACAAAAATAGTTTTTATTCTGTGATTATTTTCATTAATTCACTAATTCCTGGATTTGCATATATTTTGCCATCAATATCAAAAGTTGGAATAATCCTTTTCCCATTGTTTACTCTCTCTAAAAAAGCAATTGCTTCATGATTTTCAGTAATAACTATATATTTAAAGTCTAAGCCTTGTGATTCTAAAAAAAGTTTTCCAGTAATACAGTCTGAGCACCAATCAGCTCCATACATTTTAATATTCATTAGTATAAAATTTAAATGTGTTTTTATCTTGAATTATAGTGCACTGCTTACAGTGTGAGATATACGTAAACTCATATGGCAGATTAACATTAAATGTATTTGGAATTGCCTCAAATAGTCTTGAGCACTCCAATTCCCCTTCTATAGAGAATCTTTCAATTCTATAGTAATTTTTTTCTATTGCTATTGTAAACCATGAACTTGCTCCTATTCCTTTAATTAACTGAGCTTTTTCTGATATGTTTTCAGGTATTTTCATCGATTCTCAATACTACTAAAATAAGCATGCAATTTACTTTTTTTAACGTAAATACAATTATTATTTTCCACTATATAGTAATGATGGTTTGAAATACATACATTTCGTTTTGGTGATGGTGAAATACAAAAAGGATATGCAAATCTTAATCTTTTAATAAATGTAAGCCCAGATGATTTAATAACCGTAGCAACAAAACGAGAACAATTTGTTCCTTGTATTGTAAAAGGGCCATAATGTAAAATTCCTTTTTTCTGAATATGTTTGGCTGTGGCGAATGAATTCTCAAAATCTACATTCATTATTAATGATGCATACATTTTTCCCTCTCCATGAGTAGCCTTGATTGACGACAATTGAAGTAAAATAGCTTGTATATTTGTAATCTCTTTATTTTTAATTATTGGATCAATCAACCCTAACTCTGGATCTGTTTCTACATCTCTTGCTCTGCCATATCCTTCTGGGGTATGGTATCTCCCGAAATCAAAATAATATGCTTTTTGTGTTTTTGAGTTTATAAGTACTACAGCTGAATGTCCAACTCTATACTTGCCGTTATTTGATAAGATTTTATCATACCATGAACCGGGGGCAGAAACCATCCCTTCAGGCCAGGCTAGCGTAATTATAAAATCATTTTTCATCCTCATAAAATATCGCTTACTGCTTTTTTATTGTGTCAATATTTTCTTCTGCAAATTTTTCTAGGACTTTAAAAAAGTCTATTATATCATTCTGTGAGTTCTCAGAATTAACTATAACTAATCTTATAAACTTTTTACCAGAGAAATGCCCAAACCCTATCATTAATGTATTGCTTTCATATAGCTTAGTGCATAAATCTTCTGAGTCAAAATCTTTATAGTTAAAACAAACTGACAGAGAGTCCTCAAAGCTGTAAAGCTTATACGCCTTATTGCTGTTAACATAATTTCTCGCTACATTAGCTAACTCAAATTGATGCTCTACAATATTGGCAATACCATTTGTGCCTAGGGCCTTCCACATTGTCCATAATTTAAGTGCATTATTCCTTCTTCCGCACTCAAAAGATGTTTGTCCTAAATTGAATTCATTATCATGTGTTTGATACAAATAATTAGCTGCATTACTAAAAGAATTATATAAGTTCTCTTTTTCCTTAACTGCCAATATTGATGTGCTTAAGGGCGCCCCAAGTATCTTGTGAGCATTAAAGCAAAATGAATCTGTTAAATTAACACCATCAACTAAATGCTTATACTTCTGTGAAAAAATTACAGCACCACCAAAAGCGCCATCTAAATGCAACCAAATATTATTCTTTTTACAAATTAATGCTAATTGCCTAACATCATCAAATGCACATAAAACAGTTGTTCCTGCTGTGGCATTTAAATAGAAAGGAGTGAAGCCCTTATCCAAATCAACACGAATTTGTTTCTCAAAATCTAAAATATTTATCCTTCCATACTTATCAGATTTTATCTGTCTAATATTTTCTTTCCCTAATCCAGAAAAAGAAGCATTTTTAAAAATAGAATAATGCCCATTTTCAGATGTATACGCTACTAATTTTTGTGACAATCCTTTTTTCTTAACCTCTAAATCCGCCTTGTCTCTTGCCATTATTAAAGACATAAAATTACTCATACTTCCTCCAGTAGGAAAAGTTCCACCTGCATTATTATTATATCCTATTAAATTATATACTTGTGACAACACCTCCTTTTCAACAAAAACCTGAGGGCCAGCAATCTTATAGGTCGCCATACTATTATTTAACATCACTGCTAATAAATCTCCTAAAACAGCCTTGCTATTCCTGCCTCCAAATAATTGATTAAAAAATAATTTTGAGGATGACTTAGTGCTTTTAAGGAGCAGGTTTTTTAATGAGGACTTAAGCTCATCATCTCCTATCCCTTCTTCTGCTAATTTAATATCAACAACTTTTCTTAATTGGGCAGGATCTATATATTCTGTTACCGGATTTTGTTTTTCATCATCTAAAAAAATGGCAATTAACTCATTAAAAAAAGCTAAATCTTCTTTAATCTTATTTTGCATTAAATATGTGCTTAAATTAAAGTACAAAAGTAGAAAAATAGTTGTCTTTATTATTTTTTACTTTTATAATATATTTTTCTAGTATAAGAATTAATCTGGGTTTAATGATCTTCATTGGTTTATTTTGTATTTTTGTAGAATGAAAAAACTATTTGCTGCACTATTAATAAGTATAATTTATTCATTTCAAACAAATGCTCAAATTGTTATTAACGAGTATACTGGAGCTAATTATGACACTTATTTAGATAATTATAATGAATATGAAGATTGGCTGGAGCTTTATAATCCAACTACTGCTGCAATTGATATTTCTGGATGGTATTTAACCGACAAGCCTGCAAACCCTACAAAATGGCTAATTCCATCTTCATTTATTGTTCCTGCTATGGGAACTGCAATTATTTATTGCTCTGGTAGAGATGAAGTAGTTGGAGGAAGTGCTCATTCTAATTTTAAAATAACTCAAACAAAAGGGAATGAAGTGTTAATGCTTTCTGATCCAGCTATTGTTTTTCAAGATTCTATTAGAGTTTTCCCAAATCAAAATTCGCATACAAGAGGCAGGCAAGTTAATGGAGCTACAACATGGAGTGTGTTTACAAATGGGACTCCTAATGCAAATAACTCTGCAGCGCAGCAAGAGTATGCTATAAAACCTGTCTTTTCCCAAGTTGGAGGATATTACCCCGCTGCTATTAATCTTTCCTTAAGCTCTCCTGATCCAAATAGCACGATATATTATACAACAAATGGAGATGAGCCAAATAATACTTCAGCAGTATATACAAATCCTATAAATGTTACAACGACAGCAGTTGTAAAAGCAGTAGCCTACAGCTCCGCGAGCAATGTCCCTGCTAGCTTTATTGAATACCATACTTTTTTTATTAATGATACGCATACAATCCCTATTCTTTCAATATCTGGAGATGATGTTCTTGATTTATTAGATGGAGGTTGGGGCAGCTCAAGTCTAGAGCCTGAAGGAACGATCGAATGGTTTGACAAGAATGGCATCTTACTTGATAAAGGAACTGGAGAATTTAACAAGCATGGGAATGACTCTTGGGCATATGATCAAAGAGGATTTGATTATATTATGAGGGACCAATTTGGATATAATTATGCTTTACAAGATCAAGTCTTTGCAACAAAAAGCAGAGATAAGTTTCAAAGAGTCATTGTAAAGGCTGCTGCAAATGATAATTATCCGTTTGCTTATGGAAGTTCAGGTGCTCATATTAGAGATGCATACGTGCATCATCTTTCACAAATTGGAGACCTAAGATTAGATGAAAGATCTACATCATCCTGTATTGTGTATTTAGATGGTGATTATTGGGGGGTTTATGAGATGAGAGAGAAGGTAGATGATCATGATTTTACTGATTACTACTATGATCAAGATAAAAATAACTTGCAATATCTAAAAACTTGGGGGAACACATGGACTGAGTATGGGGCTCCTAATGCTCAGCCAGACTGGGATAATTTAGTGAATTTTATTACCACAAACCCGATGACAAATCAAGCAAATTATAATCAAGCAAAAAGCGAATACAATACTGGTAGCTTAATTGATTATTTTCTTTTAAATGCATATGTTGTTTGTCAAGACTGGTTAAACTGGAATACAGCATGGTGGAGGGGAATGGATCCTAATGGAGACAAAAAAAAGTGGAGATATACACTTTGGGATATGGATAACACATTTGATCATGGAGCAAATTATACTGGAATACCCAGTTCTTCTCCTACAGCAGAGCCTTGTGATCCAAGCACTTTAAATGATCCCGGGCAACAAGGCCATGTTCCAATTTGGAATGAGATGCTTACTAATGACGAATTTCATGATGACTATCTTAATCGCTGGCAAGATCTAGCAAATGGCCCTCTATCTTGCTCGTTTATGATACATATACTCGATAGTATGGTAGCGGTAATTGATCCTGAGATGCCTAGACAAATTGCAACATGGGGAGGGACATATGCGGCCTGGCAAAATAATGTAACCGATTTAAGAAATTTTATACTAGCTAGGTGTGACAGCATGAATTCTGGGTTTATTGCTTGCGACACTGCAATTACTGGCATATTTGATGTAACTGTTGAGATTATAGGAGTTGGGGAAGTAGAGATGAGCAATAATAATTTTATTGATGATCTAAGCACACCATTTTTTGATCAAAGATTTGGGGGTGTTGATTTACCTTTTAAAGTAACTAATGGAACATTTGATCACTGGGAAGTAATCTCAAGCTCTACATATATTTATGATCCAAATGTTGATACGCTATTACTAAACTTACAAAGTGATGTTATTGTTAGAGCATATTTTGGAGAAAGTAGAGATTTTGTATTTGACATTAACCCTTTAGGGACTGCAACTTCAATAGATATTAATGGAGTAACAATAAATGCATTTCCATACACAACCTCATTATTGGTAGGAGAAAATATTAACCTCTCTCCAAATATTGATGCCTTATATGCTTTTGATTCCTGGAGCTCAGACAGTAATCTCTTGTCTCCATCAGTATTAACAGAAATTATTTCTTTTACTGTTGCCTATAGCGATACCATAACGCTTCACCTGTATGAAAAACCCACTATTGTATATGATATTGATCCTCCAGGGACATCAACAACTATTGATATTAATGGAGTCTCCATCTCTGTATTCCCTTACGGCATTATGTATAATAACAACGATAACATCTCGTTATCTCCGAATATTGATCCGCTATATGGTTTTGATTCCTGGAGCTCAGATAGTAATATCTTATCTCCATCCACCTTAGTAGAGGCTGTTTCTTTTACTGTAGGTTATAGTGACACGATAAAACTTCATCTATATGAAAAGCCTACTATTGTATATAATATTGACCCTCCAGGGACATCAACAACTATTGATGTTAATGGAGTAAATGTTTCTGTCTT
>MDSW01023214.1_pt1 | contig 10696 bp, 7 predicted proteins | sample 811171 | NCBI WGS metagenome assembly MDSW01 (sample SAMN05326641, study PRJNA326480) | marine metagenome | isolation source: seawater | place: Atlantic Ocean: North West | collected 2012 | reverse complement strand
TCCGTCGCTCTCGTCCAATCAAACATCCACGTCATCAAATAACTAACCAATCACATCACTTCCCGCCACATCACCCACCAATCAAACGACCCTGAGACGAACCGACGCGCCGTGTTGAGTCAAGTGAAGGAGTTCGACGCGCCGCCGGCGTCGTCGTCGTGACGGGACGCGAGGCGTTCTAATAGGGTTCATATAGAGGTAGTGCTTGTAGGTAGGGTTTCGTGTGCGTGAGACTTCGTGTACACGTACGGTAGACGACGAATCGAATCAGAGTATCTTGTCCAGACCGTCGTCGGCGGCGCCGGGGTCCAAATCGCGGAGACCTGAACCCCCGCGCCGTCAGGAGTTTCCTCCGTTCAGTCCGCCGCCGCCGCCGCGCGCTCGCCCTTTCCCTCCTAAACGAATCGCCGACGCGCACGACCCCGGGAGCGTGCGGACGACGAACCCGTTGAACGCGTGCCGCGCGTTTGATCGACCGCCGCCGCCGAGGGCGAGAAAGACGCCGCACGCGACGACGGCGAGAAGCAGCGCGGACCCGACCCCGCCGACGTTTTCGCCGCCGAGGTCTTCCACGCGCGCGGACGCGGTCGACGGCGCGGTCCTCGACGCCTTGGTCTTGGCATCGACCGGCGGGGGCGTCGCGACGGTGACGGTGACGGTTGACGTTCCACCTTCTCCTCGGGGACCGGTCGATGCCGCGTCCGCGTCCGACCTCGGTTTCGCGGCGGCGCCGTCGCCGCGATAGTACCGCGACAGAAACGCGAGCGTCTCCTCCTCGTCCCAGCTCGGGTCGTCGTCGTCGTCCTCGTCCTCGTCGCCGCCTGAACCGCCGCTCAAGAGCCCGCTCGCGACGTGACACGACGCGCAGTCCTTCGTCGTCGGCCACTGCCGCTTCGGGTGCTCGGGGTCAGACGAGCCGTCCTCCTCGCCGTTCCTCCGCGCGACGGCGAGCCGCTCGTTCACCCGGTTGTGCGCTCTCCACGACCACAGCAACGCGTCGCTCGCGCCCTGGACGCTCTCGCCGTCGTCGTCGATCATCTCTAAGAAGTGACTCCGGCACTCGTCGCACGGGAAGAAACGCGTGATCCAGCCCTCGACCGCGGCCATCCACCGCTCGCCCGCGTAGGTCGCGGCGTCGCCCGTCAGCTCGACGCCGTCGGCGTCCGCGCCGACGCGCGCCGCGAGCGCGTGCAACAGCAGCCACACCCCGCACGTGTACCCTCGCGTGCCTTCCTGGGTCCCGAGACACGTGTCCCAATGCGGTTCGTTCCCGGCCGTATCTCCGCACATGTGTCGCGAGGCCAGGTCCTCTCGCGCGGCGGCGACGTCCACGTGGCCGTCCTTCGGCCAGACGCGCGCCAACGCGTCCGCGACGTCGCTCGCGCCGTCGGCGCACTCCCGGATCGGGTGCGCGTCCGCGAGGAGCTCGACGAACGCGAGGAACTCCGCGCGCGAGTCCGCGACGAACAAGGCGGGGGACGTCATCTGCGCGTAGACTTCCGTCGTGGCCATCTCGAGGTCCGCGAAGGACACGACCTCGCCCTGCGGCGGCGCTGAAGACGATTTCGATCTCGAACTCGAACTCGAACTCGAACTCGAACTCGAACTCGACGGCGCCGCCGGCGGTTTCTTTTTCTCTTTCGAACCGAACATCCCGCCGAACATCCCGCCCCCGCCGCTCGCTCCCTCGCGCGTCTTCTTCTTCGCGTCCGGCTTCTGCAGCACGTGCGTCCCCGCGGCGACGCCGGTGCGCTCGCCGACGAGCTCGACGACGCGCTCCGCCGTCCTGGGCGATATTTTCAGTTCCTCCATCCCTTCGCCGGCGGCGGCGTGACTGGTCCCCATACGACCGCGTTCGCGTGGTGAACGCCGTTCCTTAAGGACTTCGGCGTCGTCGCCCTCGCCGCCGCCGTCGCCCTCGCCCTCCTTCCCTCCCCCCGTCCTCTTCTCCCCTCCTTTTCCTGTTCCTTTACCCTTCCCGTCCGCGCGGCGTCGGTTCTTGAGCGCGTCGACGGTCCCGAAGAGCACCGTGGGGTACCCTCTGACGTCGAAGTCGTCGCACAGGTGCCCGTTCTTCTGACAGTCCACGCTGAACACCGTCACCGTCGGCTCCGGGCGCTTCTTCTTCTTCTTCCCCGTCGCCTTCGCGTCGCCGTTGAAGAACGCCGCGACGCGGTCGTAGGACGGCCGGAAGTTCTGGCACGCCGGGCACCAGGGCATGTACAGCTCCACGAGCGCGTGCGTGCGCGGATCGATCGTCGCCAGCGCGGCTTCGAATCCGTCCGCCTCGAGGTGGATCGCGCTCGGGGCGGCCGCGGACGGTCCGCGCGCGACCGCGGGCGACGCCGCGCACACGAGCGCGAGGAGGAGGACGAGGTGAATGTGGAGAGGCGCGCGAACCCGACCCATGGCGGGCGTCGGGCGAGACGACGCGCGAGACGACGCGTCGAACACTGGACGGACGGGCGGGATCTGGAACGGCGGCACGCGGAGGCGACAACTGGTAAACTGGAGGCTTCTTATTTTATGCGCGCTTCATCGATAAGTTGAAAGGGAATGCGATCAAACATTGAAACTACGGGTGGGTGAAAAACGTGCGGCCGCGCTGGGCTGCGCGCTGCGTTTCACGCGTTTGCAGGACTCCTCGTCTCCTCAGTCGGAGAGGCGGCGTGGCGGGCGGCCGCGCGCCATGAGCGACGGAGAGCCCGCGCGCGCGACCGCGGCGGCGCCGAGGCCGACGACGACGCTCGACGACGGGACCGTCACGAAGCGCCGCGTGAAGCAGACCGCGCGGAAGTCGTCGTTCACCGCGGCGTCGACGACGACGACCACGACCATCGGAGCCATCCTCGACCACGACCGTCGATCCTTCCATCGCATCTCCGCGTCCGCGCCCGCCGCCTCGGCGTCGTCGCCCGCGCCCGCGCAATCGCGCGACGGCGGCGCGACCGCGGCGACGTCCGACCGCGGCGCGTCCTCGTCCTCGTCGCTCCCGCCGACGCACGCGGCGGATCGCGTCGCGAAGTCGGCGCAGCTCGAAAAGTTTCGGACGATCGAGGCGCGGGTGAAGCGCGAGGGCACGGCGAAGCCGGACATGGTCGCGTACTCGCGCGTGAGCCAGGGTTACCCCCCCGCGTGCACGCCGCGATGGGGGCACGTCCCCGGGTGCGACGTCGGCGAGATTTTCGTCGGCCGAGGCGAGGTCGCGGCCGTGGGGCTGCACATCCGAATGATGCAGGGGATCGACTTCAACGCGGATTCCGTGCGAGAAGGCGGCGGCGCGTACGCGATATGCCTCGCCGGCGGGTACAAAGACGACGACGATAAGGGGCTAGACATATGGTACACCGGTCAGGGCGGGCAGGATAAGCGCAAGCAGGTCAAGAGCCAGGTTTTAACGAAGGGCAACCTGGCGTTGGCGCGGAATAAAGAGAGCGGCAAGCCGGTGCGCGTGATCCGAAAGGGCGCGGTGACGCCCGGGCGGGTGGAGTACATCTACGAGGGCGAGTACGCCGTCGCGGAGTACAAGTTCGTGGAGAGCGAGGACGGGCCTTTCATATACAAGTTTTTGCTGCGAGCGATCCCGGGGAGGAGCAAGGCGCCCGCGCCGCCGACGGAGTTCCTGGGGAATTTTATCCGATACGCCGGCGACTTCACGACGGGGACGCGAGGGCGGCGGAATCGAACGCTGGACGATCGGGGACGGCGGTTGGACGGCGGGAAGAGGGCGTGGACCGCGCTGGTGCGACGCACGAACGAGGAGCTGCGCGTGTCCGAGATGGAGCGGAGGGCGGTGTGCGCGTCGCAGTGGAAGAAAGACGCGGGCGCGGGGGAAGCGCCGGGAGAAGTTAGTAAGGGCACGCTCGTGATGATGGACGTCGCCGCGGGGCGCGAGCGCGTGATCGTCCCCGCGTTCAACGAGGTGGACGACGCGACGGACGTCGTGCCGGAGGGATTTCGGTACGTGAGGAACTGCAGCGAGAAAATCTCCGCGGAGGCGGCGGCGGCGCTGGCGTCGACGACGAATCCGCCGGAGCCGCCGCGGCCCGAGGCGACGGCGACGACGCGCGCGTACAACGAGGAGTTTTGCCTGTGCGAGAGCTCTCCGGACGGCGTCGTGGAGCCGCCGCCGACCGCGGACGAGGCGACGAAGTCGGCGGACCCGAAGTCGCGGTTTCTCGGCGAGTCGATCGGCGCGTGCGTTCGACTCGGTCTGTGGCCCCCGCTCGAGGTGTTCCGAACCACGGACAAAGATGGGGGTTGCGGTGTCGCGCGGAGATTTCCTCCGGCGCGTTCGTGTGCGAATACGCGGGGGAGGTGCTCACGGAATCCGAAGCCGCCGCGCGGTGCGTGAACAGCGGCGACGACGACTACATCTTCTCTCTCGACCACTTCGACGTCGCGTACCAGAAGCCGAAGGACGAAGACCTCAACTTAGGCGTCGACGCGCGCGTGACCGGCGGCGTCGCGAGGTTTATCAACCACCACTCGGAGCCGAATCTCATCATCCAGAGCGTGTTCACTCCCGGCGCGGAAGGGTGCAGAGCGAACAACCAGCGGTTGTACCGCATTTGTTTGTTCGCGGGGCGAGACATCGGCGCGATGGAGGAGCTGACGTACGACTACGGCGAGGACACGTACTGGAAGCACATCAGCAAGGACGTCGACGTCGTCGACGGCGCCGGCGTGAAGAGGACGAGAACCGACGACGACGACGACGACGACGCGGCGCCGCTGCCGTCGTCGCGGCCGCCGTTTTCGCCGTCGCCGGAGATGACGAGCTCGATAGTCGAGATGGGGTTCTCGCGAGCGCAAGCGAGGGTGGCGTTAGTCGCGATCGGAGGGCAGAGCATCGAGCTCGCGATGGAGTGGCTGCTCACGCACCCGGAGGAGGCTGCGGAGGCGGACGCGAACGCCGACGCCGACGCGACGATAGAATGAATTCTTCGCGTGACTACGCAGCGCGCGACACGTACACGTACGACTTGTAACGAACGAAAAAAACCAATTCGCATGCTTCACTCGCACTCGGTGCGATCGACTACTGTAAACTAAGGCCTACTGCCGTGTTACTACCGTACTTCCTCACTGTTTCGGGTTCGGAAAGTCCAGCGACTTTGGCAGCGCGCCGCTAAACCTCGCGAGGATAAACATCGCGACGCCGAGCAAAGTGAACGGCCACCACGTCGGGTTGAACCCCTCCGCGAAAAACAGCGCGACGTCGCCCTTCACGTCGTCGCCGTCTTCGCTTTTACTTCGTCTCAGCTCCCGCGTTGCGTGGACCATCCCGGCGATGAGCCCCCCCGACAATATCGGCGCCGCGGCGCGCGCGACGTTCGTAAACGCCCCGCTGAATCCGTTCACCGCGCCGAGTTTGCCTCTGGGGGACGAGTTATTCAAGATCAAACTCACGCCGCCCATCACGACCGGGCCCATGCACCCGCGACACATCGCGAACACCACGATGAGCGTCCACGTCAGCGCTCGCGAGGATCTGATCGCGTACGCGGCGAGCGGGTGCGCGAGGTAGACGACGCCGTTGAGGAACAGCGCCCAGGTCACGCTTCGCGTGGCGCCGTATCTGTCCGACAAATACGAAAACAGAAACGCGGAGAAGAGCAATATGGAGACGCCCATGACGCTGCCGAAGATACCGATGTCGATCGCGCTGACCCCCAAGCCGCCGTTCTCGCGTCTCGTCGCCATCCAGATCGGCGTGAGCTCCGCGCCGGTGAGGATCGCGAACGTGCACGCGACTTGATTGATCACCGCGAGTTTGATCGTGCGATCCTCGTGCCACGGCGTCGCCTCCGCGTCGGTTGACGTTTCATCTTCTTCGGTTTCCGTGTCCGCGTCATCGTCCGGTCCGTCGCCGCCGCGGAGAAGTGCGCTCGTCTCGGCCTCGGCGCGGTCGTCCTCGGTCTCCGCGACGACCGTCGCCGGCGCGTCCGCGGCGTCCGCGTTGGCCAGTTCCCCGTCCATTCTCACCACCGCGACGGAGCTCTCGCTCGCGGACGATCGCGGGCTATCGCACGCGCCGACGTCCGGCAGCAACCCCTCGCCGTCTTCCTTCTCCGGCGTGCCCCGCTGCTTCCGAGGACGCGCGCTCGTCGCCGCCGCGGACATCTCAACCTCCGCGCCCTCGCCCTTTCCGCCGCCGCCACCGCCGCCGCCGCGTTCGACGTCGACGCCAATCTCTCCCTCCCCATCTCCGCCCTCGTCGTCTATCCTATCGTACCCCCCGCGCGCCGCGCCGTCTTTACGCGCGCTCTCCCCGGGGACGCGCAAGTACGCGAACGCGAACGTCCAGAGCATCGCCCCCGCGACGAGCACCCACGCGCTCGACAAAAAAAACGGGTAGTCGCGAAAGTACGGCGTCGGGCACTCGTCCTCGTCGAACAGCCCCGCGTCGGTGTCGGTCGACGTTCCATCTTCCACGTCACCGCTACCGCCGCCGCACGGGTACGCGAGCAACGCGCTCAGCGTCGGCGCGATCGTGCTTCCCAGGCCGTAGGTTATCCCGAACGTGCTGAAGGCGCGCGCGGCGTTGGTCCGGTCGCTGAGGGTCGTTCCATACGAGCGATTGTCGGGGTGGAGTTCAAAGGCGTCAGGTGGAGTTGAAAGGCGTCGAGGGCGGGCGTTGAAAGGCGCCGAGGGCGGGCGTTGAAAGCGCGGGGTGGGCGGAGAGAGACGCCAGGAAAAGTCCTTAAGGATCGGCGTTCACCACGCGAACGCGGTCGTATGGGGACCAGTGTATAGAACGCGCCTGAGAGCACATCAGCATCATGTGCATGTTCTTCATCTGCCTCCACCGCGTCGCGCGCACGGCGTCGGACGCGCCGTCGTCGCCCTCGTGCCCGTGGTTCCAGGACTCGTTGTCGTTCGCGCCGTCGCGGCCGTTCTCGCCGTTCGCGTGGTTGCGCTTGGAGTTGTACGACACCAAATCTCGCAGCGTGAATCCGTCGTGCGCGGTTATGAAATTCAACGAGTGGTACGGCTTGCGATCGTTCACGCGATACATGTCCGACGACCCGCTTATCCTCTGCGCGAACTCTTTCTTCAGGCCGCCGTCGCCCTTCGCGAACCTCCGGATCGCGTCGCGGTACTTCCCGTTCCACTCCCCCCACCGGTCCCAGTTCGGGAAGCTCCCGACTTGATACAACCCGCCGCAGTCCCACGGCTCGGCGAAGAGCTTGCACCGCGCCAACGTCGGGTCCTTCGCGATGGCGCGAATCACGGGCGGGGACACCATCGGCGTGCCGTTCTGATCTCGACACATGCACGACGTCAGGTCGAACCGGAAGCCGTCGACGTGGTACTCGTTCACCCAGTGCCTGAGCGAGTCCAGCACCAGGTTTTGAACCACCGGGTGGTTGCAGTTGAACGTGTTCCCGCATCCGGTGTAATTTTTATACGGGTGCTTGCTGTCCTCCATCATGTAGTACGTCGAGTTGTCGATCCCTCGGAACGAGAACGGGTAGCTGCTCCCCTCGCCGGTGTGGTTGTACACCACGTCCAACAAAACCTCGATCCCGTGTTGATGCAGAGTCTTGACCATGTGTTTAAACTCCCGAGACGCCGCCGCCGGGCCGGCGCCGGCGCTCGCGTACGTCGTCATCGGCGCGAAAAACGCCATCGTGCTGTACCCCCACACGTTGAGCATGTGATCTCGAGGGTTCTTCGCGCGCTGAAATTCCATCTCGTCGAAGTGAAACACCGGGAGGAGCTCCACCGCGGTGACGCCCGCGTCGACGAGGTGCTTCGCCTTCTCCGCGATGCCCAAGAAGCTTCCGCGTTTGCTCTCCTCCACGCCCGAGCTCGCGTCTCGCGTGAACGCCCTGGGCGTGAGCTCGTAAATCACGAGGTCCTCCGGCCGCCGACCGGGCGGGGTCACGCCCTCCCAATCGAACGCGGGCGCGTCGAAGTCGATCGCGGACGTGCTCACGCCCTTCTCCCCGTTTTGGCGCGCGTTATCGTCGCCGAACACTAGGAGTTCATAGGCGTCAGAAGCGGAGTTGAAAGGCGTCGAGGTGTGTCGGGATTGAAAGCGAGGGACCCTGGGCGGAGAGAAACGCCGGGAGAGAAAGTCCTTAAGGATCGGCGTTCACCACGCCGACGGGGTCGTATGGGGACCAGTGTGAGATAGAACGCACCTCGACGCCCCTCTATCAACGGCGCGTACGGATCGCAGAGGAGCACGTCCGGATGCCACCGGTCGTACTTATGCGGCGGGTCCGGTCCGGTGATGACGTACCCGTACCTCACGAGCGGCGCGACGGCGCCGGTGACGGGGTCGACGCCGCCGCCGCGCGGGATCCCGTCCAGCCGGACGTGCCACGCGTCCCCGGTTTTGTTGATCTCCGGGTCGAGCGGCACTGCGAGGCGACGTCGGGGTGGAGTTGATAGGCGTCAGGGGTGGAGTTGTGAGGCGTCGAGGGCGGGCGGGCGTTGTGAGCGAGGGACCCTGGGCGCGGAGACACGCGCGCGGGCGAAGTCCTTAAGAGACGGCGTGCACCGCGCGAACGGGGTCGTACGGGAACCAGCGTGAGAACGCGCCGCGCAGCGACGGCTGCTTCGACGTGGACGTCGGGTCGAAGTACACGAGGAGGTCCACCTGGCGCGTGCGTCGGAAGCGAAGCGATGAGGAGGGCGGCGATTGGTCAGTCAGCGCGTGATGACGTGGACGTGTTAGTCGGTGACGCGGAAGAACGCGCGGGCAAAGTCCTCAAGGATCGGCGTTCACCACGCGAACGCGGTCGTATGGGGACCAGTGTATAGAACGCGTATACGGTGAGGAGTCACGCACCGTCTTCGCGCGCGAGGAGTACAGCGCGAAGTTGACTCCGTCGACGCCGCACGGGGTGGGGCCCATCGCGGACGCGTCGCCGGGGGAGACGCGAATGTCGTCCACGACGACGTCCAGCCGAGGGCCGCCGGAGCGAGGAGGCGCCGGCGCGGCGGCTGGCGCGGCGGCGGGCGCGGCGGCGGAGGCGACGGGGAAGCTCGGCGCCGCGACGGGCGCCGTCGGCGCGGGGCCGCCCCATCCCGGCGTCGGCGTCGGCGTCGGCGTCGGCGCGACGTATCCTCCCCCTCCCTGCTTCGGAGCCGTCGTCGGCGGCGGCGGCGTCGGCTCGGCGCTCGTCGTCTCCCATTCCCCGGGCGTCGGCGCGCCCCATCCGTCGTCGCCGCCGCCGGCCGCGGCCGCGGCGGCGGCGCCCCCCCCCCCGCGGAATCGCGGCCGTCGCGGGGCGAGTCGGGGCGACGGCGCGGCCGCCGCGGCGGGGCGCTTCCCCTCGCGCGGGGGCATCCTCCTCCGAAGGACGGACGACGACGACGACGCGACGCGCGTCGCGGCGCGCGTCGGCTCACGGCGGATCGAGCTCGAGACGCCTGCGGCGACGAGAGACGGAGGAGGCGGCGAGTCCGCGGTCGTGGGCGCGGTGAGATCAGATGATCCGCGGCGCGCGGGGTCGCGGGGTCGCGGGGTGAGTCGGGGACGGCGCGACGCGACGCGACGCGGCGACGCGGTTCGAGGTGTCAGATCGCGCGAGAAAGTCCTTAAGGAACGGCGTTCACCACGCCGACGCGGTCGTATGGGGACCAGTGTGATAACAACAGAAACAAAAAAAACGAAAAGATGATGGGTTCCGCGCGGTCGCGCGGGCGCGGGACGACGCGACGCGATCGCGCGCACCTTGGACCGCGAACATCCCTGCGGCGCGCCACCGTGTTCGAACGCGAGTCGCGGAGGTGAGACGGACCCGCGGCGACGACGCGTGAGGACGCGGCGCGTCCGTTTCTGTCGGCGGCGGCGTCGTCTTCGAACGCGGTAGTAGACGGGTATCTTCGGGGCGGTCGCCGCCGCGGCTCGTTTTCAAGTCACACTCTGCCGTTCTGTTCCAATCAAAAAAAGTTCATCGGTCGATTGAAACGTAACGCGATCAAATGTTGAAACCGAGCGGTGGGTGAAAAAGTTTGCGACAGAACGCGCAAAGTTCGTCGTTCGACGACGCGACGCTTCGACCTCCGCCGGTGCCTTTTCCAGTCGCGCGCGCCCGCTCAGGCGCCGCGGCGGGTCGTCGACGCCGAGGAGGATCGACGCGCGCGATGCTCGCCGTCGCTCTCCCGCCGCCGTCGGCGGCGCCCGGGCGCGTCGTCTCGTCCGTCGGCGCGTCGTCGTCGTCTCGCCGTCGGCAGAGGCGCCTCGCCGTCGCGATGACGGCGTCGTCGCCGCCGTCGTCCTCGCGGCGCGACGACGACTACGACGACGACGACGACGCGGGGGAGGAGGAGGACGCGAAGAACGACGACGACGACGACGACGAGCTGCGCGTGACGTACCGCGGCCGCGAGGCGCGGTGTCGCCGCGGCGCGACGCTGCGCACCGCGCTCCTTCGCGCGGGACTCTCGCCGCACAACGACGCCGCGAACGTGATCAACTGCCGCGGGCTCGGGACGTGCGGCACGTGCGCGGTCGAGGTGACGCCGCGAGACGCGGCGTCGCCGTCGTCGTGGACGACGATGGAGGCGGCGCGCTTGCGCTTCCCGCCGCACGCGTCGCCGGGGAACCGAAGGCTGCGGCTCGCGTGTCAGGTGCGTTCTGATTCACACTGGTCCCCATACCCCGTTCGCGTGGTGAACGCCGATCCTTAAGGACTTTCTCTCCCGGCGTTCGTCTCTCTCCGCGCATCCCTCG
>MDSW01162012.1_pt1 | contig 10698 bp, 10 predicted proteins | sample 811171 | NCBI WGS metagenome assembly MDSW01 (sample SAMN05326641, study PRJNA326480) | marine metagenome | isolation source: seawater | place: Atlantic Ocean: North West | collected 2012 | reverse complement strand
TCCCATAGGAGTTATCTACGAAGATTCGAATGTTGCAACTCTAGATCAGAAAGTTGTTGATATGAGAAGCAAAGCAAGAGTTAGGGATGCTGACGCATTATTGGGAGACTTCGAATTTTAGTTCAGTAACTAAACTGGGTCTGTATACGGTTTTGGATCTCCCTGCTCATCTAGTTCTTGGTATTTGGATGGGCACTTCACTAGAATACTTTCTGCCATAAATACACCTGTATCCTGATAAGAACCCTCTAAAATTATTTCAGAATTAGGGTTGAAAAAAAGATCGGGTAGCACTCCCACATAGGATGCGTCCAAATGTGCTCCCAGTTCTACGTCTTTGTCTGCTAACTGAAATTGCGAAGTGGTACTTCCTGAAGTACGACTGAATGAATCTACAACCAACGCTCCTGAAACTCTAACAATCTGCCCTTGATGTAATTCCGATCGATTGGTAAATTCCTCCACAGTCAAAAAATACCTAGCACTGCCAGGAAATGCTTGTACGGCCATATAAGAAATTATTAATCCAATAACGAATATTAATAAAATCCATCTAACATATGATTTCTTAACTACCTCGTCAGACATAACTTATAACACCTCACAGTTCCTTATCTTCATTCTTGATATTTTCTAAAGTTATTTCAAGTGATCGTCTTTTCTTAGCTATAAATATCAAATACCCAAACAGCATTATCCAAGCTACGAAATAAGCAGCACTCAAATAACCCAAATTAGATGGTAGATTAGCTTGCAATAAAAACATGTACATATAAATATCCTAAATGATAGATTTTTGTTGACGTCTCAATTTATGGTCAGATATAACTTGGTCAGCATACAGCGTAAAATGTCTCTCTTTCACTAGGGCCAGTAACACGACTCCAAACGTAATCAAAGAAAACACCAATACCCAAAGCATTGAGTCAGGAAGTTTGGTTTCATCTCCAATCACCGGTCCTGGATGAATCGAACGAAGCATCACAGAATAATAAACGATAGGTACATTAATTCCCCCAACAATGCCTAATACAGCCGCAAATTTAGACCCTCTATTGGTATCCGCAGTATATGACCTAACCATTACATAGGCCACGTATATAAACCATAATATTAAAGTTGTTGTGAGTCGTGGTTCCCAAGTCCACCACACTCCCCAAACCGGCTTAGCCCATATAGAGCCAGTAATCAGCGCCAAAGTAACGTACACTAACCCGACTTCTGCTAAAGCTTGACTAAGTCGATCAACCGCTTTGTTCTTATTTATCAAATAAGACACGCTTAAGCCGGCAACAGTGAAGAATACTACAAATGACAATAATGCTGTAGGTACGTGCAAATAAAATATTCTTTGTATGTGCCCCAAATTAATGTCCGTAGGAGCTACCAAGAATATTAGATAAATATTGACCAACATCAAAACGATCGGCATCGCTAACAAGATATTTCTAATTTTCTTCATTTTTTCCCTTTTAAAAAACTACTCATCTAATATTATGCCAAATAACCACGGGCAAATCACTAGGTATACCAAATTAAAACCCGCTAAAATCACAATCCAATGATTAGTAAAACTCAATTCATATCCTGAAACCAGCTCTCTTGTAAGCTCCACGGACGCAATCAATATCGGCAAAACTACCGGCAATATTAAAATATACATGATCACATCCTTAGATTTGGTCTGATTAGCCACGAACACAAAGAGGGTACTTACAATGGAAAAACCTAACGAAAACAATCCCATAACCGCTAGCAAAGAGACCGAGAAAGGATTAAATCCTAATAACGCTATAAAAGGCATAACCAATACTAATTCCATAGTAAAAACAAATATTAAGCATGAAAAAGCCTTGCTTAAAAATATAATATCTCTATTCACTCCTAAAAGATCTATACCAATCAAGGCATCATTATCAAAATCATTCTGAAAAGCACGACCTACACCTATTATCCCAGATAATATGAAGCATACCCATAAAATACCTGGACCTGCAGTCGCCCATTGATCATTTGTTAGCCTAATTCCAAAATTTAAAACCACAACTATTAACATACCGAAAACTAATGACGCAGTTATAAATTCTTTGGTTCTCCATTCCAAAACAAGATCTTTTTTGAGGAGTAATAGTAATGTTGACATCAGATTCATACCCACACATTACCTAACTTTTAAATCTCAATGAACCTGACTGTAATCGAAATGCGTCACATTCCAAAGTGTCAACAAAACTCTGATTATGCGATGTCAATAAGACAGATATTCCTTTTTGGATTTGTCCTTTGATGATTTCAGATAGAGTTCTAGTGGAACTGTCATCAAGTCCTGAATCTGGTTCGTCCCATATCATCAATCTGGCTGGTTGCATTAAACTCCTGCAAAGGGAGACTTTTTTCTTAGTCCCATGCGACAATTCCCGTACCTTAGCATTTTGGAATTGTAATATATTAAAACGATCAAGAAGATCAACCCAGCCTTCGTCTTTTGAACCAAGCTTCATCAACTTAGCGAATAGTTTCAAATTCTCATTAAGGGTCAAATTATCATACAAAAAAGAACTGTGTGACACGTAACTGATAAACTTCCGGATGTTATCCGATCGTACTAATGTGTGCCCGTATTCATCCTTTATTCCCACATTCCCTTCATCTGGGGTCAATAAAGTTGCAGCAATTTTCAACAGAGTAGTTTTTCCACTCCCATTATCACCAGATATAACGACCAACTGCCCCTTCTCAATTTCTAAACTTGCGTTTACCAAAACGGCATTAGCCCCATAAGATTTACTGACACGATCAATAAGAAACATTTAAATTAATCTTCAAGTCCTGAACATTTTTATTGTTAAGGATGCTTGATACTTATTCCTCCATCAATAGCCCAAGTCTGTCCTGTAATGTAGGAAGCAGCCTCCGACGCTAAAAACACGCATAAATATCCCGGTTCTTTTAAATTACCTAATCGTCCTAAAGGTATTTCTGCCGCGGCCTCTTGCTGACGACCCGAGTAGACTTCTTCAGTCAATTGCTCTGGGTCTGGAAATCTGCCTGGGGCGACGGCATTTACTCTCACGTTATAGGGCGCCCACTCTTGCGCCAAACATTCCGTGAACCGCATCACTCCAGCTTTAGCAGCATCATAAGCTGCCGATTGCGCCCTTCCTCTAAAAGAGGCCCATCCTGATATATTAATAACATTCCCAGAATTTTTATTTAAGAAATGGGGACCTAAAGCTCGGCACCCTTGAAATGCCTCTGTTAAATTAATGTCTAATATAAAATGCCATTCCTGCTCGGTCATACCCTCTAAATCAGTACCTGGCAACTTGGCAACGGGCTTTCTAATAGCATCTCCAACACAATTAATTAGTGTATCTACAGATCCCCATTCATCCAACACTCGTTTAACTATTATGTCCATATCTTCAGCCTTCGTTGCGTCTCCTCCTAAAGCTAAAGTATTGACCCCCGTAGAAGATAATTCATCAGCAATAATCTGGGCATTAACATCTGTTAATCCTGTGACCGCAACATCAGATCCAGCTTCAGCGAATGCTCGTGCTATTCCTCGTCCTATTCCTCTTGATCCACCTATTATCAGTGTCTTTTGACCAGTAATGTCAAATTCTTTCAAAATGCTCATCTTTACCTCCTATTAACTTCCAATTTGAGTTTATAAGTACTTATTCTTGCAGTCAAACCCAAAACATCGAAATATCCATCGGGCATCAGTATTAATACAAATTCCATACTATAGTTAATTGTACTCGTAAATATTGGCAAATTCCTCCAAAGTTAGTAGAATCAGGTGTTGCAAAGAGAATTAAAATAACTGGGAGGTTTATTTTGAAAATCGCAAGATACGAAGCAAATGGAAAAATACAATATGGAGTCATTGAAGGGGAAGATGTAAAAACACTAACATCTAGCCCATTTGAAAACTTCTCGGTTAGTAACGAATCACACAAATTATCTGATATAAAGTTACTTGCTCCATGTGAACCAGGCAAAATTCTGGCTATCGGGCTTAATTACTCTAGTCATCTTCACGATCGACCAGCACCTGAGGAGCCAATGGTATTTATCAAAACACAAACGTCATTAATAGGACCTGGAGACACAATAATAAGGCCTAAACAGGAAGACTTACTAGCTGGCACAGAGAATTCTGGAAAATTTGACGCCGAAGCAGAACTAGTAGTAGTTATCAAAGATACCTGTAAAAATGTTTCCAAAGAAGATGCATTAAATCACGTCTTGGGATACACATGCGGTAACGACGTTAGTGCTAGAGATTGGCAACGAAATGACAGAAACTGGTGGAGAGCTAAATCATCCGACACTTTCTCTCCCTGTGGACCATGGATAGAAACAGAACTGGACCCAAGTAATGTTAGAGTAACCGGGAAAGTGAATGGTAAAGAAGTCCAAAGTGAAAGCACATCATATTTAATCTTCGATGTTCCAACCATAATCTCATACATAACAAGATTTATGACATTAGAACCAGGAGATTTAATATACACTGGAACCCCTGGTGAACCTCAGCAAATGTTTGACGGTGACACCTGCGAAATCGAAATTGAAGGCATTGGAACTCTGTCCAATCCTATTAAATTAGCTTCGTAATTATATTAGTCTGCCTGGTTTGAAAATGAAACCAGGCAGACTAACCATAAAAAGGCTCCCATTCCTTTCCTGTATCTGTAAGTAACCGTTTATAACCATTCTGCCATTGAATTAAATTCATGTCATGCCCAACCTGGATACCGTTATTGCTATCGATTACAAATTTCCCAAAAACAGTTTTTATATCTACATCATTAACTGCCTTTCTTAGCAATTGATCATCAAGTGATTTACACATTTCCACACAATACTCGACAATCAAACCCATCCCATATGTTTGCATAAAAACATAATCTAATGAGGCACCGTCGTGCATAGAATCTTTTATTTCTTGTAGTGTAGGCCCATAAATACTAGTTTCTCTCAGACAGGGCTCCCACTGTGAAGGGCCTACAATCATATGGCCAAAATCTCCCGCATCATTACCAAATTGGTCCAAACCTGCCGCAGGCAAGCAAATCAGCTGAGGTTTTATCATCATCTCGCGTGAAAGATTTAAAACAAATTCAATATCTTGTTTATATGACCCTACAAACACAATAACGTCTGGCATAAAGGATCCGATATGCTGGAAGACCGACATTGGAGCTGCTGCACTTATTTCTATGTCTTTAGTGACTATGTTATCCGATCCGTATTTACACGCAAAACTATCCACCGCACTTTGGGCCACACTCTTTGAAAATTCCCCTGTTGTATTTATCACACGACAAACTCGTAACTTTGAATCAAATTTCACTTTAGTGACTTCTGCCAATCTTAAGAAGTACTTATCGCAAGGTGTTAAGGAGCTTACTAATAATTCATATCCATAATCGTGTAATTCTTTAGATGCTCCTCCATGATTCCACATCATTTTTCCTCTTTGATCGCAAAAGCTTGCAGCTGACTTAACTAAATTCGTCGAATACGGACCAAATATAATATCAATCTTATCGTCATCAATAAGTGTTTTTAAATTATTCTGTAAATTATTCGAAAAGCTTTGATCGTCGTAAATTGTTAAACTAACAGGCATACCTGTATGTCCTTCACATTGCAATCCTCCCTTACGATTAACTCGATTAATCCATTGCAGCAAACCTAGATAGGCGCTGTTACCTTGAAGGCTATAATTGCCTGTAAGCGAAAGACTAATTCCGACTTTGACGTAATCTGCACTACTCAAATTCATACTTTCTAATAACAAGGCTCAACGATCGGCATTTTTAAAAACTCCGAACGAACTAGTATATCCGTGGATATAAGTGGTTCCTGATACTTGACCGATTTCTCCATTGCAGAAAAAACCAGAGAGCGGTATGCCTGGCAAATTATTTTGAAAAACGTTGGAGTCATAATTCTCCACCCCGTATAAATACTTCCCTCGGCCTAAGCACGAAAACAGTAAAGCGCCTGCATTCTCAGAAGAGTCATTCGATGCGAATTCTGATAAAAGTGAATCCAAATCTTCAGCAGATGTCTTGGAATCTCGTAAGTGAAATTGTACTAATTGCCCTTCTTTTAGGATTTCTCCTACTGTCAAGAATCCTGAAGCATTGTCTAATCCCATTATATTTCGAATCAAAAAATCACCATGCTTGGGTATGTCAATAAAGCCATCCATTACTACTCCCACAAATAAAGAATGCTGCATTAGTTTCTGGTTATCTTCATCCAAACTGTCATATAAACTTTTGAGCACTACGATGGGATTCTGACCATTCAAAGACTTCAACACATTCTGTTCACTTTCCGTAATTCGCATGACATCTCCGATTGGCTTGCATCCTTGGGCAACTATAGTTGCGATTGATATGTTGCCAGAAAATGCTATTCCAATTGCACCACTTGGGATAGTTTTGTCTCCCAAAAATAAGCTATTCATCCCTGGTCGAGAGGCCCCGCTTGCCAAACCTCCAATTTTGACAGACGCCGGGTAGGCAAAATCCATACCTTGGATCAGGTTGTCTGTTGGAAAACTAAACGGATCTGAAAGTATAACGAAATGAGGTAACGGAGCTACAGGAGTCTTTAATAATTGACGCCACAAATCCGGGCCACTATCAAGATCTGGCAAGTCAGAGGACAATATATTAAATGTATTTATTTCCACGTCTGGCAAATATGCTGCACTAATCGATAATGCCACATCTTGTTCAATTTCAATGCCGCCTCCTATCACTCCTCCAGCTGAGCACCCAAATATATGAGCATTTTGAAATTTAGCCGACAATAATGACAACATTCTAGAATAGTCATTCTGAAAATCTGGGGAACTAAACACAAATAAAACATCAACATCATTTGCCGATATACCATTAGTTATCTCATCGATACAACTAGTTAGAGCCGTATCCAAAATACTAGAATTAGATATAGCAGAAATCCATTTCATTTTACATATCTCCACAATTAATTATTTGTACGAACCTGATTTCAAGTCCGTTTAAATCTATCCTATTTATCAAAGATACCACCTATCACAAATTCTTCTAACCCGATATTGACATTCGTATTCAAATCATATTAAATTAGTCATAATTAGGGATACCTACGAGCAACTCGTTCCGTGTTGCTACAAAGTATTCAACTTAAACCAAATAAATACTCTCTACAGATGCAAAAGGAGGAAAAAATGGCAGACAATCAAGAATTGGCATTAATGTCACACTTATTCCGCCGAGCGGGATTCGGAGCAAGCCGAGAGACACTAGATGCAGCAATAGCAAAAGGATATGACCAAACAGTACAAGAACTGTTAAACCCTAGTACTGTACCAGGGATCGAAGAAGATCTACTGATGAGGTACCAACCGTCATACTATCAGTCAGCGGCAATAGAGACCAATGTCCAGAAATGGATGTACTACATGATAAACAGCCCAAGACAACTTCAAGAAAAGATGGTACTGATGTGGCACATGATATTCTGTGCTGGGCATAGTAAGATCGATAGTGGTGCTGAAATGTGGTACATGATCGATATGTTTAGAAGAAACGGAATGGGAAACTTCAAACAAATCTTAATGGATTTATCCAGCAATCCTGGCATGGTCTACTACCTAGACAATAGCGAAAGTCATAAGACCAATATCAACGAAAATTATGGCAGAGAACTACTAGAGCTATTTTCCCTAGGAGTTGGTAAAGATGAGGAAATGAACTACTCTGAAGATGATGTTAAAGCATGTGCTAGAGCCTTTACAGGGTGGAACATCGCTCCAGCATACCCTCCGTTCCCTTATGGACGAAGCCCTTGGACTTTCATGTACGATCCAGGGGATCACGATGAGACTGAAAAAACTTTCCTCGGGAAAACTGGTAATTTTGGTGGCGAAGATATCATAGACATTATCTGCGCAGAACCAGCGACTGCGAGATTCTTAGCTAGACATCTGTATAACTTCTTTGTTGCAGATGACGTGCAAGTACCGGCTTGGAGGCTGACTCCCCCAAGAGACTCAGAGGCTATCGAGCAAATGGAAAAAGCCTATTTCGACTCCGGATATGAAATTAAGCCTATGCTAGAAATCTTATTTAATTCCGAATGGTTCAAAGCTGAGGATGTACGATATGCGAAGGTCAAGAATCCAGCGGAAATGGTTGTAAGCGTTTTGAGACTCACAAAAGACCATTCAGAAGTTAAGCCAGGTCTATTCGAAGTCTCAGCTGTTCCCAAATATATGGGAATGGATTTAATGAATCCACCAACTGTTGAAGGGTGGCACACTGGCCATGAATGGATTGATAGTGGAACACTAGTTGAGCGCATCAATTTCGCGGCAGATTACTTGGGGCAAACAGATTTGCCTGGAGTTCAAGACTTAATAAGTAAATTAGACGGTAGTTATAACCCTGACCAATTCGTTGACGAATGTATCACTTTGGTTGGCGCGTTAAACATAACGGAAGAAACCCGATCACAGCTGATAACTCATGCTGAAAAATCTGGCGAGGTCGATACGTCAGGAAACGAATTCCAAATAAGAACTGGTGAGATGTTCCAAATGATAGCGGCAACATCAGAGTACCAGTTCGGTTAACCAAATAATTCTTTAAGGAGATAACAAATGACTTCTACAACAAAAGATCCAGTATTAGCAGTATTATCACTTTCCGGAGGAAACGATGGTCTAAGTACTGTAATCCCCTATTCCAATGGATTGTATAGAGACTACAGACCAACATTGTCTGTTCCTGATGAACAAGTAATAAAACTAACTGATGACATAGGGCTCCATCCAACGATGGCACCTCTCAAGAAATATTGGGATGAAGGTAAAATGGCAATATTCCTGGGCGTTGGTTATCCTAACCCCAGTTATTCCCACTTTAGATCCATGGACATCTGGCATACATGTGAGCCAGACAAAATTGGGACCGAGGGATGGCTAGGGCGAGCAATCAAAGAACTTGACCCTAACGGCGAAAACGTACTTACTGGCGTCAACTTTGGAAGAGGGCTTCCAAGGGCATTAGCTATGGACGGTGTTCCTGTAGCCTCAGTCGGGGATTTGGAAACATACGGACTGCTCACAGGAATCGACGGAGACGCACAACGAAATGATGCGTTGGACGTATTTGGAAGAATGTATGGACCAACCATAGGATCGAGCTACGCACTTGATTACATCCGACGAACCGGAACAGATGCGCTCAAAGGAGCAGACATATTGGCAAAAGCTCCCGAAATGTATTCCTCAGACTTGGAATACTCCGCGTCTGCAGTGGGTCAATACATGAAAAATATTGCGCAAACACATCTAGCAGAATTTGGAACACGGGTTCTGTACACAACGTCACCATACAATGGGTTCGATACACATGCGAACCAAGCACAAGCACACTCAGCGCTATGGACTGATGTATCTGCTAATGTAGACACATTCATTACAGACATTAGACAAGCAGATAAGAGCGACAATGTCACATTATTCATGTTCTCTGAGTTTGGACGACGAGTTACTGACAACGGATCTGGAACTGACCACGGTGCAGGTAGTGTTGCCTTCGCAATAGGAGATCATGTGAAAGGCGGAGTTTATGGTGAATATCCTTCACTAGAACAGGGAGACCTTTTAGAGGGAGGAAACCTAAGCCACAGCACAGACTTCAGAAGCCTATACACAGGTATATTAGAAGACTGGTTGGGATTAGATGCAAAGCCTTTAGTAGGCTACGAAATGGAGAAAGTAAGTTTCTTCAAATAAGTAGGAACTTATATCTTAGAGTGGACTTATCCACTCTAAGATAACAATAATTTTAAGAGAGAAAGGTAAGAGAAATGAGTGTACATCTTTTTGGAATAAGTGACCGTACCTACTCCTACTCTCATTCAGTAGGAAGAAATGAGTTTGCTGGAACAGGATTCAGAAATCCTGTAGATTTCGTGTGTAGTTCCGATGATACGTTATACGTACTCAATCGATCATACGAGAGTCGTAATGACGGGATTCATATCACAGTCGCTACATTAGACGAACAATACATCACTGAATTCGGGACCTACGGAGAGGGAGAAGGGCAATGGGTCTGGCCCGCAGGTATCGCAATAGACTCCGACGATCAACTCTATATCACCGACGAATATCTAAACAGAATAACCATTTACGACACTGATGGCGATTACATCGGTACTTGGGGAAACTCAGGGTCTGGTGACGGAGAACTTTCAGGTCCTACAGGCATAACGATATCAGGAGACTCCGCATATGTAGTTGACAGTAAAAACCATAGGGTTCAGATTTTTGGACTAGACGGTTCTTATAAAGGTCAATTTGGAGGGTTCGGTACTGATACAGGGCAATTTAATATGCCTTGGGGTATAGCAGCTTCAGCCGACGGCATTATTTATGTGACCGACTGGAGAAACGACCGAGTCCAAGGATTCGATACTGAAGGAACCTGGCAACTCTCATTTGGGTCCAGTGGAGACAGTTATGGTAAATTCAACAGACCTACAGGCATCGGGGTAGATTCTCAAGGCGATATATATGTATGTGACTGGATGAACAACCGAGTACAGTCTTTCGCTCCTGATGGTCGATATATTGCACAGTTTTTAGGAGACCACAAACTTTCAGGCTGG
>MDSW01158540.1_pt1 | contig 10698 bp, 21 predicted proteins | sample 811171 | NCBI WGS metagenome assembly MDSW01 (sample SAMN05326641, study PRJNA326480) | marine metagenome | isolation source: seawater | place: Atlantic Ocean: North West | collected 2012 | reverse complement strand
TGCGCTCAGGCCCGCTGGAGCTCCGACGATCTTGCTCGAGACTGGTCTTCTCTCACCGAAACCGTGGAAGCCATGCCACGAACCATGGTCGTGGAACACACGGACGCTTATCTCCATGCCGAAGTGAGCAGTGCCCTGTTCGGGTTTGTGGATGACCTGGAACTGCACGCCACCGAGGGAACGATTCAGGCCCGTTCGATCTCGCGCCTCGGCGACTCGGATCTGGGCGTCAATGCTCGACGACTGGCCGAACTCAGATCTTGACCTTGCGCAGATTGCGTAGATCCTGAGCCAGCTCCTTCAGCCCGGTGAAGAAACCGATCATTGCCAGGGACACAAGACCCACGACGATGATCGTTTCAAGCAGAGCATGGGGGTCCGCCAGAAGCGCGGGCCACGCGGATGTGACGGTTGTCATGTCAGCGGCGGATATGGCAGCAGTGGTCATGGCAGCGGTGCCCGTTGCTGGATTGGTAGCAACTCCCCGATAAGGTGCCGTTACGGGACGACATCAATCTGCAACAGATCATTGCGCATGCATGAAATCATCTGCCCGAACTGTGGGAAGGCATTCAAGGTTGATGAAACAGGCTATGCCGATATTCTCAAACAGGTTCGCGATCGAGAATTCGAACAACAGCTGCAAGAAAGACTTGTGCTGGCCGAGAAGGACAAACGCACTGCGGTGGAACTTGCAGCCGAAAAAATCAAAGCTGAAATGCAGCGTGTCACCGCAACGCAACAGGCAGAAATTCATGCCTTGAAAGCTTCTCTTGAAGCAGGTGAAATCAATCAGAAACTCGCCATCACCGAAGCGGTGAGCCTGGCAGAGAAACAGCGGGACATGCTTGCGAGCGAACTGCAACAAGTACGCGACAACAACACCACCGCATTGCGGCTTGCTGAAACAAAATTCTCGAAGGAAATCCAAGCCATCACAATGCAGAAGGATGGTGAATTGAAGGATTTAAAGACAAAGCTCGACACCAGTGGTATGCAGCAGAAGCTGGCGATTCGCGAGGCTCTTGCAGGTGTTGAAAAGGAGCGAGATGCACTGCGCAATGAGCTCAGTCAAACCGAGTTAAAACATCAATTATCAGAACAATCCCTCAAGGAGCGTTACGAGATCCAGATTCAGGATCGCGATCAGGCTATCGAACGTTTGCGCGACATGAAGGCGCGCCTCTCAACCAAGATGGTGGGAGAAACGTTGGAGCAACATTGCGAAACAGAGTTCAATCGAATCCGGGCAGCAGCCTTCCCAATGGCGTACTTCGAGAAAGACAACGATGCACGATCAGGCAGCAAAGGCGACTATATATTTCGAGATTTTGACACTGAAAAAAATGAAATCATTTCAATCATGTTTGAAATGAAAAACGAGGTAGACACCACCGCGACGAAAAAGAAAAATGAAGACTTCCTCAAAGAGCTCGACAAAGACCGACGTGAAAAAACCTGTGAATATGCCGTTCTGGTTTCATTGCTAGAGCCAGACAATGAGCTCTACAATTCAGGAATTGTTGATGTTTCACATCGCTACAACAAAACCTATGTGATTCGCCCGCAGTTTTTCATCCCCTTTCTCACCCTGTTGCGTAATGCAGCTCTTAAATCACTGGAAGTCAAGGCGGAACTTGCTCTGATCAAAGCCCAGAATATTGACGTCACAAATTTTGAAAACGACCTGGAGGCCTTTAAAAATGCATTTTCCCGCAATTACGACTTGGCGTCCCGACGCTTTCAAACAGCCATCGATGAGATCGATAAGTCAATCGACCATTTACAAAAAACCAAGGATGCTCTGCTCGGAGCAGACCGAAACCTGCGCCTTGCCAATGACAAGGCACAGGACGTATCAATCAAGAAGTTAACAAAGAAAAATCCAACCATGGCCGCAAAGTTCGCTGAACTCACCGACCGAGATCATCCAGAATGATCAGACAAATTTACGTTCGTAAGGAGTGGCGCCACCCATAAGTTCAGGATTGATCTGCTTACAGATGTTCATCAGCGCTCCAAGGCCAAAATCAGGCCCATTTGGTCCATCGATGAACTCCTGAAACTGTTCTGCAGTGATCTCCTCACGAGTTTCCCAAATGCAATACACAGGCCCTTCTTCAGCGATGCCATTGGCCGAATGGTTGTAAAAGCCGGCCTCGAGATTTTTGGCAACGGCCTCATCCCAACCACCACCAGGAGCAAGAGCCTTATGGACCGTCTCCCACCAAACCTTCGACTGACCGGCACGGAATTCGTGTTGAACCAAATAAAACTTTGATGCCATGATAAACAAGCAAAAACGAGGTTAGTAAACTCCAGGCCTGTCAACCTTCAAATTCACTGTGGAACCTCGTGAAGTAATCAAGATCACTTCACGAGAGGCCGACACAACAAATTCAAGATAAGGAACAACACGAGACCTGAATCACAGGGTTAAATCACAGGGTGACGGACCCAGCAGAACAAAGAGGAGACGTCAAAATGTCATCTCCAATCCTTAGCTGTGGGCTCAAGCGGCGATGCGCACACCCTCCTTCGTCACGATTTCAACAACCTTCGCCATATCGGAAAGAGCATCCTCATTGGCCTTGAGCGCCTTGAAAACAGACTCCACGCCACCAGGCTGACCCACCATCACGTAACGGCAGAACTCTCCTGCGGGAATCGGTGCATGCACGGTTCCTCCTTTGACTTGATGGGTCTCACCGGAACTGATGATGGTGCTCTCCCCGTTGATGTTCAAGTTCAGTTCGCCCTCGAGCACGAGATAGGTCTCATCCCAGTCATGGGTGTGTGGCGGCTGGCCAACGCCACCAGGCGTTGCAAATTCAGCGACGGAATACTTACCACCGGTCTGATCGGCTGTGAGCTGCAGCGTGATCGAGTCTCCGAGGACATTGCAGATCTCAGGCTGATGATCGGACATGTCAGATGAAATGAACGAGGGAGCGTCGACACTATCGTTCCTCTGTGCTTTTCGACGTGGTGTCGGTCTAGACAATGCCATCGAAGCCCAGAAATCGAATCGGTGAGGTCTACGGAAGGCTCACGGTGGTTCGCAGTTCCGAGCGGCGCACGTCAGCGGGGAACGCTTACTGGTGGTGCCGTTGCAGCTGTGGCAATGAGAGGGAAGTCCCTGGAGACAAGTTGTCCCACAACAGCAGCCGAAGGAAGGCAACCGTGAACGCATGCGAAGCATGTGCACGCGAATGGCAAATCGAAGGATTGAACGCCAAAAACGATCGCGATGAACAAAAAAGACGCGCGGAAGCAGAAGCAATCCGTGCTGGGCTCGTGGGCAAAGTCCCCGTCCGCTGGCTGAAACTTCCCCTAACAGATGCCCACGCTCGAGAGTTGGGGCAAAAGCTGTTTTTCAGAGGAATAATTTGTCGCCATGGCCACCTTTCTCCCTACAGAATCAATGGCGGCTGCCTGAAATGTGCAGGAACGGTGCCAAATGAACCAATTGATCTTGAAAAGTCAGATAGTTAATCCTGAGATCGTCGTACGTTTGCCATCATCCAGGCCCAAAGAGTGCTTACGGAAGCACCGAATGCAAGCAGGGCCAGGAGTTTGGTTTCCATTCAGAGAAAATCGAAATCGTCTTCGGAGTCACCCGCGAAAGCATTCATCACAAGTGCCGAGAAGGGCACAAAAACAGCGGCAATCACGAGGATTTCCATGGAATGACCTATCGGCGTATCCAAAATGTAATTTACATGTTTTAACAAAAAGTGGCGGTCACTACCGACCTCCTCAGTTGCGCAGAAATACCCAAGCGTCTAAACCGGTGGCAAAAGCATCGGCCGCTTACCACAGTCACAGCCGCTACTGCGAACATCCGACCATCTTCTTAAAACAAATCAATCTCAAAACCTTCAATCCATGTCCGAGCCGCAGATCGCCGCCCAGATGGAAATGGATCTCAACGCGCTTCGGATTCTTCATCGCGTTGTCGTCGACGCCCACAACAACTGGAGCGGTGGCGATCCGGAAGAACAGAACCTCCTCGCTGCGATGAGGCAGCAGCTCTATGCCGCACTGATGGAGAACCTTCTTCGTACAGGACAGATCTAAAACCGGCCCGACCAATCAAGACAAACAACGATGAACCTGAGCATGACAACTTGTTGTCAGCAGTTCAAAACAGATCAGACTTGGATCGTGATGCAAGGAAAGAGAGATGCTCGATGGTCTTCCACTCACCCGCTTGCCTCGGCTGTTGCGGGACGACAAGTCAACGGAACAAGCGCCATGGGTGCTTGACACGTCACTGAGCAGTGAGGAATGCAGGCTTCGCAACGATCGGCAGAGCTACCTGCACATCGTGAGACAGCTGGTGAAAGCTCAATTTGTGCTTCAGGACAGAGAACTCACCATCCGGCTTTGGCAGGAGGTCGCGGAGCGGCACATGGACCTCGGCCGGATCGTCAACCTTCTCTATGGCTGCAATTTCCACGACGTTGAGTCGATGCTCGTGGCTGATGAGAAATACCTCGCTTTGCTCGTTCCCGATGAGGCAGCCCGCAGTTGAGCAGCCATCACGCCATGAGCGAGAAAGCGAACTGCAGAGAGGAGTGCCAGTCCGATGCAGAGAGGGCAGTGCGTTAATCCCATGGCAGGAGCATCCATGGGCACACGATGCGGTGGGAGCAATCCACTGAATTCGTGACGAAACGCAATTGACTCCCCAACCAGGGCGGGTGCAAGACAGAAGAGCACGCTGGTAAAGTGGTTTTTTGCTCTGTTCGGAGAACGGATGAGTCAGGTCACGGTCGGAGAGAACGAAGGAATCGAGTCAGCGCTGCGTCGTTTCAAGCGTTCGGTTGCCAAGGCAGGCATCTTTTCCGATCTGCGTCGCATCCGCCATCACGAAACCCCTGTAGAGAAGTACAAGCGGAAGCTCAAGCAGCGTTCACGCAACCGTCGCCGCTGATTTCGTTCTGAGTCGGCTGAACACGTCGCCACAACAAAAACACTGGTACTTTCACTCCAGTGAAACGTGGTTCCATGTTGAAAGGACTCCTATCAATTCTCGCTGTTGCTCTGCTGTGGGTGCAGGTTCCCCAGTGGAGTGACGATTGGTCTGGTTGTGCCGTTGACGTTCCCGATGTTGATTGTCACTGGTATGTGACCGCTCCAGACAGCACCTTCGGCGAAGGCTTCGATTGGGCAACAGCCCCCTGGTTCGATGTGAATGGTCTGATGGACATCGCTGAATTGAAAGACACTGTTGCCTCTCTTCAGAGTTGAACCCACAGGTGTAACCACTCAATAACAGGGGCTGAACAGGCATCCATCCGAACTGAAGCGAAACGGCGATATCCCCTTCAGCGTCCATAACGTTGAACGTTACGCGCATGTCTGCTGCAGCAACGTCTCGCTGATTCAAAGAATTCCTCACGAAAGCACGGTTGGTTTCGCCAGACTCCAGGGGCTTGGCAAGTATCGATGCTCCTGCCGAATCCGTTCTGTCCGATCAGCGCGGCGAAAATCGCTGGTCTCAAGGCGACAGTCTCGCTGTTGCTGCTTCTCCTGATCAAATCAAAGATGTTGCGGCTGAAAATGTCGCTGCTCGGCAGTGTGCTGGGGTTTGCGATGTTGATCGGTTTCCTTATCACGACTGGACTTCTCACCGTGGTCGCCGGAGGAGCCATCACTTACGCAGTTGTTCAAAACAGCAATCGCAACGAATAAGTCATGCAGCGACTCGGACTTCTAGGGGGAATCGGTCTCGCCACATTGGGCACCTTGGGTGTTGCTGGAGCAGGGATCGTCTGGAACTTTCAGGGCAAAACATTTGGATTGAGCGCAACCATTGCTTCGCTGGTTTTGCTTTCGATCGGAGTGGTTCTGCTGAGGCCACTGCCCCAGGAAACATCAATTCCGGAAGCGGATGACGTCGATTCAAAACAATCGACATCGAAAGGGATCTCCGTTCAACGGCCCCAGGCATCCTTGATTGGATTGACACTGGCGGCCTTCGGTACATTCACGCTGGCTGGCTCAGGGATCCTTTGGAACTTCAAGGGAATTGCCTTTGGTCTAACCGGAACAATCACCGCCCTGGTGGCGCTGTTGCTCAGTCTGCCGTTCTTATGGCCTATTGGTAGAAGGCCTGTCGCCGCAGCAGCGACGCCCAAACGCTCCATCCCAGCGGTCGCCGTTCAGGTTGATCCGATCCAAGACAACACTGAAAAGACTGTCGAGAGTCCGATCACCACAGCGGAAGCGATTGCTGCTCAACTTGCCGAAGCGCAGAAGAATGCCGCCGAGGTGGATCTGGTGACTTTTGCCCCAGATCATCTCCTTCCTGGACGAACGCTTCCGACCCGCAGCCGTCGACCAGGTGCTTCGATCCGTAACGGTTACAAAGGAATGGTGGAGGACCTCTTCCGCAGCTGATTGCTCGCCACGATGCTCCACCAATCACTTCCCAGCACCGGAGCGGTCACCGGACTGTTCGAAGCCGTTCAGTTCTTTCGTGACCCTGATTTTGCGGACCGTCGCTTTCAGCGCTTCGGCGATGTCTTCGAAACAAAATTGATCGGGCAGCGCCTGGTCTTCATTCGAGGTGATCAGGCCATCAACGACCTGTTCAACCAATCGGATTCACTTGAAGGATGGTGGCCGGAGAGTGTTCGACAGTTGCTGGGGAGCCGTTCCCTCGCCAACCGCAACGGTCCCTCCCACAAAGCGAGACGACGCGTTGTCGGCCAACTATTCACCAGCGCAGCCCTTCGCCGCTACAGCCCGTCGATCGTCGACATGGTGAACCAACTGTCAGCGGAGATCAACACAACGGACACTCCGCTGCCACTGGTTGATTGCATGCGCCGCTTCGCCTTCGCCGTGATTGCGACCACGGTGCTCGGGCTGGAGGGAGAGGATCGGGATGCCCTGTTTGCGGACTTCGAAATCTGGACCAGAGCTTTGTTCTCTGTACCGGTCGCCCTGCCAGGAAGCCCGTTCGCAAAGGCGTTGGCGGCACGCAATCGTCTTCTCGAACGTCTCAAGATCGTGCTCGAGAATGCAGACGCCAGTCGGGGCGGGCTCGACTTGCTGGCCGGCGGTCTTGATGAAACTGGTATTCCCTTAAGTGATGAGGACCTGGTGGAACAGCTGCTGCTGTTGCTGTTCGCGGGCTACGAAACCACCGCCTCGTCTCTCAGCTGCCTGATGCGGGCGTTGCTGATCGATCCTCAACTGATGCCATGGCTGACGGAGGAAGTCAATTTGATCCAATGGCCTCCCGAAATGGATCCTGTAACCGCATACGACTGTTCCAAGGCGCCAAGGCTGAATGCGCTCGTGAGCGAAGTGATGCGACTGACTCCTCCTGTTGGAGGGTTCTTCCGCCGCACCACTCGGACAGTGACCCTGAATGGCGTTGAAATTCCGCAGGATCGCGTGATTCAAGTTGCTCTTGCAGCCTCGAATCGTCATGGAATCGGTGATCTTGAACGCTTCAGACCTGAGCGACACCTCGATGGTTCATTTCAGCAGTCCCTTCTTCCCTTCGGAGGAGGAGAACGTGTTTGCCTTGGAAAAGCATTGGCGGAGCTCGAGATCCGCCTGATGACAGTTGGACTGTTGAAACAGGTTCAACTGCAGCTCATCGACGACCAGAACGTGGACCTTCAGCTGATCCCCAGCCCCTCGCCGAAGGACGGCCTGCTTGTGACATCCAGCCGTTAACCACTTGCCGATGCCAGGGCGTGACATCCACGGTTGGGCGATGCGGGACGTCCACAACGCCGACGTCTTCAATCTCCCGCTTCAAACGACGCAGAACGGGAATCATCATGACGGCGAGGAGGAGCCCCAAGAACAGGAGAACCGGCAGCAACGCCAACATCCAAATTGTTGCGACAACAGTGAGGAGTCCACCCGCCACAAGCCTGATCCAACGGGGTGCGCGACGACCCGGCAGCTGCTTGATCACGATCAGGATTGAGCGGCCTTCAGAGCTTGCAGACTGAGCATCAGGTGGGTCCGGAAACTGCCTAAAGCCATCATCTGCTGTGGAGAGTGGTGCTGTCCGATCACATCACCCTCTTCCACGATGCTCTGAAGCAGCTGTTGCGTCAGCGTCGACCAGGTGGATAGATCTGCGGTGAAAGCATCCAGCACTGGATCGGATCGCCGGGACTCCACCGGTGCGGATTGAATCATGGCCTTCAGCTCACCGTGACTGATTCGGTCTGGACAAGACGGAGAGTTGTTGCTGTTCATCGGTTCACAGTCTTCATGACCTGACGGTATGGAGAACAGACCTCTGCTTCCAGTTCGGTCAGCGGGGGGATCACCGTCCCGTCTGTCAGGGACTGTTTCGAAAGATGCGTTCGAGCTCGTCCTGGAAGGCTTTACCACTGAGCGGCTGAGCCCCCCTGCGGTGCTGGTTGCGTTTCAGCAGTGAGCTGATCCACCAGATCTGTAAGGCTGCAAACAAGATCCCGCACAGGAGCAGGCTTGACGTGGCAGCGTTCAACTCCATCCTGCGCTGCTCAGTAGCTGGACTGGGGAAGGGTGAAGCCCGACTGCATATGGCCGAAGTCGAGCATCACGTACAAAAGCCACAGCAACAGCGCTGCAACACCGGCACCAGCCGCAATCTTTGCCAGGGAGCGTCCGATCATCTCGAGAGGACTGATCTCTTTCATCGACGCTGAAAAGCAACAGGTCGATTCTGCCTGGGGAGCCCTCGGACTGGGACGCCATGCCAGCCTTTTCCTGTTGCGAATTCACCCATGCCTCTGCTGCCCCGTTGGCGGTACATGACACCGCAGGCAAAAGCGAATGCGCGTCGAGCCGGGATCGCGATCGGGGTGGTGCTGATCGCCACAACACTCAGGGTTCCATGGCTGTGGCTCGCCATTGCCGGAGCGACCTGGTGGGCCTGGTCGACGGCCAGACGGTGAAGAACATAAAAAAAAGCCCCGCCGAAGGCAGGGATTTTCATTCAGACGTGTGACCTTGTTTCCGCGTCTGAAGGTTTCCTCACTCTTTCAAGATGCCAATTAAGGCAACCTTCCGGTATGGCGACAGTGAAAGAACCGTAAGTGTCACATCAGCGAACCTTTAAAACGCTGAGCCGGTTGCAGCAAGGTTCAACCGAGACCGAGGAGTCCAAAGCTGATCTGGGATGCAATTCCGTGACCCGTCAGCGCCTCGGTGAGCAAACCAATCAGAAAGCCGATCATGGCGACGCGCCCATTGAGAAGCTCTGCACGGATCATTCGCTCGGCTTTGATCTGGGACTTGGCGGCGTCCTGGTACCAGCTGTCGCGAGCCTGGCTTGGGGAATTGGTCATCTCAAAGTCAAATGTAAACTTATTTTACAGGATCAAGCCCTGGCGTCGGGATTCAAGCCATGGGCACATTCCGTTACCACCAGAAGAGCATTCGAAAGCACAGAAAAAGATTGAACAAAAAAATCCGGCAATGTCGAAAACGACATTGCCGTCACCAAAATTATTCAATCAAGGAATCTTAAATAATAGAAAAATAATTTGATCTAGCGAGCAACTGGCACGTCACTGAGTTCAGGAGTTGAGTCAACAACCGAAGCATCCTCAAAAGATGGGAATTCGTATTGAGGCTCTAAACGGCGAGCCAGCAATTCGTCGATTGAGAAACAACCGGGTCCACACGCGAGAACCGCGATGGCTGCTGCGAAATAAAGGCCCAAAAGTTCAAGCAGATAAATATTGAATCCAGCAGTCACGATCGCATGATAGATCGCAACAGAGATGGTTCCAGCCACAGCCAGAGCGCCCATACGGGTCAAAAGTCCTGTAATAAGCAGCCAACTGCCGACAACTTCGGAGAAAGCAGCGACGTACGACAGAAGAATGGGGAACGGAAGATGGAGCGGTCTTACAAACGCGTCCGCAAAATTTTCAATGTTGGCAAGCTTCTCGTAGCCGTGATGAATGAGCAGCGAACCAGTGAAAACTCTCAGAAGGAGAAGGCCGAGATCTCCAACGATCGGCTTGGTCAGGATGGTGCGGATCATGAGTCCAGCCAACAGCTTTGCAATACTTTAAGAAGTTTCGTGTAGCAGCGCGAAGGCAAGTTGCTACGGCAGCCACTTTTTGCTTAGGTAAAAATACTTAGAAGATCGCCTGACTGGCCTGAGTCAGGTGTAGTCACTGGGGTCTTGTTTCCGTTGGAGCGAAAAAGCCACCTCCAAGTCCTCCCAGGACAGATCAACCCACGAGAGTCCTTCGACGATTTCAGTTTTCAATGCGTCTGCATCCGTGGCGCTTCCCTGGTCCACAAGAGCAAGATATTTTTGATATTCGGCAATCCAAACCAGCAAAGAAGGGGTGCTGTTGGTCATCAAGAAACTTGGATCACATCAAAAATCCAACTAACATTAGCTCAGACCATCGAAGCAATCATCTTCATTTCATCAAAAAGATCGTGAAAACAAGCTCGTTCAAACAGACACAGCATGATTTCAGACAGGCAAACCACGAAGCGGATGAACAAAAATAAGGATGGCAATAAAAAGGCTGACGCCATCCCATTAAAAATCCATTCAGTCAGCTAAAAAAGCAAGCCAGACGAAACAGAATTCCGAAATTCACTTCACTCAGCTTCATCAAGCTTAGCATTATGTTCCTTTTGCATTTCGACCATCTCCGCACAGGTCAGCGCAGGACAGTACTCAAATTCCACCCCGAACAT
>MDSW01071123.1_pt1 | contig 10698 bp, 5 predicted proteins | sample 811171 | NCBI WGS metagenome assembly MDSW01 (sample SAMN05326641, study PRJNA326480) | marine metagenome | isolation source: seawater | place: Atlantic Ocean: North West | collected 2012 | reverse complement strand
CTAAACCCTAAACCCTAAACCCTAAACCCTAAACCCTGGCCGCGGAGGAGGAGGAGGACGACGACGACGTGACGGGCGGTGCGCGACGAACAGAATGCGGGGGCGGATAGGAAGAGGGCGCTTTCGGGCTTTCGGTTTCGAGGTCGCAGAGTCTGAGGGACAGCATCACTCATCAGCGCCGCCGCCCACCCTACACGATCTACCACTCCTACGAACTACCTAGCAGCGCCGCGACCGCCCGCGCGCGCGCCCTAAACCCTAAACCCTACACGATCTACCACTCCTACGAACTACCTAGCAGCGCCGCGACCGCCCGCGCACGCGACTCCGACAATCTACGCCCCCGACCGCCGAACAAGAGGCAGGCAGGCGCTACGCCCCTCCGCCGCCGACGCCGCCGCGCTTCGCCAGTGCCTCTTCCAACGCGTCCTTCAACTTCACCAGCCGCGTCGGCAGGTCGGCGGCTATCGCGGCGGCGTCATCGACCCCCCCCACTACCTCCTCCTCCTCCTCCTCCGCCCGACGCTGACGCTCGTGACGCCGCTGCGCCTGGATGCGCGCGATCGCGTCGAGCGTCTTCATCACCTCGTGCGTCCTCTTCTTAATCTTCCTCCCGACGACGTAGTCGCGCGGTCGCTCCACGCGGCCGCTCTCGATTCCGTCCAGATTCCGCTCAACCGCCGCGAGCGCGGCGTCCCACCCCCCGTCGACGCGCGACATCGCCCTCGCGAATTGCGGCCTCCACCCGAGCGCGGAGAGCACGAGGACCGCGTGCTGGTTGTGGAACCTAGGCGCGTGGCGCGCGACGCCGCGCGCGAGCGCGAGCCACCCGTCGGCGTCGTTCGCGTCGTCCGCGTCGTCGTCACCGTTTGCGTCGCCGACGTCCAACGCGCGCGCGAACCCGTCCACCTTCTTCGCCGCGTCCGTCGTCAACGATATCGACTGCGCGTCCCAGTCGCGACATCGCCGCGTCGCGTCCGCGACCGCGCGCCACAACCCCGTCGCGTTCGCCGCCTCGAGCGCCTCGGGGGCGACTCTGCGAAGCCCCGCGTAGGCGTGCGTCACGTTGCTCACGTCGTGCGCGTTGAACGCCGGCGCGACGCGCTCGGCGGCGCGCGCGAGTTTCGCCCACGCGCCGCCCCCGCCGGGTCTGACCGCGTTCGCGTTCGCGCGTCGTACCGCGCGGAGGAACGCGTCGGTCTTCAGGATCGCGTTCAGGACGTTCGCGATCGCCTGAGGGACCATGTCTCGCTTCGACGCGCTGTGGGCGAGGACCACCTTCACGAGCGCGTCGGCGGCGTCGGCGTCGACGACGGCGCCCTTCTCCGCGAATAAGATGCCCAGCCCGTGCGTCGCGCTCGCCGCCTCGCGCGTGCGAAACTCGCGGCATCGCGCGCGGACGAGGCTTAGCAATCGCGCGTACCGCGCGTCGTCGTTCAGCGCGTCGCGCCTCGCGTCCGTCACCTTGCACAGGACGTTGACCGCGGTGGCGACGTTCACGTGGTTGAATCGATCGCCGTGGCGCGCGACGAGCGTCAGAACGTCGTCCGCGGCTCGACACGCCTTGATGTCCTGGTTGAGGCGCGCTTCGGGGGAGAGCACGCGCGCGCGGGCGTCGCGGTGCTCGCGGAGGAGGGCGCGCGCGGAGGCTGCGAACCCGCGCAGCCGGGGGGCGAACGACGACGCCGAGGCGGAGGCGCCTCGATCGGCGCGCGACGACGACGACGACGGGACGAGGAACCGCGACGGGGACGACGCGGGCGCGAGCGCGCGCGGGGGGGCGCGCGCGACGGAGGCGCCGTCGCCGCGGGCGCGACGAAGGAGCGCGCGGGCGAGCGACCCCGCGCGTCGACGCATCGCGAGCGGCCGGCGCGAGCGACGAGCGCGCGCGAGCTGAACTGATGAAGGAGACGGGATCCGATCCCCAACAAACTTTCTGTTGACGAGGCGCGCAAGGCGACGAACGACGAAATGTTGTACCTACATGGCCCGCGTCGCGTCCCGTCGTCCGCGAACTGAATACTACCTTTCTAACTGTTCGTATTACTTTTTCGCCGACCGATGTTGGTCGATGTACTAGTATCGCGCTTCGCGCGAATCCCGTCCCGCCCTCACAGCCCCGCGGCGACGCGCTCCACCGGCGACTCCCCCGGCGGCTCCCTCCCCGCCGCGCCGCCGCCGCCGCCGCCGCCGCCGCCGCCCGCGTTCTCTCCCTCATCCTCCTCATCCTCGCCCTCGTCCTCCTCGTCGTTCATGTCGTCCAGAAGCTCCGCCTTCAGCTCCTCGAACGTCCGCTTCAACGCCGCGTGCGCGTCTTCGTTCTCCGCGTGGGAAGGTTTCAACGCCGCGACGCACCGATCCATGACGTCGAAAGTCGTCGCGGCGCCGACGCGGTGATCCTGGCACGTCTTCAGCGCGAGCATCGACCCGAGCGCGGCCGCGGAGTGCGCGTCCGCGACGCCGTCGCCGCCGGACGGGTCTTCATCGCCGTCGTCGTCGTCGTCGTCGTCGTCGTCGTCCGGCGGGGTGGACGGCGGAGACGTGGCGGCGGCGACCGCGGTCGCGGCGTCCGAGGGTTCCGTCTTCGCCGCGACGTCGACGTCGACGTCCATCGGAACCGCGCCGCCGCCGCCGCTCGCCTCCCCGCCGATCACCTTCTCTTCTCTCGCGGAGAGCTCGGCCGCGCACTGCTCGAGCGCCGCGACGCGTTTGGCCGCGATGTTTTCCATCAACATGAGCCGCGCGGAAAACGCGCACGCGGCGACAATCTCCGCGGCGGCGTTCAACCCGCCGACGTTCGACGGCGTCGCCGCCGCGGGTCCCTCCGTCGCGGCGTCCGACCGCTCCTGCCGCTGCTGCTTCGCGGGCGTCCCGCTGAGGTACTCTCGCCACGCGTCGCCGCTCGCGGCGGCGTCGCCGGCGTCGACGCGATCCTCCGGGCCGTCGCGCAGCCGCGTCAACGCCGCGTGAATCGCCGTGTTGCACTCGCGTATCCGAAGCACGATCGCCGCCTTTTTCGGCTCGAGCGTCGACGGGCTCGCGACGGCGGAGGGGTCCGCTTTGAAGGCCGCGGGTTTCGATTTCGCCGCCGCCGCCGCGCCGCGACGCGGGCGCTTCGGCGCGGGTTCCTCCGCGGGCGCGTCGGTCGGCGGCTTCTCCTCCTCCGGAGGCTTCGGCTTCTCGTCGCCCGCCGCCGCGTCGTGCGCCCCCGCCGCCGCGTTCAGCCGCGCGAGCTGCTCGACAAGCACGCGCTTCGCGAGAAGGAGACCCTCCGCGACGTCCGCGGCGAACGCGCGCTCCTGGACCCACTCCGCGACGCGCGCGGCGGACGCGCTCGTCGGCGGGTTCGCCTCGGACCCCGCGTCCAAGCTCGCGCGCGCGGCGGCGACGGCGTCGGCGACGGCGGCGCGCGTCTTCGGCGCGTCGAGGAAGTCGTCGTCGTCGTCGACGTCGACCCATCGGAGATCGACCTCGCCTCGGATGACCGCGGCGGCGTACGCGGCGGCGGCGGACGCCACCGCGGCGGCGGCGGCTTTCGCCGCCACCGTGGCTTCGGCGAGCGATCGTCCGTCGGGCGCGCCGTCGTCGACCCCGACCCCGACCCCCCCGCCGCGCGGCGTCGCGGCGGCGGCGTCTTCGTCGTCGTCGTCTTCTCCCTCGCCCACCTCCTCCCCCTCGTCCTCCTCCTCCTCCTCGTCCTCGAGCCGCGGCAGCCCCGCCATGTGAATATCTCGGACCAAGTCCACGCCGAGGTCCGCGAGCTCGAACTGCACGAGGCACTGCCTCCCTTGCACGGTGAGGACGGTGCCGGTGAAGACGTCGAGGACGCGCGGGTGACGCGCGAGGACGCGGTCGCCGACCATGATGAGCGGCGGCGCTTCTTCGGTGGGGATGTCGATCAGGTCGACCCACTCGCCGTCGTCGTCGCCGTCGCCGTCGCCGTCGCCGTCGCCGTCGCCGTCGTTTTTGTCCTCCTCGTCGCCGACGTCGTCGAACGCGTCGTTCTCCTTCTTCACCTCCGGGGTCTCGGCGGCGGCGGCGGCGGCGGCGGCGGCGGCGGCGGCGGCCGCGGCGGCTTGCTTCTTCTCCTTGGCTTTCGTCGACGCCGGCGTGCCTCCTCCCGCGTTCTCCTTTTTCTCCTTCTTCGGCGTCGTCGTCGTCGAGTCCGGCGCGACGCCGCCGAGCGACGGCGGCGGCGCGTTTTTAATCGCCTCGATCGTCATCAGCCTGTGCTTCTCGCGCACGCTCGCGCGCCAAGTCTCGAGCGAGACGCGTTCGCTTCGAAGGAACCCCAAACTCAACCGCCGCGGCGTCCCCATCGCCGCGCGCACGCGCTTCCACTCCTTCCTCGGGAACTTCTCGACGTGGCCAAGCCCGCAATGCTCAATAAACGGCCTCAACCCGAGCGCGGCGCCCTTCTCGAACCACGCGCGGTCCATGGACGAGTAAAAGTGCTCGGCGAGAAACCACCGCCTGCGCGCTGCGGACGGCGCGCCGCGGTACACGCCCGCGATGGACCCGAACAGCGGCCCGCCCCCCGTGGACGCGGTCCAGTCCCCGACGCCGCCGACGACGTCGCCCAACCCCGTCAGCGTCCCGACGTGCTTCGGGCCGACCGCGCCGAGGAGGTCCAACGCCTCGGCGCCGCTCATCGCTTTTTGTCCGGGCGCCGCCGCGTGCGTCCACGCCTCGGCAGCATTAGTCTCTCCGCCCTCGCCGCCGTCCAAGCCCGCGCCGTCGCCGCCCTCGCCCTCGCCCTCGCCCCCGCCCCCGTCAATCTTCTTCTTCTTCTTCTCATTCGCGGAGAGCGGCGTCCGCAGCCGCACGGGCGGCGACGCCTTCATCGCGTTCCGTCGGCTCCCCCCCGGGGTGTTGCCCTGCTTCCCCGCCATCCCCCCGAGCGGCTCTAAAAACTCCAAAGACCCGCCGTACCTCGCCGCGCCCGGGACGAGCGGCGCTGGCGACGCCCGTCCTCGCGCGCTTCCGCCCGCGCCCCCTCTCCCCGTTCCGCCCGGGGACGACGGCACGGACGGCGGCGCCCTCGGCGGCTTCCCTCCTCTCGGCGTCGCGCCGCCGCCGCCGCCCTTGTCCGGCTTCCGCGACTTCCCCCGCGCCGGCTTCACGACCCGATCCTGCTCCTGCGACGCGTCCGCGAGCATGAAGAGCCCGTCCAGCGCGCCGAGCGCGTCTTCGTCGCCGTCGAGGCCAACCTGCTGGGAGAGTTTCGCCGCGGGGGACCCGGGCGGGAACAAGACGCGCCCTCCGGGGCTCGACCCGGGCTTCTTCTTCGTCGCCCTCGCGGGCGACGCCGAGGGAGACGCGAACGCGGCGTGAGAGGACACCCCCCCCGGCTCGCCGTCGTCGTCGTCTTCGCCGGACATCGCGCCGATGCCCGCGGCCTTCTTCGCCGGGGACATCAGGACGAGCGCGGACGCGCCCATCTCGAGGACGTCGATCTCGAGCCGGTCTTCGCGGCTGTGCGGCTTGCGAGGCGTGCGGCGTCCTTTCGCCGCCGCGCCGGCCCCCACCCTCGGCGACATCGGCGGCTTCCCTAGCCCCGCGCCGCCCGCTCCACCGCCGCCGCGAATCGCTTGTTGGCTCGTCGACGGCGACGCGCGGCCCTGACCCTGGCTCTGGCTCTGGCTCTGGCTCCGGCTCCGGCTCTGGCTCTGGCTCGCCGCAAGCCGCGCCCTCCGTTCGAAGTCGTTGTAGTAGTCCGTCACCGCGGCGGACAGCGCGACCGCGCTGATCGACTCGACCGCCGACAGGAGCGTCTTGTTCTGGTTGTAGAGCGCCTCGCACATCGCCGGCGTGCGGTTCGTTATCCCCGCCGCGACGTCTTTCCAGTCGGCGTCGGCGCTCGTCCCGCCGCGCGTCTTGAACCGTTCGAAAAAGAGCGCGCACTCGTCTTCGCTCCATCGCGGGCCGAGCGGGCTGGCGGCGACGGCGGCGCCTCTCTTCTTCTGCTCGTCGGTCGAGGTGGCGGGTGGGCGCGGGAGAGGAGGTGAGAAGACGACGGAAGACGCGGCGATCGATCGACGGGGCGGGGCGAAGAAGAAGGACGGGAAGGGAAGAAAACGAACGAAAACGCGCTCGCTTTCCAGCTTCGCCCGACGACGCTGCGGACGGAGCGATAACAGGTATGAAATTGTCGAGACGATTGCGCGGCGACGACGCCGGGAAGCGACGGGCGTCGCACCTCGCTCGCGCCCGTTCTCGCGCCGCGCGACGTCGTCGGTTCGTCCTCTTCCTTCTCCAGGTATCTCGCCGGCTTCGCCACCTGCCGCGACCTCGACCGGCGCTCGGGCGCGTCCGATGGCGCGGCGCTCATCGCCCGGACTTTCGCTGTGGTTTAAAATTTAGGAAAAACCCCGCGTCGCGCGTCGGCCCGGCGACGCGCGATTGCGACGACGCGACGACGCGAAGGCGCCTCGCGGCGACGACGACCTCTTCCCGCGACCCCTCCGCGCGTATCGCGGGCCGCGCCGCGCGTCGAGGCGCGTCGAGACGTCGCCGCGCGACCGCGAATCTCGCGTCGATTATACGCGAGACGCTCCTACGTCAGCTAGGTCACGACGCGACCGCTCGCTTTCGGCGAGCGATGGATGGACGCGGCGTTTGTTCCTTCCGCGTCCCGCCTCTTCGCCCGCGCCTCGCGGCGCCTCCGCGCTCGCGACCGCCTCCGCGCGACGACGCGATCGTCCGCTCGCGAGACCTCCCTCTCGACGCGCGACGCTCGCGCTCGAGTGACGCGCGGAGACTCAGATGCCGGCAGCGTGTTTGGTCGGCTTCCCAGGTGCGCGACGACGGCTGCATCGAATAATTTCGTATTCGTATCCGCGCAGGGCAGCTCGGCAGCCCTCCCGGAGCGCGCTGCGCGCTAATCGATTCGGAGTGTATTTTTCCCCGCTGGACGCCTCTCGCGGAGTTCACACCGCAGCGCGCTCCACCATGGCTCGTACGAAGCAGACCGCGCGCAAGTCGACCGGGGGCAAGGCGCCCCGGAAGCAGCTCGCGACGAAGGCGGCGAGGAAGTCCGCGCCGACGACCGGCGGCGTGAAGAAGCCGCACCGCTACCGCCCGGGCACGGTCGCGCTCCGCGAGATCAGGTGCGCATTATTCGCTCTATCGCGGGGGTTGGGTTGGTTTCGGCGTTGACGCGGGCGCGCGGATCTCGCGTCCCGACGCCGTCGTCGGCGCGGACGTCGCGAGACGCGCGCGGGTTCGTCTCGCGAAGGCGTCGCGCGGGACGGTTCGCGGATTTAGCGGCGCGAACCGCGCGCGCATCGCGCGTCGACGCGCGTTCTCCGCGCCGCGGCGTCCCCGCATTTTCCGCGTTGTTCACGGGAGGGTCCTTTCGCGCCGGGCGGTCTCGGGGTTTTTTTTTCCATCCAGTCCCAGTCTCGCGGCCCGAGCGGAGATCTGACCTTCCGCGCTCTTCGCGCCCTCCCCCATCCCACAGGAAGTACCAAAAGTCCACGGAGCTGCTCATCCGCAAGCTCCCGTTCCAGAGGCTCGTCCGCGAGATCGCCCAGGACTTCAAGACGGACCTTCGGTTCCAGTCCCACGCGATTCTCGCGCTCCAGGAGGCGTCCGAGGCGTACCTCGTCGGCCTCTTCGAGGACACGAACCTGTGCGCGATCCACGCCAAGCGCGTCACGATCATGCCGAAGGACATTCAGCTCGCGAGGCGCATCCGCGGCGAGCGCGCATAAGATGACGAAGAAGAAGTAACAGACGTTCGCCGAGCGTTTTGTTCGAGTCGTTGGAGCGTCGCCGCCGAGGAGATGAAAAAAAAGAAAACGTCCTCGGCGGCGCGACGGGCTCGTTGTACGTAAACCCTGCACTCACTCGCGCGAATAGCGCCGCTCGCGCGTCGTCGTCGTCGCGACGGCGACGTGCGCTGTAAAGAAAAAATTAAAATACGCAGAAAGAAGAGAACCATCGCCGCCGCGCCGTCGCCGAACCAAACGCCTCTCTCTCCACGTCCCGTGAAAAAGCCAAACTCCCGCAGTCGCCCTCTTCCGTCCTTCGTCGCTTCTCCGTCGCTCCACTCCCCTCCGCCGCCCTCTCCGCATCGGCGACCGAACCCGCGCATGCCGACGCTCTTCGAGACGTCGTTCCCGAAGTCGGTCACGTCGCGACCGACGGGCCTCACCAAGACCGCGGTCGCGTCCGTCGCGCTCGCGCTCGAGCTCGCGACGCGCGCGTATCGCTCGTCGCGACCTCTTCTCCACGCGGCGATATCGCTGCCCGCGATAGCGACCGCGCTCGGGGCGGTGACGGCGATCCGTAGCGTCATCGTCGCGCACGCGGTGATGTGCTCGTGGCTGCTAACCGCGTTTCAAGTCACGCTCCTCGCGATGCACGTCTGCGGCGTCGCGTTGGAGCGCTACGACGTGCGTCTCGGTCGACGCGTCGCCGCGCCGCGTTTCGTTTCTCGTTTCCGAACCCTCCCTCTGTTTTTCTTCGCCGCGGCTGTGACAGCTGTGTCCCGGGTATTCTCTTCTCCCGCGCAGGTCAACCCCGCGGGCAGGTGGATCTTGAAGCTCGAGGCCGAGGCGTGGGAGGAGATCTCGTTCGCGCAAGACAAGAGCTGGTCGTACCTCTTCGCGGAGAGCCCGGTGTGGTCCTGAGCGAAGACGACGACGACGACGACGACGACGACGACGACGACGCGGCGAAAAAGGCGACGACGACGCCGCCGCGGCGACGCGGCCGGGGTAGCAAGACGAAGACGCGGGTCATCGCTCGGAGCCGCGGCGGCGACGACGACGACGGGGAGTCCGGGAACGTCGCGCGGATGGACCTCGCGGATCGGTTCGCGGAGCGGCGCGACGACTGATGAGAGCGTTCGAACGCCGACGCGCGCGCGCTTTCTTTCGCTTCTAACTGAAAGAGAGATACCTTACGCCGCCGCCCGGCGGGTCGCTCCGCTCCAGGGTCGCCCCGAAGGATCTATCGCCTCCTCTCTCGTCCTCCCCGCGCGTGCTAATGCGCGATCGATTTCAACGGCGGCGCTTTAATCTGCGAGTAGTCTAAGTTCGCGTCCATCTCGTCGTCTATCTCGCCGATGACGGCGATGTTATCGCCGCGGATGATGTACAGCCCGAGCGGCGCCTCCTCCACGCCCGAGCTCGCGCTGTACACGCGCTCGAAGCACTCGTCCAGGATGAGGTTCGTCGTCTGATCGAACCCTCGCAGCACGCCGACGATGTTCCGCCCGTCGCTGGTGATGACGCTGATGAGCGTGTCCACGAGCTCCGTGAGCTCCTTCGCCATGACGCGCGCGCGCCGTTCAAACGCGACGAACGCCTCGCAGCAACCCTACTTACCGCTCTCGCGTCGAATCTGATCCGAAGACGACGACGCCTCCTCGCGCGTCCAGCGTCCGAGCCGACGTCCCTGGAGTCGCGCGCGGACGTTGGCGCGCGCGGAGTGACGCGCGACGATCGAGTCGCGGACGCGCTCGCGTCCGTCGCGCCCCGGGGAGTGCGGCGACGTCGGGGCGATGTTCATCCTGAAGAAGTGATGATGGCACCGCGACAGGACCGGCGACGAAACTGATGATGAGGCGCCGCATCCTCTCGTTTCCACCGCCCGGCGCGACGCCGCGGCCGTCACACCGTCGACGCGCGCTCGATGTCGTCCGCCGCGGCGCTCGGCGCCCTCGCGCCGCCGCGCGGCGCGCCTCGTGTCCTCGGCGTCGCCCGAGACCGTCGAGGATCGCGCCGCGCCGTCGCCGCGCGCGCGTCCTCGTCCGACGCGTCGTCGTCGTCGTCGTCGTCGACGACGCGATCATCATCGCCGACCGCGCCATCACCCGGGACGCCGCGCGTCGCGACATCGCGACGCGACGTCCTCGCGCTCGCCGCGACCGCGCTCCTCGCGTCGAAAACCCTCGTCGCGCCGTCGTCCTCGACGGCGTCGGTCACGGCGTCGTCCGCGTTCGTCGACACCCCCGAGATCCGCGCGGCTCTCCGCGAGGCGCTCGTCGCGAACGTCGTCAAGACGAAAGCGCCCGCGGTCCTCCGGCTCGTGTTCCACGACGCCGGCACCTACCGCGTCGCCTCGAACGACGGCGGGATGAACGGCAGCGTGAAGTACGAGCTGTCGCGACCGGAGAGCTTCGGCCTGAAGCGCGGCCTCGGACCAGTTCTCGCGACGATGGACGCGTTGCGAGACACGCCCGCGGCGGCGGCGTCGCTCGCGGACGTGATCGCCGCCGCGGGCGCGTACGCGGTCGAGCTGACCGGCGGGCCGATCATTCGCGTCCGGCTCGGTCGCGTCGACGCGGTGAGCGCGGACCCCGAGAACCGGATGCCCGCGGAGACGCTGACCGGGGAGGAGCAGCGCGCGCACTTCGCGCGCGCGGGGTTCTCGACGAGAGAGATGGTCGCAATCGCGGGCGCGCACACGATCGGCGGGAAAGGGTTCGGCGAGCCGTACGTCTTCGATAACGAGTACTACAAGACGCTGCTCGCGCGGCCGTGGGCAGACGCGACGAAGAGTAAGGAGGAGCTGGACATGGCGTCGCACATCGGGTTGACGTCGGACAAGAACCTCGCGACGGACGAGCCGAGTCTGGAGTACGTGCGGAAATACGCGGAGGACCAGGGGTTGTTCTTCGAGGACTTCGGCGCGGCGTATCTCAAGCTCACGGAGCAAGGGGCGACGTGGAGGCGACTGTACGGGGGG
>MDSW01084771.1_pt1 | contig 10699 bp, 7 predicted proteins | sample 811171 | NCBI WGS metagenome assembly MDSW01 (sample SAMN05326641, study PRJNA326480) | marine metagenome | isolation source: seawater | place: Atlantic Ocean: North West | collected 2012 | reverse complement strand
TTAGGGTTGTTGATATCAGTTCTCGGGTTTCCATCAGCATCATTTGGCTCAATTAGCCATACCACGCGACCGTAGTACTTGTTACCGATACGGTCAATTTTGATCCGTGAGCGGCCGTTTGAAGGTTCCCAAATACCTATGAGACGATCCCCCGGATCTTCATTGGATTGAGTTAAATCAAAACTTAATGTTCCAAATGCAATGACGGCAGTGACTGCCAAAAATGTTAGTTTGCGAATCATGGTTTTTTATTTAATAGTTAAGTCAATAGTATAATTCAATTTGAAATTGCGATTTCCATCCCAATAGTCTTCCAAGAGATCAGCGTCAAGAACAACATAAACCTTTCCCTCTTCCATTAGTTCGCCTAGCTCGGCCTCTGGTGCCACATCTAATATGGCAGACGCTCCTTCTTCGAGCGGATTTTTTACCGCAGCCTCTTGCATTGATACATCTTCATTATCGCTAGCAAATGACACAATGAAAGCGCTTACATCGTTAAATCCAAGGCTATCATTCGGAAATACTTCTGCAGAAGTCAAACGAGCATCGCTGATCCTCATCCCATCGGTATAGGCCTCCCCTAGAATTTCCTTTAGGTCTACTGTGATTTCAGCCTGACCACTATTTGGACCTGCAAACAAAGGACCTTCGAGGGTGAACTCTAAATCACTCACCGAGTACTCATGGACTTCTCCTGGACCAGAGCAACTCACTGCAGCTGCTGCCAAAACTGTTATCACAACAGTTCTTAGATACTTTATCATAATCAATTCATTTAGGACCGAAATATAAAACAATAAATATCGGCTTGCTCACTTCGGTTCAACTTTTAAGGTGTTAAGAGCCTAGCTTAAGATTCAATTAGACCATTTAAATGTTTGATTCAGACGAGCTAGAATTAAAATAAGGAAATAAAAAGGGGCCGTCTCCGGCCCCTTTTCGTTTATTTAAGATCGTATCGATCTGCATCCATAACCTTATTCCAGGCACTGATGAAATCTTGTACGAACTTGTCATTGTTGTCATCTTGAGCGTACACTTCTGCAATTGCGCGCAGCTCTGAATTAGAGCCAAAGACTAGATCTGTGCGTGAAGCGGTACGTTCCTTTGCGCCGGTTGTTCTATTTCGAGCATCGTAGCTATTGTATCCAGTGGTATGCCATGAGACGTCCATAGATAACAATGTTTTGAACCAGCGATTATCCAAATTACCCTCTGTCCAAACACCGTCACCAGTGTAGGATACACCCATAGCGCGCATACCGCCGCCTAAAACTATCATTTCTACAGGGGTAAGCCCTAGTAATTGGGCTTTATCTAGCATGATTTCCTCTGGACTTACTGCAAACTCTTTTTCACTGTAGTTTCTAAATCCACAAGCTTTAGGCTTTAGAAGCTCGAAAGAATCGACATCTGTTTGTTCTTGGGTAGCATCGCCACGACCTGTAGTTGAAACTACTTTAGACCCGCTGGCCATCTCGATGGCAACAGCACCTCCAAGAACGATAACATCAGCAACGCTAGCATTATGTTCCGCTGCAATGGCCTCATAGATGCCCAATACCTTCTGGAGCTGTGACGGACGATTCACTTCCCAATCCTTTTGAGGTGCCAATCTAATGCGAGCACCATTTGCTCCTCCTCTCTTATCTGAACCTCTAAAGGTGCTGGCACTCGCCCAAGCAGTTTCGACCATTTCTGGCACAGTGAGTCCGCAGTTTTTCAAAGCATCACGCACACCATTTTCTTCGGTACTCGTCAATGTTCTTCCTGCTGGGATAGGGTCTTGCCAGATATAATCAACATCCTTATAATCACCTGTAACATAATTGCTCTTTGGGCCCATGTCACGGTGCAATAGTTTGAACCAAGCACGAGCGAAGGCTTGACCAAACTCTTCTGGATTCGCTCTGAAGCGCTCACAAACCTTGCGGTACTCAGGATCTACTTTCAAAGACATGTCTGCAGTGGTCATCATAGGCAACACTTTATCTCCACTACCGTCCACTTGAGGTACCATATCCTCCTCTGCACAGTTGATGGGGTGCCATTGCCAAGCTCCTGCAGGACTTTTCTTGCACTCCCACTCGTATTTGAACAAGAGGTCCAAGTAGACCATGTCCCATTGGGTTGGGTTTGTCGTCCAAGGTCCTTCGATACCACTTGTGATCGTATCTACACCTTTACCTGACTTGTAAGTACTTGCCCAACCAAAACCCATAGCCTCGATGGGTGAACCCTCTGGCTCTGCACCTACTAGTCCAGCATCACCGGCACCGTGCGCTTTACCGAAGGTGTGTCCACCCGCAGTCAAGGCCACAGTTTCTTCATCGTTCATGGCCATGCGCTTAAATGTCTCGCGTACATCTTGAGCAGAAAGTGCTGGATCTGGGTTTGCATTCGGGCCTTCAGGGTTTACGTAGATCAATCCCATCTGCACTGCGGCAAGAGGATTCTCAAGTGACTGACGTGTATCGCCATAACGGTTATCTCCTAACCATTCGTCTTCAGCGCCCCAGTAAATGTCTTTCTCCGGATGCCAAATATCTTCTCGACCTAAAGCAGTACCGTGGTTAGGACCACCCATATCTTCTATGGCAACATTCCCTGCTAAGACTAACAAATCAGCCCATGACAGTTTGTTTCCGTACTTTTCTTTGATTGGCCACAATAGTCTTCTTGCTTTGTCCAAGTTTCCATTGTCGGGCCAAGAATTCAAAGGAGCAAAACGTTGAGCTCCAGTTGCAGCACCACCACGTCCGTCACCGGTACGGTAGGTTCCGGCGGCATGCCAAGTCATACGAATGAAGAATGGGCCATAATGTCCGTAATCGGCAGGCCACCAGTCTTTACTGTCATTCATCACAGCCTTTAGGTCTGCTTTAACGGTATTGAGGTCTAGTTTTTTCACCTCTTCCCTATAGTCCAATTCTGGTAGCGGGCTACTTTTTGCATCATGTTGACGCAAAATATCTAGGTTCAATTGATTCGGCCACCAATCTTTGTTTTGGGTGCCAAGGTCCATCTTAGTTGATGAACCATGGAATGGGCATTTGCTTTCAGTCATTTGATCAAAATTTTTATCAATTTACGATAAGGCTGAGCAATCAGAGTAATAGAGGTATTGATTTTGTTTATATGACTATAAGTTTTAGGTTACCGACATTTATTTAGTGCAGTTGCTTGACCTTTCCTAACGGCGTTGAAGCAAAGCTGGAATTCTGCGCTATCTTGCTGGTCTAATTACCCAGTATAATTATGAGAAGAGTATTGTTCATGGGAGCATTATCAGCTATTGCCCTAAGCTCCTGCAACCCTCAAGACGAAATGCACACCGAAAAAAATCACAGCGACTTTCAGTGGCAGGTGGACCGCTTTGCAGATATAAAAGTACTCCGCTACAAAATCCCATCGTGGGACGACCTAACTCCACAGCAACGCATCTATGCCTACCATCTTACTCAAGCCGGTCTAGCAGGGCGAGATATCATGTGGGACTGTAATTACCGTCACAACCTAGAAATTCGTCGTTCTTTGGAAGCCATCATTTCTAGCGAAAATGTGGATAAGGAATCAGCCGCTTATTCCGATTTCGTAGTGTACGCCAAGCGCGTATTCTTTGCTAACGGTATTCACCACCACTATAGCAACACGAAGTTTGCTGCTGAATTTGATCAAGATTGGTTCCTTCAAACGCTTGCAGACCTAGATATTGAGCTATCGGAAGAAGCGCAACGCGCTATATTCGACCCCAGCTTTGATGCAAAAAAAGTGAACCGTGCAGACGGTGTAGACCTACTACTCGCCTCTGCCATAAACTTCTATGCGCCAGATATTACGCAAGCAGAAGCAGAGGCTTTTTATACTGCGAAAGAAGATGCTGATCCAACACGTCCTGTAAGCCACGGTCTAAACAGCCGTCTATCTCGCGACAAAAACGGCGAGATCTATGAGGAAGTTTTCAGCGCCCGCGGACGTTATGCAAGTAGCATTAAAGAAATCATGGGCCACCTCGCGAAAGCACAAGCTGTGGCAGAAAACGAGGAGCAGGCAAAGGCACTTGGTATTTTGATCGATTACTACCAAAGCGGTGACCTTACCAAATGGGACGACTACAATATTGCGTGGGTAAGCACTACCGGTGGCGATGTTGATTACATCAACGGCTTTGTAGAGGTCTACAACGATCCAATGGGCTACAGAGGTTCTTACGAGACTGTGGTTCAGGTCAAAGACTTTGATGCCAGCGCGCGTATGGCTGTGGTAGCAGATCACGTTCAATGGTTTGAGGACAATAGCCCTATTATGGACGAGCATAAAAAGGAGAGTGTTGTAGGTGTTAGCTACAAGATTGTTACCGTAGCTGGTGAAGCAGGTGACGCCTCTCCTTCTACGCCTATCGGTGTTAACCTTCCAAACGCGAACTGGATTCGTGTGGAGCATGGCTCTAAATCCGTATCACTTGGAAATATTGAAGATGCCTACCACGCAAGTGCAGGTAAGGGTATGGCCGAAGAATTTGGCTTCTCAACCATGCACAACGAACGCGCCGAGAAATACGGCGAACTAGGTTCTAAAATGCACACTGCCCTTCACGAAGTGGTGGGTCATGCGTCGGGTAAAATCAACCCTGGAGTGGGTACACCAAAAGAAACTTTGAAGAATTACAGCTCAACCTTAGAAGAAGCTCGTGCCGACCTCGTGGCATTGTACTTCATCTTGGACGACAAGATGCAGGAGATTGGCTTAATGGAAAACAAAGAAGCCGGTTACGCGGAGTTTGACAACTACATTTCAAACGGCATGATGCTGCAATTGCGGCGCATTTTGCCCGGAGACGATATCGAAGAAGACCACATGCGTAACCGTCAGTTGGTAGCCTCGTGGGCTTGTGAGCGCGGTACAGAAGATAATGTGATCGAGCGTAAAGTCATTGACGGCAAAACCTATTTTGTGGTAAATGATTACGAAAAGCTACGCGGGTACTTCGGTGAATTACTTCGCGAGATCCAGCGCATCAAAAGCGAGGGCGATTTTGAAGCCGGTAGAAAATTGGTTGAGACCTACGGCGTGAAAGTGGATCAAGAACTTCACACAGAAGTATTGCGTCGTTCTGAGCCGTTGAATCTTGCACCATATAGCGGTTTCGTGAACCCTGAAATGGAGCCCATTATGGAAGGCGATAGCATCATTGATGTGAAAGTCACCTACCCTACGGACTTCTTAGGCCAGATGTTGCGCTACGGCAGAACCTACAGCTTTGAATAAATGCCCATTAGAGTAATTGAATAATTGCGTATCGAATTTGAAACATTTACCTCCAATAAAATTGAAGTACCTTGTTTGGACCATATCTCCAACTTCATGGAAAAACAACTGACCTTCAGCTATCACAGATATGAGAATTGGCGCCAAACCGAACTCATTCCAAAAGACATTCAAGAGAAACTCGAAGCCTTGTTAGAAACAGCGTATGCACCCTACTCTAACTATCCTGTATCTAGTGTGGTAATTATGGAATCTGGTTCTCAGGTCGCCGGTTCAAATCAAGAAAACGCCGCCTATCCGAATGGACTGTGCGCCGAACGCGTATCAGTACTAGCCGCCAAAGCCGCTTATCCTAATCAGCGCATTGCCGCTGTATATATCATGACGGCTGAAGAGCAGCGCACACCAGCGGCCCCGTGCGGCTCTTGCCGCCAAGTGCTGCATGAAGCCGAACTCCGCCAATCCGAGCCGTTCGACTTGTATTTAATGAACAAGACCAATGTTGCTTTAGAATTCACGGGTGTTCAAGGATTACTTCCCTTCAGCTTTACCCTTCCGAAATAGATTTCTTAACCATAGAGAATATGTGGTCCAATTCCTCTCGAATCAAATCCCTGGTCTCATCATAAGCGCTAGACTCACGCTCCGTATCGTCATACCTTTTGGGATCCTCATAGCGCAACGGCAATCGCATCCAAGCGGAAGGTATGAATGGACAATTTTCATCCGCGTGAGCACAGGTCATTATAGCAATAGCGCGTTCGGTAGGGTTCTCCGCATCATCAAAAACTTTTGAAAACAGTACCGCTTCAGGCGATCCTTCAAAGACCACCCTGTATTGTGGATTACCTTCCCCTTTAGCAACCACCTGCATGCCCAAGCGGATCAAACTTGCAATGGTTCGCTCATTGCACGCAGTTACCTCCACACCACCGGAATAACTCCTCACAGGCAAACCGTATTGATGTGCTAACATATGGCCCCATACTTGGGTGAATTGGCTACGGCGGGAATTGTGCGTACAAATAAAATTCAACCGAGCTTCACCGAACTGCTCTATACTTTCGGTAACGGCTGCAGCGACATTTTTGAGGATTTGGTGGCGTTCCACAAGTTTCTTTTTTTATCGATACCAAGATACATTACAAACAAATTTAATTTAGCCGTTTAATATGTCAATTAACCAGTGGCCCTTCACACCCTACAGCAGTGCATCATTGGATTCAACAGATTCCTTATGAGGCTCTCGTTCAAAATTCAAACAGATCTGAATTATGGCCAAAATCACCTTTATAACAAGCACTATGAATTGCGTTCAAGTTTTGAACTTCATTTCTGATATTATTATACCTTAACCTTCGTGTAACATTTCCGAAGTACATTCGCAGGCAATACAAGAATCGCACATGGACAGTATTTTTTACATGATGATTTTCGCCTTGGCGGCATTGGCAGTGGTTGATTTGGTAGTTGGCGTCAGTAATGATGCGGTCAACTTTTTGAACTCAGCCATTGGTTCTAAGGCTATTATCTTCAGAAACGTCATGATTATTGCGAGTTTGGGTATACTTGTAGGTTCCGTTTTCTCCAGTGGAATGATGGAAGTTGCACGGAAAGGAATCTTTGTCCCGAGCAAGTTCTACTTCGACGAAATCATGTTCATTTTCATGGCCGTGATGATAGGAGATATTCTATTATTGGATTTCTTCAATACTTTAGGCTTGCCTACGTCTACGACGGTAAGTATCGTATTCAACCTCCTCGGTGCAGCAGTTGTCACGGCACTCATCAAGATCGGGCTATCCGACGAGCAGACTGCCGCCGACTTAAGCACCTACATCAATACTGCCAAAGCGAAAGAGATTATCATTGGAATCGTCCTCTCTGTATTCATCGCTTTTAATATTGGAATGATTGTGCAATGGCTGTCTCGATTAGTCTTCACATTCCAATACGAAAAGAAGGTAAAAAATTTTGGCTTCCTCTTTGCGGGCCTATGTCTAACCGCTATCGGTTACTTCATTGTATTTAAAGGACTTAAGGGTACACCCTTCTATGCGAACATCAAAGACTGGCTGGAGCAAAACCCCATACTAGTAATAGGTGGAATGTTTGCCTTTTGGTCCTTACTTATGCTCATTGTGGATCGATTATTAAAAATAAACGTCCTAGTAGTGGTCATAGGTGTAGGTACCTTTGGACTTGCGCTAGCCTTTGCGGGAAATGATCTTGTCAATTTCATCGGTGTACCTATGGCTGCTTGGCATAGCTACGAAGCTTGGTCCGTCTCGGGAATCGCTGCTAGCGAATTTTCCATGGGTATTCTATCCGAAAGTGTACCGGCTGAACCATTACTGCTCACTATTTCTGGGATTATCATGACCCTGACATTATGGTTTTCTAAAAAAGCCCGTCGAGTGGTGGATACCGCCATCAATCTCTCTCACCAGGGAGATACCGTAGAAAAATTCCAACCTAACCTGCTTTCGCGTAGTATTGTCAAAGGATCAACTAATTTGGTTAACCTTTTTGGTACTGCCATTCCTCCAAGCATTAAAGCGAAAATTGATCAAAGTTTTCAAACTCCAACTCTGGAGTTAAGTGAAGCAGATGCGCGTGACCTGCCTGCATTCGATTTAATTCGTGCCTCTATCAACCTCGCTGTAGCCGGTGTGTTGATTTCAATCGCAACAGGAATGAAGCTTCCACTCTCTACTACCTACGTGACCTTCATGGTGGCCATGGGAACCTCGCTCGCCGATCGCGCTTGGGGACGTGAAAGTGCTGTCTACCGAGTAGCAGGTGTGGTAAATGTGATCGGTGGATGGTTCATGACGGCATTGTTCGCCTTCTTATTCGCAGGAACTTTAGTCTACATTATCCATCTAGGTCGCAGTGCCGCAGTAGCAGTCCTACTTATTCTTACCTCTGCTTTGATTATCCGAAATTTCCTTAAGCATCGTCGAGAAATAGCTGCCTCATCGGCCGGTCAAGAGGGCCTTACTAAAGCAGCCAGCAAGACTGTTCAAGGAATTATTGAAGAAAGTTCGGACAACGTTGCAAAAAGTATTTACCGTGCCTCTAGAATCTTCAACGGAGTAGTAGAAGGCCTATCCAACCAAGATGCTCCAGAACTCAAGAAAATGGTAAAACGAGTCGCCAAGCTTGAGGATGAGGTTGACGACTTGCGCAATCATCTTTTTTATTTTATTAAGAGTTTGGACGACGCCAGTGTCCGTGGCTCAAACTTCTATATCATGGTTCTCGCCAACCTTACTGATATTGTACAATCGCTTAAGTTTTTAGCCAAGAAAAGTTTCAAACACGTGGACAACCACCACAAGCCACTGAGCAAGAGTCAAATCTCAGATTTAGCAGAAGTAGAAGGTAACCTTGCAAAAATTTTGGTGGATGTAGAGACTGCCTTCAAAACGCAAAACTTTACCAATCTTTCTGAATGCCTGCAACGCAAAAGCAGCATTATCACTTTGGTCTCTGCCAAAGTAGATGCTCAAATTGAGCGTACTCGAGATGAAGAGAATAGCCCTAAGAATACGACATTATACTTCAACCTACTCCTAGAATCCAAAGATCTCGCCCGAGGTGTATTCTCTCTTATTGAAGAATATCACAACGGAATTAAAGGGCAGTAGGTAGATGCTGATAGTCTATTTCTGCATTAAGCCTACTCCTGAGCTTCTCGTACAACTCGAGACCTCTATTTTGCTGTGCAACAAAGGCGCTCCGGATAGTCAGATACATATCTACACTGATGATGTTAGTATAGGGCAGAATTGGCCCATAACACAAAATATCCTCATCCCAGAACAACTCATACAATGGCGGGGCCCAAAGGATTTCTTTTGGCGCATAAAAATGAAAGTCATTGCAGATCTTTGCGCACGGTATCCAAATGAGGCTATACTCTACCTCGATGCCGATACCTTGGCGCTGGACCTCCCTGGTTTACAGTCTCAATTATCCGCTCCGATGATGCATCTCAACGAAGGTGCATTAGGTACCCTGAACACCAAAACCGAGCGAAGAACGTTGCGGGAATTGAACCAAAAAACTTTCCAAGGCATCACCATAACAGCGCAAAGCACTATGTTCAACGCCGGAGTGATCGCGCTCCCTCCCGGTTACGGTGAGGCTATTGAGCAAGCCATTGCACTGTGTGATAGCTACTTGGAAACACAGGCTCCGCCGAGACTACTAGAACAATTGGCTTTAAGCCTCGTCTTGAATAAAAATCATATTCTAAAAGAAGCCCAGCCCTTTGTCGCACATTACTGGAGCACGAAAGATTTGTGGATTCCCTATCTCAAGCATTGGCTAGAACAACATGGGGCTACCTTTGAGCAACGCTTGCAGGCCATCCACACATTAGACCTGAAGGCCTATCCTTACTGGGCGACTCGTTCTAATACAGCACGTCGTCTACGAAAACTGTTGGGCAGATAATCCAAGAGTGGAGTCAAATCACAACCCTTTCCCGCTAAGTCATATAACTGCAGAGCTATTCCTCTGTCAAGAAATGTTGCGTGGTCTTTTATCGCATCACATGGACGGCCTGTCGAACAATGATTTCCCTTTCCTGGCTGTAGGCATTGCTCACCTCAATCTCTAAGAAGTATACCCCTTCTGCCACTGACGCACCATTAAAGGTACCGTCCCAAGATTCATCCGGTCGAAAGGATTCATAGACTAATTGGCCCCAACGATTATAAATACGCTGGTGCAACTCATCCGCATTATCTGAAACAATATCTAAACGGTCATTGACCATATCTCCGTTTGGTGTAAAGAAATTTGGGACCGTCATCGTTGGTAAGAAGGCCACATCCTGGCACAAGGAATCCATACATCCGTCCGCAGTATAGAGATAGGCACAAATGGTTTGTGGTTCGAAGAAAAGGGCTACTGGACTCCATCCATGGGCGGATTGATTTGGCTTTATATTTGGCTCGCTCAATCCACTGCTTCCATAAGAAATGTATAAACTATCAAAGCCTTGGGAACCTGAGTAAACCTCAAAATGAGCCCCTAATCCGATAACTGCCGATGGATCTAAAACCCAAGTGCCATTCAGATAGTACTTTCCATCTGATGCGATGACTAAGCTATCAAGTTTTCGTGTATACCCCACACGCATCGAAGGCAATGCGACACTGTCTGTACAACCCTCGTTGGAAGTGGTAAGTAAGTATCCGCTGTAATTGCCTGAATCCACCAAACAATGTATAAAGGTCGATGAGGTATCTAGAGTACCATCGCTCAACACCCACTGGTAGCTCAACAATCCAAGGGAGTCTAATGAATTATCTAGGGTAAAGCACAGGCTATCACAATCAAAGAGCATGGTAGAATCCAAAAGTATCTGAGTATCACGTCTAGGTGAAACCCAAACCGTATCATAAGACTCACA
>MDSW01068332.1_pt1 | contig 10699 bp, 10 predicted proteins | sample 811171 | NCBI WGS metagenome assembly MDSW01 (sample SAMN05326641, study PRJNA326480) | marine metagenome | isolation source: seawater | place: Atlantic Ocean: North West | collected 2012 | reverse complement strand
ATTCTGCGCAAGAGGGCTAGAACGCTGGATTGCCGCAAAACAGCGCTTGTCCCGAAGGGTTGGGCCGCAAATCGCGCCCTGCAGCGTTGCGAGTCTTGATCGTGGCTCGCCACGATGCGGCGACTCGCGCCTTGCAGGTCACGATTTGCGGACGCCAACGCGGCGCTCGGATGAAACCTCAACAGGCCCTAGCGAAAGCTGGACACGGGCCGGTGCGCTGCCGTGAACCACTCGGCAACAGAGATGCCGGTAGCCGTAACCGCGGCTTCGACCACCCAGCCGGCCGCGCGGGCGTCTTCACCGGCATCGTGATGGGCGAACGACAGACCCAGCACGGTCTTCAGATGGGCCAGGCCGTGACCGCCGGCCCCGCGCAGCTCGGGAAACGCGCGCCGGGCGATACGCACCGAATCCAGCCAGCGGGCCGTGATCGGTGCACGCCCAATGGCCTCGGCCGCGCGCGATAACGCGGTGACGTCGAAACTGGAGTGCGAGACCACGATACGGTCGGTCAAAAGCTCGGCCACCGCATCGTGCACCTGGCCCCAGTCTGGCGCATGGCTGACGTGGCCCGGGCGGATGCCGTGAACCCTGATATTGCCGGCCGAGAAATACGTCTGGGGGTGGATCAACCACGACCAGTTATCGATCAGCGTGCCCCCGGCAAAACGCGCGAAGCCGATCTGGCAGATGCTACCCGGATCGGCATTAGCCGTCTCGACGTCCACGGCGATGAACGCCGTGGGGTCGTAGGCCGCCACACACGCGGGCGGGCCAAGCGCCTGCGCCACGCCGCGCTACCAGACGAGACGGATGACGGCGTAGGGGATCAACGTCGCCAGAATCACGCAGGCCACATTAAGCGCCAGCCCGGCACGCACCATGGACTGAATCTTGAGCCGCCCGGTGGCAAACACGATCGCGTTGGGCGGCGTGGCCACCGGCATCATGAAGGCACAGCTGGCGGCAATCGCGGCAGGCACCGTCAGCAAGAGCACGTCCACGTCGACCGACACCGCGAGCGCGCCCAGCAGCGGCATGAACACCGCTGCCGTAGCCGTATTAGACGACACCTCAGTCAGCAGGATGATGACCAGCGCGACCGCCCCCACCAGAAGCAGCGTGGGCAGTACGGCAAAGACTTCCATCGAGTCGGCGATCCACGCGGCCAGGCCCGTGGATTTGATCGCGCCCGCCAGCGCCAGCCCGCCGCCGAACAACAGCAGCACGCCCCACGGCACGTTGGCCTCGTTTTCCCAGTTCATCAGCCGGCTGCCCTTGCCGTCGCTGGCGGGCAACACGAACAGCGTCACGCCCATGATCATCGCAATGAGCGCATCCGAGACGAAATCAGCCCCGGCCTGGTTGATCAGCGGACGACAGATCCAGAGTGCTGCGGCCAGCAGGAACATGACACCGACGCGTTTCTCGGCCGAGCTCATGGCCCCCAGCTTGCCGAGCTCGTCGCGCAGCATGGCCCGGCTGTCGTCGCCGGCCGAGAACTCGAAGTTGCCGCGGGTCAGCCACGCCCAGGCTGCGGCCATCATCAACAACGCGGTCGGCACGCCCACGAGCATCCACTGAGCAAAGCCGATCTGGATATTCTGATCCGACGACAGATAACCGGCCAACAGTGCATTGGGCGGTGTACCGATCAAGGTGGCGGTACCGCCGATCGAGGCGGCATAGGCGATACCGAGCAGCAGACTCGTGGCATAGCGATCCACGCCTGCCGAATCGCGATCGGCCATGAGGGTGATGACCGATACGCCAATCGGCAACATCATCACGGCGGTGGCCGTATTCGACACCCACATGCTGATGAAACCGGTGGCGATCATGAACCCGCCGATCTGGCGCTTGGGCGAGCTGCCCACGGCCAACAGCGTGGTCAGCGCGATACGCCGGTGCAGATTCCAGCGCTGCATGGCCAGGCCCAGTAGGAACCCGCCTAGAAACAGAAAGATGATGTCGTCGGCGTAGCCGTGGGCCAGGGTCTGGAAATCTCCCAGGCCGACGAGCGGACCCAGCGCCAGCGGCAACAGCGCCGTCGCCGGGATCGGAATGGCCTCGGTGGCCCACCAAGTGGCCATCATCGCGGCCAGGCCGGCACAGTGCCAGCCGGCCTCGGGCAGGCCCTCGGGCGCGCCGATGAGCAAGGTCGCAATCAGCCAGAGCGGGCCCAGAAACAGCCCCACGACCCGTGCGCTGATACCCGGGCTCTCCGATGGACGATTCGAGATACTGTCTTGTGAAGGTGCCACGCGCTAACTCGAGCTGCTGGGAAGCGCGACAAGGTATCAATCATCCCGCCGCGGCCCGGTGCTACTTTCGTCGTATGACGTAACCGTCAGTCGTTGGGCACCGTCACCGGCTCAAACAACTCGGCCACCAGCTGGGCCGCGTCATCGTGCACGCAGATACGCGCCACGTTGGCCGCACTGACGAAACCCTGGTCACGCATGTGTGTCATGCAGTCGACAAGCGGCTGATAGAAACCGTCGACGTCGCACAGCCCCACGGGCTTGTCGTGCCAGCCGATCTGGTGCCAGGTGAGCACCTCGAACAGCTCTTCCAGCGTGCCGAAGCCGCCGGGCAGCGCGATGAAACCATCGGCGGCGTCGATCATGGCCAGCTTGCGCTGGTGTATGGTTTCGACCACGTCGAGCCGGGTCAGCCCATCGTGGGCCAGCTCGCGCTCGGACAGCCCGCGCGGGATGATGCCGTGTACCGGCGCGCCCGCGGCTAGCGCTGCATCGGCAACCGCGCCCATCAAGCCAACGCGTGCACCGCCATAGACCAGGCCATAACCGGCCTTGCCGATCGCCTCGCCGAGCGCGGCGGCAGCCGCGCGATACGCCGGATCGCCGCCGTCGCGCGAGCCGCAATACACACAGATCCAGCGCTCCGATGGCGCTTCGGCGGTCGTTTCAGTCTTCATGCATCGTCTTCGTCAGAGGCGTGCGGGTGCGAATCAAACAGCTCGTCGGGCATGGGCCGGGCCAACGCCTTGCCATGGATCAGGATCGAGAGCACCAGCCCCACGCCAATGGCCCAGGCCGCGCCCTGTGTCACCAAGATAGCAGCCGTGACTCCGGCGATGCCGAGATCGGTCCGGTTGCGTGCCTCCATGATGCCGACCCGCACACTGACATAGCCCTGGATCAGCAGCGTGAGCGCCAGAGCCACACCCAGAATCGGCTGGATGAGCGACACGATCGGCAGCAGCAAGAGCCCCGTATTGGTGCCCCAGCGAAAAGATCCCGCGCCGCCGATCATCGAGCCCATGGCGGCCCGTCCTTCCTTGTAGCGCTCGACGATCACGACATGCATGGCCGACCAGAGGGGGCCGCACATGGCCACATCCGGCCCGGCGATACTCATGGTGGCGTTACGCGCCCCGAAGATCAGATGCGCGCGATCAGGCGAATAGTCGATCGGCCGGTCGGGCCGCGCCGCGGCGGCTTCGTCCAGCAGCGCTCGCGACTGGAGCACGTCGCCAAAGACCACGAGATAGGTGGCCACGACCGTCGGCAACGCGGCGATAAAAAAACCGACCGGCGGCAGGCCGACGCCGAACACGGTATAGCCGGACCAGAGGGTCGCGAAATCCGGCGCCGAGAAGCCAAAACGCACGTCCGGCCAGGGCGCCTCACCGGCTAGCGGGGCCACTACGATGGCCAAGCCAATGATCGGGAAGATGCCGAGCTTGCCGACGAAGGCCGCCCCCGCGTAGCGCGTCTTCAGCGCGTTGAAGCCGCGCGAAAAAATCAGGGCGAAGGCCAGTCCCACGGCGATCGAGATCGTCACCGGGTAGGTCCAGAACCGACCGTCGTCGGCAAACACGGTATTGACCGCGGCCAGCCCGGCGCCCATGACCACACCAGCCTTCAACGCCGAAGGCACCGCGCGAACCACGTGCCGCGCCAGCCCCGTGGCGCCCAGCCCAATCGACACCGCGCCCAGCATGAACTGAAACGCGATCAGCGCGTGCACGCGCTCGGTGCCCGGCGCATAGCTTTCACAGTAGGCGATCAACAGCGGAATAGCCGGCGTGATCCAGCCCGGCACGACCGGATCACCCAGCAGGTGATGGGTTAAATACAACAAGCCGTTCATGATCACTACCGCGAGGGCCGCCGCAAACGGCATGCCCAACAGATCGGTCATCAGCGGGATAGCCGCCAGATCGACCGCACACAGGGCCAGGCCCTGGCAATAGTCCGGCCATTCGAAGCGATAATGGATAAACGGCAGACACAGCCGAAAAGGCCCGAAGGCCCAGCCGATGGTGGATTGCTTTGATGACGTCAACGCATGCCCCTTTACGTGCCCCGGGCCGATCACGGCTCACGTAAGATAGCAGCGTGTCCGATCGGGGCCATCCCCGACCAAAGAAGCACCCGCCACGGCGGCGACACGCACCGGCGGTTCTGGCTTATCTATTCGCGTTTTGGGAGGTTTTTAGAATGCACGTACCCCTTTGGGTCTGGGGATCGACGATCGCCGGCATTCTGGTGTTGTTGATCTTCGATTTCTTCGCCCACGTGCGCACGCCGCACGAACCTTCGCTCAAGGAAGCCGGCGGCTGGTCGGTTTTCTATGTAGTGATCGCCCTGATCTTCGGCGCCGGGCTGTGGGTGGTCTGGGGGCATGACCACGGCATCGAGTATTTCGCCGGTTACGTCACGGAAAAGAGCCTGTCGGTCGACAACCTGTTCGTGTTCGTCATCATCATGGCCAGCTTCGACGTGCCCCGGGCCTATCAGCAGAAAGTGCTGCTGGTGGGCGTGGTCATCGCGCTCATCCTGCGCACGATCTTCATCGCCCTGGGTGCCGCGGCCATCGAGAACTTTTCGTGGGTGTTCTATATCTTCGGGCTGTTTCTCATCTATACCGCCTATAGCCTGGCCAGCTCGTCGCATGACGAGGACGAAGACTACGAGCCCAATTTCCTGGTCCGTGCAGCCCAGAAGATCCTGCCGGCCACCGACGAATACGACGGCAACAAGCTCACCACCCGTATCGACGGCAAGCGCGTGATCACGCCCATGCTGTTGGTGATGATTGCCATCGGCGCCACCGATATCCTGTTTGCCCTGGACTCTATCCCGGCCATCTACGGGCTCACCCGCGAGCCGTTTATCGTGTTCACGGCCAACGCGTTTGCCCTGCTGGGCCTGATCCAGCTGTATTTCCTGTTGGGCGGGCTGCTCGACCGGCTGGTTTATCTATCGTTTGGCCTGGCGGTGATTCTAGGCTTTATCGGCATCAAGCTGATCATCCATGCCCTGCACACCAACGAACTGCCCTTCATCAACGGCGGGCAGCATATCGAGGTGGTGCCCGAGATCCCGATCTGGCTGAGTCTGTCGGTGATTCTGGGCATCTTGGTCATCACCACGGTGGCCAGCCTGATCAAGTCCAAGCGCACCAGCGGGGCATCGCACTAGCGCGGCAGCCCGAGCGCCGGGCCCTGTCGTCGACGGGCCCGGCTTAGGCCTTACCCCGTGCTGTTGCCACGGCCCTGGAAGAACGCGCTGGTACCGCGTGCGCGGGCGGCCTGGTCGAGTTTTTCGAGTGCAATGACATAAGCCGCCGTGCGATGGCCGATGCCCAGCTCATCGGCCCGGTTTGCCACCCGCTTCGTGGCCTCGACCATGCGCGCTTCCAGACGCTGGGCCACGGTATCGGCGTCCCAGTACCAGGCCTGGCGGTTCTGCACCCACTCGAAGTAGGACACGGTACCCCCACCCGCGTTGGCCAGAATATCCGGCAGCACGATCACGTTGTTATCGGCCAGGATCTGATCGGCCTCGCTGGCGACCGGGCCGTTGGCAATCTCCACGATCACGCCGGCACGGACCTGGCCTGCGTTGTCGCCGGTAATCACCGACTCCAGCGCTGCCGGCGCCAGAATATCCACGTCGAGCGTAAGCAGATCGTCGTTGGAGATCTGTTGACCCTCGGCTGCCGTGACCGAGCCCTGCTCGGCCTTGGCTTTTTCAACCGCGTTCAGATCCAAACCGTCTTCGTTGTAGATCCCGCCGCCGGAGTCGCTCACCGCGACCACGGTATAGCCGGCATCCGCCGCCAGGCGAGCAAAACGCACGCCAGCGTTGCCAAAGCCTTGCACGGCCACTGTAGTGCCGGCCGCTTCGCGCTCCCAGCGCTCCATCATGGTCGCAAGCACGTGAAACGCGCCGTCGCCGGTGGCCGTAGTACGACCGGGCGATCCGCCCATCTCGATCGGCTTGCCGGTGATGACGTCAGGTCGGTGGGCACGGCTGATGATGCGGTATTGATCGGCCATCCAGCCCATCACCCGCGGATTGGTGTTCACATCCGGCGCCGGAATATCGGTATCCGGGCCGATGAAGTCAGCCACCTGGTCGATGTAAGCGCGCGACAGGCGTTCCATCTCGGCCGGTGACAGATCCTTGGGCTCAACCGAGATGCCGCCCTTGGCCCCGCCGAACGGCAGGCCCATCACCGCGCATTTCATCGTCATCCAGAACGCCAGCGTGGTGGTTTCATCCACGTTGACGTCCGGATGAAACCGAATACCGCCCTTGGCCGGGCCCAGCGTGCTGTCGTAGCGCACCCGATAGCCGGGAAACAGGCCAAACGAGCCGTCGTCGCGGCGCAGGCCCACGCTAACCTTGAGCGCGGCATCCGGCTGGGCCAGGCCTTGCGCGATGTCCTCGGAAATATCGATATGTTCGAGCGCGGCTTCGATCCGCGCGCTGGCCCCGTCAAACAGGCTGGGCATGACAACACCGATGGGTCATTGATTGATGGGCGCTGATAGTGAACTGACCGGCGGCGCCTGAAAACCGTATATTCCCGAATACGCCCGCGCTTTTTTTATGTCTTCATGCTCGATCTTCTCGCCCTGCTGTTGGCCGCTCTGGCCGCCGGGGCCATCAATGCCCTGGCCGGCGGCGGCAGCTTCATCACCCTGCCGGCGCTGATTTTTTACGGCCTGCCCCCCACCGCGGCCAACGCCACGAGTGCTACAGCGGTGCTACCCGGCTACGCGGCCACGCTCTGGCGCCTGCGCGCCGACGTGGCCGCACCGGCCGGCATTCCTCTGCCGGTCATGGTCGCCCTGGCGGCAGCCGGCGGGGTCAGCGGTGCGCTGTTGCTGCTGGCGACGGGCGACGCCGCGTTTTCAGCGATCGTGCCCTGGCTGATGCTCGTGGCCGTGGGGATCTTCATCATCGGGCCCTGGCTCAAGCGGGCCGCAGCAGCAATCACGATCAGCCGCTGGACCGCCGTGCCGGCGGTCTATCTCACCTGTGTTTACGGCGGCTATTTCAATGGCGGCGTGGGCATCATCATGATCGCCGTGCTAGGCCTGCTCGGGCAGAACCGGCTTTTGACCTCGGTGGCCATGAAGGCCGTCATGTCGGCCACGCTGACGCTCATCTCGGTGGCCACCTATGCGGCCTTCGGCCTGATCCAGTGGCCGATCGCCGCTCTCATGGCGCTGGGTGCGATAACCGGCGGCTGGGCCGGCGCGGCTCTGGGCCACGTGATCTCACCGACCTGGCACCGCGGCGGCATCATCGTCATCGGCCTGGTCATGGCCGCAGCCCTGTTCTGGCGTGGCACCTGATGCGACTGGCCAGCCCCGCGGGCCTGGCTTAGGCTGGCGATGACACACCGAATCAATGTTCTGAGACCCAAGCTATGGAAAAAGTCATGATCGTGACCGGCGGCAGCCGCGGGATCGGCGCGGCCACCGCCTTGATGGCGGCCAAATACGGCTTTGCCGTGGCGGTGAACTATCGCAGCAACCGCGAGGCTGCGGACGCGGTGGTTGCGGCCATCGAAAAAGACGGTGGCCGGGCCATCGCCGTGGCCGCGGATATGGCCGTCGAGGATGATGTGGTGGCCCTGTTCAAGACCGTTGATGAAAAACTGGGCCGCGTGACTTGCCTGGTGAACAACGCTGGCATCGTGGACGACCCGTGCCCGGTGGCTGAGATGGGCGCTGATCGCATCAGCCGCATGATGGCGGTCAACGTGGTGGGCCCGTTCATCGCCGCCCGCGAGGCCGTGGGGCGCATGTCCACCGAACACGGCGGCGCCGGCGGCAACATCATCAATATCTCCTCTGCGGCCAGCCATGCAGGCGGCGGCGGCGGCGCCGGCACCTACGTCGACTACGGCGCCTCCAAGGGCGCCATCGATACTTTCACCGAAGGCCTGTGTCGCGAGGTGGCGCATCAGGGCATCCGCGTAAACGCGGTTCGCCCGGGTGTGGTGGATACCGAAATTCATGCCAGCGGCGGCCTGCCCAACAAACCCAAGGAAGCGCCTGCCGGCATCCCGCTGGGCCGGATCGGCGCGCCGGAAGACATCGCCGAAGCGATTCTCTATCTGGCCCAGGCCGAGTTCACGACCGGCGCTTTCATCGACGTCGACGGCGGCGTATAGCGCGTGTCTCTGTCGGACAAGCCGTCGAATCGTCAGCGCCGGGTCGGTCTGCCCCGACCGGCTGGCGCCTGCCGGGGCGCGTCGCACCTGCGATGGCTTGTCTCGCCGCCGCTTGTGCTCGCATGAGACGCCGGGTGGCGACGTGCTCGGGGCTGGCCGTCGTGCTGGCCCTGGTCTGTGCGTGCCAGGGCCCCCAGGCCGCTGCCGACGACGCCACCACGGTCAGGCCGACCCCGCCTGCCGCGGACTACTGCGCCACGGCCGCGACGGACGCCCTGCCGTGTGTACCCGAAAGCCGCACGCTTTTCGTGGCCATCGCACAGGCCACGATCATGCTCGCCCCGGATGTGGCCATTCAGACCAAGCAGTTGCGCGGGCGCTTGGTGCCGCAAACGCCCGAGCCGGCCGTAGTGCTCGACGATCTGTCGCAGTTCGAAGTGCAGGTCAACAGCGGACAGGTGCATCTTTCGACCGCAGCACTGGCCGCGCTCGTGCGCGACCGGTTCGGCGCCGAAGCCGCCGTGCGCGGGCTCAAGCTGTCCCAGCAGGGCCGTCAACTCGTACTGGACGGCGAGTTTCGTCGACGCGGCTGGGTGCCTTTCCACCTGACCGGCCGGCTGTCGCGCCTGGATGCGACGCATCTCGTTTTGCGCCCGACGCATCTGAGCGTGGACGGGCGCCCGGCCATGGCCCTGATGCGAGCGGCCCATCTGGCGTTGGCCGATATCATCGCGCTCCGCACGCCGGCTTTTAAAGTGCGAGATAACCAGATCGAGATCGACGTGCCGGCGCTTTTACCGCCACCGGCCATCACCTTCGAAATCGCCGACGCGGCGCTGGATGCCCGCGGCCTGAATCTTGTCTTCGACGACGGCCAGGACACGCCGGCGGTCGCAACGGCGCGCCCGGCCGGGTCTTATGTACTGCTGCACGGCGGGCAGCTGGCAATCGGGCCCCTGCATACCGATGATCCGCGCATTCAGTTGGAATCGGCTGATGCCGATCAGCCATTGACTCTCTCTCTGGCCGATTATCGCGCCCAGCTGGCGGGCGGGCATATCCAGCTTTTGGCCAAGCCTGCGCGCGCGACCTTCATCGCCCGTCTGGCCGCACCGGAGTCCGGCTCATGAGCCGTGCCCGTGTCGTTATCGCCGCACTCGTTGCACTGTCGCTGCCCGGAGTTTCGGCAGCCGCCTCGCCGTCGGTGGCCGTGCGCGCGCACAACGTCGATATCCTGATGAGCGATACCGTCAGCGCGCATCTCATCGATCTCACCGCAGAGCTCGGCCCCCGCAGCGGCTATCAGCGGGTAGACCTGGAAGACGCCGACTCGTTTGCTATCCGCGTGACGGCCGGCTGTGCCCGGCTGTCGGCCGATCAGCTCACGCGCCTGTTCAACGACCGCATCCTCGACTACGCGCCGCGCGCGCTCAACGACGTTCATTTCGTGCCCGAGCGCGATGCCATGCAGGTCACCGGCGGCGTACGGCTGTGGCATCGCGTGCCGCCGTTCTGGCTGTCGTTTCGCGCCACCACCGATGCCCACGTGACCGACGACGGGCTGATCCGGCTGACCGTGCGCGACGAGCACGTGCTAGGCCTGCCCGTCGGCGGGCTGTTGAATCTGGCCCACACACCGCTCTCGGGGCTGCTGTCGCTGGACGGCCCCGGTACCCGCGTAACCGGCGATACCGTGGTTATCGACGCACAAGAGGTCCTACCCGGCCCGGCCGTGACCAACCGGCCGGTCAGCGCGAGCCTGAGCTCGGCAGGGCTGACCGTGTGCTTCGCCGGCGATCCGGCCGAGACGCGGCCGGCTCTGCCAACGGATCTGGCCACAGATCTGGCCGCGCCGACCTCTTATCTCTGGGTCGAAGGCCCAGAACTGGCCGCACTCGGTCAGACCATCGCCCCGGCCCGGTTACTGGTGACCGACGAGCGCGAGGATTCAGCGCCCATGCGCTTTCGGCTGGTCAAAAGCCGCGGCCAGATCGCTGCCGGACAGATCCGTCTCGACGCCCGTGGGCGCATGACGATCGTCCCCGGGCCGGCCGACCCCCCGGCCGTAGACTCGACCGGCGACTAGGGCGTGTCGTCATAAGATAAGGCGGCGCATCGGCGGACAAGCCGCGGCAAGACAAGGCATCGCGAGCGTGGCGTGGTCGTTCCACGTGAGCGAGCGATAACGCAGGGTTGCCGCGGCTTGGCCGCCGACCCTGACGGGTTGCCCGCGCCGGACGCGCCATGCGGCGTT
>MDSW01038422.1_pt1 | contig 10699 bp, 10 predicted proteins | sample 811171 | NCBI WGS metagenome assembly MDSW01 (sample SAMN05326641, study PRJNA326480) | marine metagenome | isolation source: seawater | place: Atlantic Ocean: North West | collected 2012 | reverse complement strand
TATAAAATTCGCACTTATCTGTTTCCAAGAACCTGCAATCATAACGTAAATGTATGCGTCTGAAACAGAGTCCATCCAATTAAATCCCCAAAGATCATTGAAAAAATTATAAAGTATACCTAACCGTTCGCTAAAAAAATAATTAGCCGTAACGCCGACAACCGCAGGAGCAATAGCGTAAGGCCAGATCAATAATGTTTTATAAGCACTCTTTCCATGTATTACTGCATTTGCTTGTACAGCCAGAAGTAAGCCCAACGATCCTGTAACAAGTGTAATTACAAAGATATAAATTAGAGTAAATTTAAATGACCTAACATAAGCAGGATCAGTAATTACTAGTTCAAAATTATCAAACCAAACAAAAGTCTTTGAAAAGCCAAACGGATCCTGAGCTGTAAAGGCATCCGTAAAAGTCTGTATTATTGGCCAATATAAAAATATTAAAATAATTATTAATTGAGGCGCTATAAACAAAAATGGTGATAAGTTTGAATTGAACTGAACTTTTTTCATAATAAAAAGGATAAACGTTAGTCAGGCTCTCTTTGAATCTAGCTACAACTATAACAAGGGAAACTTCTATTCAAAAACAGATTTTTTATTCTTTTTCGTAATTTGCAGTTACAAGTTGCTTTACTTTGATGAGTGTATAATTAAAATATGTCTGAAGCACAATTATTGTACTTTGAGTGATATTTTTAAAATCTTGCTAATTCAATAAGAAGAACAATTTTAGTAATAAATTTTGAAAAATGGACTTAGAGTCGTTTGTAACTATCTAAAAAAGAGACTAAATCCACATATTTTCAGGAGGCGGGAGGGGAGATATACTCCCCTTTATAAAAAAATTATTTAAGAGTTCTAGCAAATTGTTTCAATAATTTTGCTGATCCTCTATCTGTATTTGACCAAGCTTTTTCCGCCGAGATTTCACCAGAAAGCAATTTGGCTACATTTTCGTAAATTACTTCACGTATCTGTGGCCAGTTTCCAGCTCTATATCCTCCGGGTATAGTTGATCCTTCTAGACTTAATTGTTCTCCAACAGCTTTGTGATATGGAGAAGCGTTGTAAAATCCAATATCATTAGCAAGATCCGTTGCTGAGTAAGTTACAGCTGCATAACCAGACATATTGTGATAATATAATTGAATTTCAGGAGTTGTCATAAATTCTGCTAATTTCATCAACTCTTTATACTCTTTATCAGATTTTCCTGACAAAATCCAATTTGCAGCACCTCCAATAAAAGTTGGGTATTGTTTTCCTTTGGTAACTGAATTCCAATATGGAATATGGTTAACTGTAAAATTTGGAACAATACCTTTCATTCCACTGAATGATGCAGCTGATCCCAGCCAAAAAGCAGCTTTTCCAGCTATAAATGGAGCCTGATTGTCTCCCCAAGCCCTTCCTTTATATCCATACCAACCTTTGTCTTTCCACTCTTTTACTTTTTTCCAGTGGGAAATAAAAGCTGGCGTTTCTGCGAATAATGTTTTTGTTGGGACAGCATCATACCCATTATTACCATCAGTCATCAAGAGGTTATGTCTTGAAAAGAAATTTTCAGTCCATATCCAGGGACTGTGACTTTGAAGCAGAGGTATGAAGCCGGCTGCTTTTATTTTTGGGGCTATTTTTTCAAAATCTTCATATGTCTTTGGAATAGATTTTATACCAGCTTTTTTTAGAACGTCCATGTTCGCATACATCAAACAAGTCGAGCTGTTGAAAGGGATACCAATCATTTTGCCGTTTGAGTCAGCATAAAAGTTCCTTATGCCTGGTATGTAATCGTCCTTATTAAATGAAACACCATACTTTGCTGCCATGTCTTCAAATGGATAAACAACACCATTTTTAACTTGTGCAACCATAATTGCTGCACCAGCATCATATACTTGAACCATATGAGGATGCTCTCCGGCTCTATAAGCTGCTATAAATGCAGCCAAAATATCTTCGTAGCTTCCTTTACTAGTCGGAATAAGTCTTGAACCATTCTGTTTTGAATTCCATCTTTCTGCAATATTATTTATAATGTTTTCCAGTTTCCCTGTATGGCCATGCCAGTAATGCAATTCAACTGGTTTCGCAAAAGTTGGAACAGAAAAAAACATTATTCCAAGAATTGCAACAATACTTATTATTTTAGACATTTTTCTCCTTAATATGAGATTATGGGCAAAATTATTATTAAAATAATATTATCGTATATTCATTAGATTAATAATTAACATGAAGATACAAAGTATCACGTGAAATTTTTTTTTACAAGTATTCTCTCGAAGAATAATGCAGTGCTGTAATTGTATTAAGTGATAGTAGTAAAAATAATTTTATAAAATCAATTGCTGGGATTTTTTTTAAGATAATCAACTACAAGATCAGGAAAATCAGTAAAAACACCATCTACTTGAACTTCATTGAAAAAAATCTGAAGTAGCTCTTCGAAAGAAGAAACATATGAAGGTAATCGGTCTGCACGAAATGTATAAGGATGAATTAATAAATTATGTTTTCGGGCATTGGCAACTAAATCTGTAATCTGTACTTTTCCTGAAGAATCAATTCCTGTTACAACCTGATTCATCCATGGGCCTATTCCTACAGCATACTGGGAAATCTCTTCCATTCCGTTTTTAGATTTTAAAAAAGTAAAATCAGTTTCAGACAATCTCCAGTTGTTCTCTCCAATCAACTGAATGAGTCTTATGCTGGTTTTGTGATCGAAACTCAAAGATTTAAGAGTTGCTGAGTCAAATGACTGAATAAAGATTGCATCAGATTCTTCTTTATATCCATTACGATATAAAAGACTCAAGAGTTCCTTGGCAGGATCGAGTTTATGTTTTCGATGAAATTCAGGAGCTTTTAGTTCAATATAGAGACCTATGTTACGACCAAAGCTTTTTGACAACCCCTTAACAAGGATTATGACTTCCTCAAGGGTAGGAATTTTAAAAAGTTGGGATTTGATTGGGAAACGAGACGGGAAGGCGGCAGTCTTTCCATTTCTCGATGATCTTTCATTTACTTTTAACAATTTTATTTCATTTAAACTGAAATCAATCACTTCATACTTACCTTTATTATTTACCTTATCAGGAAAAACATCTTCAACATTAGTCGTTGCATTGAGCGTCAAATCATGCATTACAACTAAATGACCATCTTTTGTCATTACCACATCCAGTTCCAGATAATCGGCACCAAATGAATAGGCCATCACAGCACCAGGAATAGTGTGTTCAGGGAGATAACCTGAAGCCCCTCGATGAGCTATTACTAGTTTCTTAGCATTTACACTTTGGATAAAGACACAAAATGCAATCAATGTGAGTAGCAAAATTTTGCTTAACATAAAAAGAGTATTCATATTAAATTTGAAGATATTGGATTAATTATTGGTCGAAATTATTTTTTACAAAGATTGATTCAATTAGAGAATCTACTTCGTTTTTTCAAATAGTTCTCTTGAAAAAACTTTTTAAAATTTAGGTTAGAAATTAGTAAATAACTCTTCATTTAAATAGCTTTATGTGGCCATAAACAATATCTGGCAAAACTTATATTATACCAAAAGATTCAATTTGGGAGTCTTAACATTATCGCAAATTCATTCGTAGTAAATATAATTAAATGACAATTTATCATGTTGATATTAATTATCTCAGACAATACGTCCTATTAAATCATACGAGTGAGCTTCTGTAATTTCAACATTATTGAAAGTGCCTGGGCGAGCAGTTCCCTCATTAATATAAACCAATCCGTCTACATCAGGCCCTTGAAATTCACTTCTCCCCTGGAGAAGTAAGTCACTTTCACTGCTGATACCGTCCACAAGAACTTTTATTTCAAGACCAATGTAATTCTTGTTTTTCAAGCTACTGACTTTTTGCTGAGCTTCCATCAAGCGCTTTCTGCGTTCATTTTTAAGAACGTTTGGGATCGGGTCTCCCCATTTTGCGGAGCGGATATTATCTTCATGGGAATATGAAAAAACACCTACATGCTGAAAATGTCCTTCAGATACAAATTCAAGCAGTTCCTCGAAATTTTCTTCTGTTTCCGTCGGAAAACCTACAATAAAAGTAGTACGCCATGCTGCGCCCGGTAGAGATGCTTTAATTTCATCCATTTTTTTTTCAATTTGCCGACGATTTATTTTACGATTCATTGCTTTCAAAACATCATCGTTGATATGCTGAAAAGGCATATCAAGGTATCGGCAAAATCTTTTGTCGTTTACAATGACGTCTAGTGTTTCAGCAGTGAAGGTATTCGGATAACAATAAAATAGCCTGATCCAGAAATCACCTTTCAGATTACTGATACTTTTTAAGAGAGTTGCCAGTCCTGTGCTGTCCTTAAAATCCTTAGCATAAGAAGAGGTGTCCTGAGAGATTAAATTTATTTCTTTTACGCCCTTTTCAATAAGACTGCTGATCTCATTTACAATTGATTTTACAGTACGACTGCTGAAATTACCTCTCAATGTAGGTATATTGCAAAATGAACACATGTTGGAACAACCCTCAGCCACTTTCAAATAAACATAATGTTGAGGTGTTGTTTGAACTCTAGCCTGTTCTTCAAACTGTTTGTAATGGGGTTTTTGTTTAATATTTAATGGGGTCTTTCCGGAAACTCCGTAAATCGAATTTACAAGTTCCGGAATCTGTTCAAAACCGTTTGAACCAAGTAGACCGTCCAATTCCGGAATCTGTTTCGCAAGACTGTCCTGATATCGCTGAGTTAAACAGCCTGTAGCAACTAGTTTTTCGCAGTTACCATTGCTTTTGAAATCGCTGAGATCAAGAATCCTATTGATGGACTCCTCACTTGCTTCTGTCAAAAAAGCACATGTATTCACAATAATAACTTCTGCTACTTCCGGCTTCATCGTTAGCTCATAGCCTTGATTTTGCAGACTAGCCAGCATGATTTCAGAATCAACGCGATTTTTAGCACAGCCCAAAGTTTCCAGATAAATCCGCTTCTTTTCTTGAGAAAGCAAGATATTATCTGGCTTTGGAGGCATTAGCAATTAATTTGAAGGAAGGATGATTGATAGGGGATAAAGCTCATTTGAAAAAGGAGCCTTTAACATGAGAGAAATTAAATTTTTCAGTCAACTTTTTTTTCTGAGGAAGTTTTTTCAATAGAAACTTGCTCTGATTCTGACTCTGTTTCATTATTTTCAGGAATAACTTCTGCCTTTGTCTTTTCTTTAACTTCTTTAGTTGCAACTTTAGTTTCGGCTGGGACTTCCTCAGCCTTAACTTCAACAGATTTATTTGTTTCTTCAGTAACATCAACTTGTACTGGTGTAGCTTCGACCTTTGTCTCTTCTTTAATTTCTTCAGTCACAACTTTGGTTTCGGCTGGGACTTCCTCAGCCTTAACTTCAACAGATTTATTTGTTCCTTCAGCAACATCAAATTGTTCTGTTGGAGAGTCACCGGCTTCAGATTTTTCTTCAACAACATCAACTTGAACTGATGGAGTAGCTTCTGCTTCAGCATTTCCTTGTGTTACCTCAGAATCAATTTCACTATGACCATGAGCAGTTTCTTTTTTTCCTGTCTGCTGAGTTTCGGAGTCAGTTATTGAATGGGATTCTGATTCAGTCTGCACTTCTTCACTGACTTCTTTCAGAACTGTAGTGCCTTTTTTCTTCGTTTGTTTCTTTTTTGAGGTTTTGGATTTCAAGGCACTTAATTGATCTGCATTACTCCCCAATAGCTGAACAATTGCCATTTCAGAGTTATCACCAAGTCTATTTTTCCCTAATTTAATTATCCTAGAATAGCCACCTTGGCGTTCCTTATAACGATCTGCCAAATCTTCAAAGAGTTGTGACATTGCTTCTTTACTTTTTACGAAACGCAGTGCCTGACGCCTTGCATTGAGATCACCCTTCTTGCCCCAGGTTATCATTTTTTCGAGTGGTTTGCGGATTGCTTTTGCTCTCGCTAGTGTACATGTTATTTGACCGTTTTCCAGAATTGACGTAACCATGTTACGAATCATCGCTCGGCGATGTGCCGTAGTTACTCCTAAACGGTTTCCAGCTTTTAAATGTCGCATCTTAAATTTATTCCCAAATTATGAGTCGTGAGGATTGTTCATAGGATCAAAATTTTCCAAGCTAGTTCCCAGCGACAATCCCATATCTGTAAGGATTACTTTAATTTCATTAAGGGACTTCCGTCCAAAATTCTTTGTTTTGAGCATTTCTGGTTCACTCTTCTGGACAAGGTCACCAATTGTTTCGATTTTTGCATTCTGCAGGCAGTTGATTGAGCGAACTGACAACTCAAGCTCGCTTACACTTCGGTACAAATTTTCATTCAAAGGTTCGGCTTCTTCTTCAACCTCAGGTTCATCTTTTATTTTGCTTTCATCAAAGTTGATAAAAACATCCATGTGCTCCTTAATGATCTTTGCCGCGTAGGCTAAACTGTCAGTGGGTTTTACTGAACCATTTGTCCACAATTCAAAATTTAAGCTGTCATAGTCGGTCTTTTTGTCAACGCGGGAATTCTCTACATCATAGTTGATACGAGTAACAGGAGAATGGTTTGAATCAAGATAGATTGTACCCACCGGCAATTCCTCCAACTGATTCTCTTCTGAAGTTACATAACCTTTGTTGAAACGTGAAAACAACGTCATACTAATAGTCGCGCCTTTTTGTAAAGTTGCTAAAATCAGATCCGGATTCAATATCTCTGCTTTACCGAAAGTTGAAATGTCACCTGCTTTTATAGCACCGGGTCCTTCTCCAATGAGCTCAAGTTCAACAACTTCATCTACGAATTGTTCAATTTGCAGTTCCTTGATATTAAGTATGACTTGAACCATGTCCTCAACAATACCCGGGATGTTACTAAATTCATGAGTGACACCGTCAATCTGCACAGCAAAAATATTAGATCCACGAATTGAAGAAAGGAGTACACGTCTTAAAGAATGACCAATCGTCATTCCAAAACCAGGCTCCAAAGGATCAATTGTAAATTTCCCATAATCTGCTTTTAAGCTGTCCTTCTCAAATTTCAGTTTAGTGGGTTTTGCAATTGACATCCAGTTTTTCGCAAAGAAGGGATTTTCTGCAGTATCACCTTCTTCTAAAACTTTATCCATGTTTGCATCAGCGGTAAGATTTTCTTTTGAGGCAACAGTTTCTGCTTCCTTAACCTCTGTTTCTATTGTTTCATTTATTTCAGACATCTGCATTCCAGTATAGTTTTCTGGTGTTTATCAACTAAATAGACAAAACTTTTGAAGAGGAGTTTCCATCCAAATAGTTTTGTAATTTATGACAATTTATCAGATCCGACGTTGCTTTGGAGGTCGGCATCCGTTATGAGGAACCGGTGTGATATCGTTGATTGACGTGATACGCATGTCTTCGATTGCTGAGATTGCACGAAGTGCTGATTCACGACCCGAACCCGGTCCTTTGACAAAAACATCGACACTTTTCATGCCACTTTCTACTGCCTTTTTGAGAGCATCATCTGCAGCGACTCTGGCCGCAAACGGCGTGCTCTTTCGTGATCCTTTAAAACCATGGGCACCTGTACTCGACCAGCCGATTACGTTACCTTGATTATCAGTGATAGTCACGATTGTATTATTAAAAGTTGCCTTGATATATACACGGCCCTGTTCAACTATTCTTTTCTCTTTTTTCTTTTTTGCTTGCGCCATCAGATCTGGATCACTTCAGTGTTTAGTATAAATTATTTTTTCTTGCTAACTGCTAATCTTCTAGGACCTTTTCTAGTCCTTGCATTGGTCTTAGTCCGTTGGCCTCTCACCGGCATATGTTTACGATGCCGCAATCCACGGTAGTTACCTAAATCCATTAGGCGTTTTATGTTCAAACTGATATCTCGTCGAAGGTCTCCCTCAACCTGGTATTCTTTCTCAATAATTGTACGAATCTGATTTACCTGATCGTCACTTAGATCACGTACCCTCAGATTCTTATCAATATTCGCTTTGCCCAAAATGTCATTCGAGACCTTCCTACCTACACCATAGATGTAAGTCAGCCCAATTTCCACTCTTTTAGCATTTGGTAGATCAATGCCGGAAATTCTTGCCATCCAGTTCCTCCTTATCCTTGACGCTGTTTATGTTTTGGATTCTCACAGATTACCCGCAATATCCCTTTTCTTTTTATTATCCTGCACTTATCGCAGATTCTTCTTATAGACGAACGTACTTTCATGATAATATTTTGGTCGATTTATAATCGCATTGTACCCGGCTTTAACTGGCGCCGCTTTGTTTTTTTCATAAAACCGTCATAGTTTTGATTTAACAGGAAGGCTTCAATTTGATTAACCAGATCCAGTCCTACGCCTACGACAATTAAAAGCGCTGTCCCCCCAAAGTAGAAGGGGATGTCAAAAAGGTCAAAGAGAATATACGGGACAAGACAGACAATTGACAAATAAGTTGCTCCACCAAAAGTTAAACGTGAAAGTACTAAATTCACATATTCAGCCGTTTTCTTACCAGGACGTATCCCTGGGATGTATCCTCCGTGTTTCTTCATTTCCTCTGAAATTTTGACTGGGTTAAATGTGATAGCTGTATAAAAGAAAGCAAAGAAAAAAATCATTATGGCAAACAATAAATTATATAACATCCTTCCTGGTAGCAACTGACTATTTACTGCCTGTACCCATGGTATTGCAATAAAACCTGTGATAGTCGCCGGAAAAGCCAGTATCGATGATGCAAAAATAGGTGGTATCACCCCTGCTGTGTTAATTTTCAGGGGCAAATGTGAAGACTGTCCTCCAAACATCCGGTTACCCTGCATTCGTTTTGCGTATTGTACAGGAATCTTCCTGTATGCAGTTTCCGCAAAAATAACCAGGAATATTACAACCACCATCAATACCACTACTATTACCAGTACCAGCGGTGACAATACATTATCCTGAACAAGACGTATTGAATTAATAATCGCTCCCGGAATACCTACTACAATACCTGCAAATATCAATAAAGAGATCCCATTTCCAATTCCACGTTCACTAATCTGCTCACCTACCCACATCAAAAACGCAGTCCCTGCAGTCAAAGTTATGACAGCCACTGCCCTAAAGGCCCAAGGACTTAAGGTTGAAATTACGATAGGCTGTCCATTTGGGGCAGCCATGCTCTCGAGACCTACCGCAATTGCAAAGCCCTGTACAACGCTGAGAACTATTGTTCCGTATCTCGTATAACCGGTAATTTTCCTTCGACCCGCATCTCCCTCTTTTGATAATCTTTCGAGGTATGGAAATACTGCCGTCAATAACTGAATAATTATTGAAGCACTGATATAAGGCATCACACCCAACGCAAAAACCGTTAAACTCGCCAGCGCTCCTCCCGTGAACATATCAAAGAAACGCAAAATCGATCCTTGTTGTGCCTCAAAAAATGCCGTCAGTGCTGCCCCGTCAATTCCAGGCGTCGGGATATGTGCACCCAGACGGAAAATGAAAAGCATAAAAAGAGTGAAGAAAATGCGTTGCCTTAGTTCTTCAATCCGAAAAATGTTCTGAATAATGTTTAGCATCAAAGACGACCCGAACCTATCGTAACTACCTCTCCTCCGGCTTTTTTAACTGCATCTGCTGCACTATCACTAACCATATCTACTTCAATAGTTATTTTTTTACTCAAGCTACCATTACCTAAAAGTTTTACCGGCTTATCTGCTTTTTTTATAAAACCTAATTCTCTTAGTTTGTTTTTATCAATACTACTGCCTGTTTCTACCTTGGCTGATTCTTCAAGGTTTTGCAGATTAATAAGTTGAGCATATACTTTATTTGGACTTGTAAAGCCAAACTTTGGTAGTCTTCGATTAAGAGGGGTTTGTCCTCCCTCAAAACCCCTTTTCTGTTTATAACCAGAACGCGATTTCGCCCCATTTTGTCCACGCCCACAATTCTTTCCACATCCGCTTCCAGGACCTCTTCCCACCCGCTTACGTGGTTTGTCTTTAGTTGATTCTAAATCGTGTAGATGCATTTTTATACCTATTTCATTTAGACAACTGTCTCAATCTGGACAAGATGATTAACTTTACTTATCATACCTCGTACTTCCGGCGTATTCTCCAGTACAGAGAAACTGTTTACTTTTCTCAATCCTAACCCATTCAGACAAGCTATTTGTTTTTTTTTCGCACCTATCCTACTCCGGATCTGTATTACTTTTAATTTCATGCTCATGCTCAGTTTTGGCTCAAATAATTAATGTCTTTGCCTCTGGCTCTTGCAATCCATTCGTTACTTCTGAGATTGTACAAACCCTCAAGAGTTGAACGCACTAGATTGTTTGGGTTCCTCGATCCTAAACATTTTACACTTATGTCCATAACCCCTGCGGCTTCCATGACTGCTCTAACTGCTCCTGCAGCAATGATCCCATGACCCTTTTCTGCAGGTTTCATTAAAACCTTCCCAGAACCAAATCTGCCTACTGCCATATGTGGAATTGATGTGCCTACCACGTTAATTTTCTTCATCCTCGCTGAAGCCTGCTCGACTGCTTTCCGAATCGCTTCCACAACTTCGTTAGCCTTTCCGAGGCCCAAGCCAACTTGTCCGCGACCATCTCCAACAACAATCAAGGCACTAAAGCTAAAACGGCGCCCTCCCTT
>MDSW01112292.1_pt1 | contig 10700 bp, 9 predicted proteins | sample 811171 | NCBI WGS metagenome assembly MDSW01 (sample SAMN05326641, study PRJNA326480) | marine metagenome | isolation source: seawater | place: Atlantic Ocean: North West | collected 2012 | reverse complement strand
GCCGGGAGAGACGCGCGTGGACGTGGACGTGGACGTGGACGAGACGTCGACGTCGGGCGAGGCGGAGCGACGCGGCGACGAACGAGACGCGCGCCGCGGCGTCGAGGATGAAGGCGTTCACGGCGTGCCGGGCATGGAAGATTTCGGACCCGCGGTCGATGCAGACGTCGAGCGACCGGTGATGCGACGGATGAGGCCGAAAGGTGAGACTCGCGCGCCCGCGGCGTTGTTGCGCGCGCTCGAGTGGACGCGGCGGCTCGGTTTGGTCGGCGCGGCGGCGCTCTTCGGAATGTTTCTCGTCTTGGTCGCGTTCGCCGTGTACGAAGAGATGGGCGCGATGGGCCCGCGCGATCCGTTGCGACCGGATTTCGGACCGGACGGCCCGATCGTCGACTCGATGACGGTGGCGGAGGAGGCGGAGGCGAGAGGCGAGAGCGCGACGGCGGCGCTGTTGGACGTCGAACGCGAAATCAAGGGCGGCGGCGGACGGTAGACGAGCGGACGGTTTGTGTGTGAGAGGGAGATATAGTGTAGTAGACGCGCTGAACGCGTGAGTAGCGGTGTGCGGTGATGTAATGTACAGAGAGTTTGAACTAGGCGCTAGGCGCGGCTCAACCAAAAGTGAATGAACGGCTGCGCGACGACGACGGCGAGCAAGACGTAATTGTGCGACATGCTCTGCGAGTACCCACCCTGTCTGGACTCGCTGAAGATGATCCTCTTGAGAGTTTTCGCCATGAAGACGGCGTTGCACAGGGTGGACCAGAGGAGAAAGAACCAAAAGACATACGCGGCGCTGAACATTTTGGAGGCGAGGACGAGCGAGGCGTACGTAAACGTGTACCCGACGTACGCGGCGATGTCGAGAATCGGCGCCGAGACGAGATGATTGGCCGAACTCGCCGAACGAAGGGCGACCCATATGATGGCGGATTCGCTCGACCAGAGCAGTCCACTCCACCACGCGTGCGTCGCGAGCGCCTCGGGCGTGAACGAACCCTTCGCCGACGACGCGAACACCTCGCGAATCGACGCGATGAGCACGTACGTCCAAAACGCCATCAACGGAATGTACATATCCGGCGCGTTGATATCATTCTTCGGCGGCTTATACGCCGTCCCGCCGGCCACGGTCTCCGGCAAACGAACCCAAGACCCTTTGTGCAAAAACGGACACAAAATCAAACGCAACTTGTGAAACACGTACGACTCCGTCACGTCGAAATACGCTCGCATGGACGCCGTACTGAAATATTTCGCGTAATTCGAGCTCATGAACGACGCTCCATCGTTCAAAAACTTCCCTCCGTACATCCCAAACCCGGCGGCGGCCAAACTTGTCGGACTCATCGGCATGCCGAAACCGGCGCCGTGTTCGCTCGAGCTCGCGTCGCCGTACCCTCTTCCACCCGTGTTCACCGGCGGTACCGGCGGTGCGGCGTATCCACCGCCCGCCTGCGCGTTACCATACGCTCCGGGACTCGCGTTCGGCACCTGCGGAACCGCACCACCGCCGTGCGGCGCGCCCGCGCGCGGATCGCCGTACGGCGTCGGCGTCTGTCCCCATCCGCCCGCGTTCTGCGGAGGCGCCTGTTGCCATCCACCGCCCCCCTATCGACACCACACGCGCGCGTCACGACGCACCGTCAGTCTTTCCATCTTTCCCACGCATCGCGCGCGTCCTCATCCCCTCACCGACGTCGCGCGCGCGTCGAACGCGTCGACGCGCGCGCGCACCGTTGATGCCGACGATGCGCATCCATCGAACGCGTCTCTCTCCGCGCCTCTCGCGCGTCTCGCGCGCTCGCGCACCTGTTGCGGAGGCGCCTGTTGCCATCCACCACCGCCTCCACCGGGGGGTTGCATCGCGCGCGTCGTCCGTGTGACGCGCGACGATGGCGCGTCGGATCCGTCATGGCATCGTCGCGCGAGCGTATACTATAATACGTTTCTACATCGTCTAAAATCCATTCGAATAGGAGGGTTTAGAGCACAGTTCGGTCAGCACGCACACACGCACCCAAACCCCTCGCCCGCGCGCGGTCGTCCGATCCCCCGCACACGCCGCCGCGCGTCCGCGCGTCCCACCGACGGACGCGGCGAATACATTCGCACCCGTCCGCTCGCGCCTCTCGCGCGCACACCGCGCGCGGTCTCCTCGATCCACGCATTCATTCATTCATGTGGACCACCGCGGGGCGTCGCCTCGCGCGCGCATCCATCGAACGCGCGAATCCCGCCTCCGCGGTGCCACGGCGCGCGTTCGCGGCCACCGACGCGCGCGTCGGGTCGAGTGAAATTTTATCCACCCCTCGACCGTCCGCGGAGCGCCCGTCGGTGGACGCGGACGAAGCCTTGGACCGCGGACGACGATTTTATCGCGACTGCTGTCGAGAGATACCCTGGGTGATGGAGAATTACGCGCTCGAGGAGGTGACGACGACGCGAGAGGTTCGTGCGGCGTTAAAGGCGATGATTCGCGAGCGAGGAGAGGAGATAAAGCAGAGGTTACCGATGAGTGAATGGGCGGGGGCGTTGGATCAGGCGTTGATGCGTGGACGAGAGGAATTGATCGCGCTCGAGGCGCATCACTACAATCGGCATCACTTGATCACGAACTTCGTCAACGCGCGGTGCGTGGAGGCGACGGGGAAGGAGAGGGCGACGACGACGACGACGAAGAGCGCGTTTGTGAAGGATTTCTTATCGAACGGTCGACGCGAGATGCACTGAGTTTGTAATGTACACTATTGAAAATTGAACAAACCAATCGCGCCCGCCGCCGCGCGCGTTTAAATCGGCGGCGGCGACAGATGGAATGGATGGATGTCTCGCACCGTCGGCGTCCCCTGGCGACACACTCGGACGCGCGGTGACGACCGTGAGACGATGTCGGAGATGGACGCGCTCGATGTGTTCTGCGCGCGCGTGGCGAACGACGAGGAACCGGCGTGGAGACTCGTCGTGAAGATGCTCAGACGAGCCGCCCGTCCCGAGGGCGCGGACGAGGACGCGTCCGCCGCCGTGCGAGGAATCGCGGCGTCGCTGATCCCGATCGCGGACGCGCTGAGCGAACGTCGTCGTGAGGCGACGGCGTTTCGAACGGCGAGCGCGCGCGCGATGAACGGGGCGACGGCGCTGGAAAAGGTGTCCCGCGTGGAGGCGAGCGCGGCGACGACGACGGCGAGAGGCGTGAGTTTCAACTCGCCTCGAGGGAAATTCGACGCGCACGTCATGCCGAACGATGATTTAGTGCTGGAGAACGCGAAGGGGGCGCAGATCGTCGTCGAGGCGAAGAACGTGCGACGGGTGTTGGTGTTGGAGACGGGGGACGCGAATCGAACGAGTTTCGTCGTCGTCGGTTTACGAGGCGAGGGCGTCGAACACGGAAAGAGTCGATTGAAGACGCTTTGCGCGACGTTTCGGGCCAAGGATAAATTGGTGATGGAGGGTAACGGTGATGGCGCGATGGATGACGCGGCGCGCGATGAGAACGAGCACGCGGCGTGGACGTTTTATCGAGCGCTGGAACGCGCGTACGGCGCCGACGCGTGCGGGACGACGGATCCCGCGAGAGTGTTCGCGGGGTCCAAAGGATTGGGACACGTCCAGGCGACCAAAGGATTCAACTCTGGACATTTGTTTTTTCTCAAAGAGGGCGTGGCGTTCGGTCCAAGTCCCGCGCTGTACGTACACTTTGACGATTTAGAAGATTTGCGAGTGCTTCGCGCGGAAAATTCTGGTTCGAGCACGTTTGATTTGTCCATGACGCCCGAGAACGGAGCGGCGATCGAATTCTCCAACATCTCGCGCGAGGAGCTCGAACATGTGAGCAGGTACCTGGCCAAGAAGTGCACGAGCGCGGACGACGCGCCGACGAACGCCGCCGCGAACGCCGACGAAGCCGAGGACGACGAGGACGACAGCGACGAAGACGACGAAGATTTCATCGGACAAGAATCCGGATCTGAAGACGACGACGAGGAGGACGACGACGACGACGAAGGCGACGACAACGACGACATGGAATACTCGTTCGACGATTCAGAGGAAGCCAGAGGCGACGCCCCTCGCGACGCCGCCGACTCTGACGAAGACGACTCTGACGAAGACGACTCCAATAAACGTCGCCGCGTCGACGCCTCCACCGATAACGCCGCGCCCGCGCCCGCGCACGAAGACGACGGTAGTGATTCAGACTCCGACGATAACGCCTTCCAAGTCGTCGCCAAGTGACGTCTCGAAACGTAATGCAAAACGAGACTCGAAAAAGCATCTGTTTGGTTCATCCCCGCGCTCGAATCCTCATCGTCCCGCGCGTCTCACCGCGTCATGCCCCCGAAACGCAAGGCGAAAGCCGACGCCGACGCGAAAGATGCGCCGGTGCGTCCATCAACGCGCGAATGCGACCGCGAACGCGCGAACGCGACCGGTGAACGCGACCGAACGTCGACTGACCTCGAGAATTCCATCGACGCCTTCGTCACCCTCGCGCAGGCGAAACGACCGAAACGAGGCGGTAAGGCGGCCGCCGACGGTGGCGATGGCGCGAAATCTAACGCCCAAGGGAAACCGACCGGGGACGGGGACGAGGAGTCGGCGCGAGAAGAGGAGATGGTCGACGGGGAGGATCTCGACCACAGACACCGGGACGACGACGAGGCGGTGGAGGCGCAACGCGACGCCGATCGAGCGCGCATGCTCGAGCTCCTGAAGACGTTCACGCCGTCGCAGATGGAACGGTATGAGTGTTACAGACGGTCAAATCTGAGTAAACCGATGCTGCGGAGGTTGTTCAAGGCGGCGACGGGGGTGACGCTCAACCCGAACGGTTTGATCATATTGGCGGGGATATCGAAAATGTTCGTGGGGGAGATGGTGGAGACGGCGAGGGACATCATGCGGTCTAAGGGGTTGAACGAGTACGAGGAGATTCGACCGGAACATCTCAGGGAGGCGGCGGCGGTGATCGACGCGAGGGATGGGTTGATGAGACGCAAGCGAAATAAAGTTTTATTCGCGCGAGGATACCATTGAGGCTTTGAGACGGAGGAGAACGCGTTCGCGGCGAGCGTTTCGCGCGGCGATCTCGGATTCGAGTGTTGTAATATTAATAATCAGCGATTTACTCCGCCGCCGGCGAAGGGAAACTTGTACACGGACCTTCGTCTGTTTGTAGAAGAGCGAGAGATTCACCCGTGGCCGATGACGACGCTCGGCTTCCAACGGTAGTTTTGCACGCGCGCACGCTCGATACCGCTCGTGTCTTCGCGACCGTATCGATCGATCGTGGAGGCGGTCTCGTCGTTCTTCCGCGCACGTCTCGTGTGTCGAACTTCGTACGTGCGCGCCGTCGGCCGCGGCGCCGCCTCGGCGGCGCGCGTCTTCTTATCCACGGCATCCTTGACCGCCGACGACGTCTTTCGCGCCATCGCCTGCACACCTCTACTCGCATCTTTCGCTCGATCGAACGCGGCTCGCTTCAACGCGTCGCCGCGCGTCGAGTTGAGCCCCATCGTCGCCAACGCGGCCACCGCCGTGCCGAGCGCGAAGGACGCCAATCCTCCCAATCCGCCGCCCCTCGCCTTCGACACCTTCCCGCGGTTCTCCGGCGATCCGTACGCGCTGTCTTCACTCATCCCACCGCCCGGCGAATCCATCATCCGATTCGATTTCACCTCACTCTCGAGAAACGCGCGCGTCTCGTACGAATTTTGATACATCGGCGTCTCCGGCTGCGAGTACGCGTTAAACTTATCAAACATCTTCGCACAATCCGCATCGCTCATCGAATCCTCATCCACCGTCTGCGCCGCTTTCACCGCACCCTTCTCTTTCCTCGCACCGAACGCGGTCGGCGCGAACGCGCGCTCCGCCTCGCGTCTCGCCGCGCGCAACGGACTCTCCGCCGCGCCGCCGACGCCCGCCGCGTCTTCCCCTCGGTCCCTCATCGTCATCTCTCGATCTCCCGGCATCTCCAAGAACGCCACGCACGCGCGACACACCTCTCGCTCCTCGTTCACCCCCTCCAACGCTCGCACCGTCGCCGCGAACGCCTCTCGTCTCGCCTTTTCCAACTCTTCGCTCAGTCCTCGCAATTCCCCCCGTTCCTCCCGTTCGCTCGCCTCGAGCGCGCGCACCATGGCGTGTAATCGATGCGACATCGTCTCCACCGCGGCGTGCACGCGAGCGATGAGACGTAATTCGATGGAATCCGCGCTCTCGTCGCCCCCACCGGACCACGCGCGCGCCTCGCACCGAGAGACGGCGTCGCGAAGATCGCTCGCGAGATGCCGCGCGCGTCTCGACGCCGCCTCGTGGGGGGTGATGACGTCGTGAAAGTGCGTCGAACGCGCGGGCTGGTGCGACATGGCGCGCGCGCGCGTTTTTATGCGCGCGTTTTCGCGAGCGTCGGGCGCGGAACGGGGTCGCGCGCGCGTGTGCGGGGATTAATGATGAGACGTGGGAAAGTGACCGTTTGATTCGTGAAAAATGCGCGCCGGCGTCCCCGCCCGCGCGCGAGAGGGCGCGGAGCGCGGTGCGGTGATCGATCGGACTCGGACGATCGAGGTGAGGGTGACCGTCGGATGATTTTTTACAACGCGCGCGTCGCGCGGAGCGAACGTCGCGGCTAGAGATTGACGAGGATGGGGTAGTCGCGTAAGAGCTCGGTTTGGGTGAGGACGTCGCCCTCCTCTTGGGGGGTCCAGAGCACCTCGACGGCTTGTAAAGCCTCGACGCGAACGGCGGCGAGACGCTTGAGGGCCGTCTTGAGATCGGTGGCGTCGGTGATGTCGGGCATTTTGAGACCGCCGTCGGCGGCGGCGAGGATGGTGACGAGGATGTAGTCGTTGGTGTCGGCGTCCGGGTCGACGCCGACGGCGGCGGATTTTTTACGCGCGTTGACGTTGACGAGCGTCTCTTGTTCAAACTTTCCACGCTCGTCGATGGAGAAATCGTTAAAGGTTTCTTCCGCCTGTTCGGGGCCTCGGCACACCTTGGACGCGGCGTATCCGTAGACGCAGTATTCCGGGTTGCGCAACAGGGCGAGCGCCGTCTCCTCGAGGACGTAGTGCAACCCCTCCGGCGACGACGTGTCCGCCTTATCCGCGATGCGTTCGAGATCTCTCTGCAACGAGCGCGCGGTGCCGAGCAACCCGACTTGAATCTTCACCACGCTGATGGAATCCCCGCCCGCGGTGAGTCCATCGCCGAATCCGCCGCCGCCCGTCAAGTTTTGCAACGCGTTGGACACGAACAACATCATCATCGCGAAAAAGATAAAGTTGAAAAACCCACCGCCGCCAAAGTACAACCCCGGACCCATGCCGAACCCGTACCCGAACCCCGGTCCGACCATGAAGGAGGACGTGCGCGTGATCGGGGCACCGACGCTCGGCGCCGAGTACGAAGACGTCCCGAGCGACGACGCTCTCGGCGCGCGGAACGACGACATCGAGCTCGCCCTAAAGCTTCCACCGCCCATGCGTCCACCGCTTCTCGCCGCGAGCGCCGCGTCCGGCGTTCCGACCGTCGTCGCGAACGCCACCGCGAGCGCCAAGGCGGTGGTTCCGGCGGCGCGTCCCGCGCGCGCCCACCACGTCGCCGCGTCCTCGTCCTCGTCGCGCGCGTCGTCCCTCACCGTCGCGCGCGTCCTCGCGCGCGCCCCGCGCGAAGCGACCGTCGACGACGACGTCATCGTCATCGTCTCCGCGCGCGCGCGAACCGCGGAGACGACCCGCGTCGCGCGCGCGGGCGCTCGCGAACGTCGATGCAGATCGCGTCCGAATCCTTCCCCGCGCGCCCATCGCGCGCGCGTCGCCGTCGTCGTCGGCGTCACCGCCCCGATCGTCGTCATGTTGAACGACGCGTGTCGCGCGTTCGCTCGCGCGTTCGCTCGCGCGCGCGTCGACGTCGACGCGTCGTACAGTGTCGCGAGCCATTCGTCACCGCGCGTCCTCCACCATGCCCACGCGCGCGTTCGCCTCCGTCCTCGTCGCGCGGTGCGCGACGAGATGCGTCGTGAGGCGTTCGTCCACCCCTCGCGCGCGCGCGGCGAGCGGCGACGGCGCCGAGCGCGAGCGCGCGCGGGCGCGACGACCGACGACTAACCGCCGACCCGAGCGCGGATTCGGCGCCGAGCGTCATCGCACCGCGGGGCGCACGGATTCCAACCCGTACGAGCGCGCGATGAATCGTGGATTTACCTCTCGATCGAACGACCCGTTCGACGGTCGAGACGCGGAGGAGGAGGAGACGGAGCGCGTGAGTAAAATTCTGTCCCGACGCGGCGACTGCAGCAGACGCGAAGCCGAGCGTCTCATCGCGGACGGTCGCGTGCGGGTGAACGGGAAAGTGATCACGGAACAGGGACACAGAGCGTCTCCAACGACGTCCACGATCGAAATCACGGGTGAAGGCGCGAGATGGTTGCGATCAAAGTTGACACTGGCGGTGCACAAACCGCCGGGGTTGGTGAGCAACCTGCCCACCGGGGACGAGGTCTCGGCGAGCGCGTGCGTGGAACCGAGAAACGCGTGGATGCGGGCGATGCGCGAGGTGCCGATGAATGATTTAAAGCGCGCGACGAGCGATCCGTCGAGGTTTAACGTGTGCGGACGATTGGATAAAGAGAGTCGAGGATTGTTGATGTTAACCGAGGATGGCGCGTTGGCGCGAAGCGTCATCGGCGGTAACGGCGTGACGAAGAGATACGTCGTCACGACGGACGCGGACGTGCGAGAATCGCACATGCGTTCGCTCAACGGTCGCGTGCAATTAGATGGGGTGGAACTGTTGCCTATGAACGTTCGGAGACTCGGTCGAGGGTCGCGAACGCTCGAGTTTAACCTTCGCGAGGGGAGGAATAGACAAATTAGACGCGTGTGCGAAAAATTCGGTCTTCGAGTGGTGGATCTGTTTCGCGTGCGAATCGGGGACATCGACATCGGGGATCTTCCGGAAGGAGCGTGGAGAATACTGAGCGACGATGAGGTGCGTTCGATTCGCGCGCTCGAGTTCGAGTGAGAGGGACGCGGTCGGCGTAGGGGTCTGGAGAGTTTCTCGATGGTTTGTTGTATATATTAAAAGAAATGTGTCAATTCGTCTCGGTTCGTGTGCATCTAAGATGTCAACTCGTTGAATTTCGACTTGTCTTTGGCGCCCCTCTTCTTCTTGGAAGATTGCGCCGCAGCCTTGGCGACGACGGCGGCGGAACCGGTGACCTTTTTCTTCTTTTTCGCCGCCGCGGCTTTGGCTAACTTGGCGCGAGCCGCCGCCGGATCGACGAGCTCGACGGGGGCGGAATGTTCCTCCTTCGCCGCGGGTTCTTCCGACTGGACCTCGCCTCTCGCCTTGGCCTCCGCCTCAGCCTTTTCGCGCGCCTCTCGAGCCACCTTTTTCCGTCTTCTCGCCTCGGCTTTGGCGGGATCGCTCGACTCGTTTTCGATTTTATCATCCAAACCGAGCTCTTTCAGCGCCTTCTCGAACTCCTCCGCCTCCAAGCGCGCCTTTTCCTTCTTAGAGAGCACTTTTTCGCTCTCCTTCGCCTTCGGTTTCGCCCGCGCCTTGATCGCGACCGCCGCGTCTTCGTTCGTCTCCTCCTCCTCCTCCTCCTCGCTCGGAAGTTCCGCCAACATGTCGTCGATCCCTTGACTCTGCAACACATTCTTCACCTCCGCCTCCACCTTCGCCTTCGCCTTGGCCTCATCTTCCTCCTTCTTCTTCCGTCTCGCCTCTTCCTCCTCCGCCTCGCGCTTCGCCGCCTCCTCCTCCCCGCGTCTCGCGTCGTCGACGAGCGGGTTTTCGCCGCGCGTCTCCTCCTCGTCGAAATCCGCCCACGACCCCATCGACGCCATCGGCGGTAATCCCGGTATCCCCGACCCCATCGCGGGGCTCTCCTCCTCTTCCGTCGTCGTCGTCGTCGTCGTCGTCGTCTTCGATGCGTTCACCGACGCCGTCCCGTCGTCCCCGCGCGCCACCTCGGCCACGACGGCGTCGTCATCGCCCTCGTCCTCTCGCGTCTCCGTCTGCGTCGTCGTCGCCGTCGTCGTCTTCGTCTTCGCGTCCCGGTCGTGCTTCCCACCACCGACGAGATTCTTCAGGAATCCCAGCGCCCCCATCGTCTCGCGTCGTCGTCGTCGTCGTCTCGCGTCGTCCTCGTCGTCGTCTCCCGTCGCGTCGGCGCGACGACCCCGCGACCAAGCCCTGGGACTGGGACGCGTAGAGGGTTTTTTTTGTATTGTACGGACGTATGGACGCATTCAGTGTGGTGTGAGAGCCATGTATGGATATTATTACTGGAAAGTGGTCGTGGTCGTGGACGGTGTTTTCGTGGGACTGTGTATGGGAGAGAAGCACGCGAGGCGTCTCGAGGACGTCTCGGCGTCGTCTCGAGGCTTTGTGTCATGCATGCGTGCATTCACATCGCCCATCGCGCGACGCGGGCGACGACGGGTGATGGGATCGACGTCGATCGATGGTGATGGCGAGGACGACGACGAGGGACCGTCGGTGATGGATGGACGAGGACGAGGAGACGAGGACGCCGAGGCGCGGCGTCATTCTGGACGTCATCATCATCGGGGACATCGTGGGACGTTCGACGTCGAGGCGGGACGGTCGAGGAGGGCGGTGCGGGCGGAGGCGGAGACGGATGATTTGAGCGTCGCCGAGCGATTGTGCGCGACGCAGTTGGGGGT
>MDSW01222790.1_pt1 | contig 10701 bp, 3 predicted proteins | sample 811171 | NCBI WGS metagenome assembly MDSW01 (sample SAMN05326641, study PRJNA326480) | marine metagenome | isolation source: seawater | place: Atlantic Ocean: North West | collected 2012 | reverse complement strand
CCTCCCCCGACCCGCCGACCCGCCGACCCATCCCCCTCCCCCGACCCGCCCTCCTCGTCCGCGCGCAGTCTCCCCGAGGCGTACGTGCGCGCGGTCCCCGGGCTCGTGCCTAACGTCTCGGGCGAGTACGTCCCCTTCGACGACACGCCCCCCGGCTCGCCCGAGCGACGCGACGCGCGACGCGACGCGCGAGAGGTCTCCGACTCGCTCGGGCGGCGCGCGCCATCGACGTCCTCGGGGGACTCCGACGAGGACGAGGCGTTCGCCCCCGCGGGCGTGGAGGCGGTCGCCGCGCTGAGCGAGAGCCGGTCGCGCGCCGGGGCGAAACGGCTGTGGATCGGCCGAGCGAAGGAACTCGCGGAGGAGATGCTTCGCCTCCGCGGCGACGCCTCCGCGGCGACGCCTCGCGCGTCGTCGCGCCCCGGCGCGGCGGGGCGCTCTGCCGTGGCGGCGCTCGCCGCGCTGGGACCCGCCTCCGACGCTTTTTCGTCCGACGATTCGAACGACCCGAACGCGAACCCGAACGCGAACGAAGGATTCGCGCCTCGTCCCGCGATTGTGTTTCTGGGCGGGTCTTCCGGCGTCGCCGGGGACACGCTTCGGTACCTTCGCATGTTCGCGTCGCGCGGGCACCTGGTTCTCTGCCCCGACGATTTCCGCGGGTGGCCCGCGCGTTTGCGCCACCGCCCCGCGCGAAGCGTGCGGCCGGACGAGGAGGCGGACTACTGGTCGGCGAACTTGCTGTACTCAGAGGCGCCGGCGAGCGGGGAGCTGGTGTACGAGTCGTGCGCGGAGCAGTACACGAGCAGCGACCGGCTGGCGCAGGTGTACGACGCGACGCTGCGGGTGAAGCACGCCGCGCTGACCAAGGTGCTGCTCGACCTGCCCGAGACGATGGGCAAGCGCGGGATATACCTCGCGGGGAACAGCGAGGGCGCCATCGTGCTCGGGATGATGGACGACGCGGTGCTGGACGCCGGGAGCGAGACGCGGAGGATGTCGGGGACGATGCGCCAACCGGAGGCCTCCGCCTCCGCGCGCGCGGCGGCGAACGAGCGGGGCGGCGGAGGAGGAGGATCGGCGGCGCGCGAGTCGCAGACGTCGCACGCCAAGTCGCTCGCGCGGGACGCCGCCGAGAAAGCCGCCGCGAAAAAGTCGGCGGACGCGTCGCTCGGACCCGCCGAGCCCTGGGAGGCGAAACTCCTCGGGCGGATCAACATCGCGTACTCGCTCGAGCCCAACTACTTCACGTACCGCACGCTGAAGCGCCACGAGCCGCCGCCGCCGCCGCCGTTCTCGGACTCGCCTCCTCCGTCGCGGTCGACTTCGGGTTTGCTTCGCGGCGGGTCGGAGGACGGGACGGAGCACGGCTCGGACGACGGCGGCTCGGCGGGGGATCTCGGGACGTCTCCCATGGCGGGGAGCCGCTCGAGCGGGTACAGCTTGGCGTCGAAACCGTCTTGGTCGTCGATCGAGTCGGGTTTGGTGGCGGCGGCGATTCGAAGGGCGCCTCGGGGTTTGTTCGGGTCGCGGTGGAGGCGAGACGTGCCGACGCTGTGCGTCAACGGGAGCATGGACCAATTTTTCGGGCGTCGGAACTCCGTGAGCGAGACCGTCGTGAAGCGCGCGTCGGACTCGATGCTCGCGAAGGGCGACCGGCCGCACATCACCGGCGACGCGGCGCTGCGCATGGCCGAGCTCGGGATGACCCGCGCGCTGGTCGCGCAGATGGAGGGCGCGAAGCACGCGATGTGCGCGACGCATGATTTCGCGCTTCGCGAGCTCCTCGCGGATTTTCTCAACGACCCCGTGGCGTGCGCGAGCATCCCGGAGCGGTGGGAGGAGGACGACCGAAAGGAGCGCATGATGCTGTGGCACTCGGTCGTCACCCCGGGAAAGTGCTCGTTCGCGAGCATCGCGAGCACGGAGCGCGCCGCGGGGTTCTCGAGCGGGCCTCCCCGGCCGCCGGGAGCCGACTCGCCGATTCGCGAGGGCGACGCTCGCCGCCGCGGCCACGCGAGGAAAATCTCGGAGGTTCCCCCGGTGAGGAGCTTCCTCGACCTCACGTCCGCGATGGCCAAGCTGCTGGTCAGGGGGGGGTCCCAGGCGAGCCCGAGCAGGAACCCGAGCAGGGACGCGTCGGCGCGCTCCCTGGTCGCGAGCTCGGTCGACGGAGGGAGCGTCCGCGGAGGCGCCGCGTGGAGCGGCGAGGCGTCCACGCCGCCGCGCGCGGACGACCGAGAACAACCGAAAGGGGAGGCGAGAGCGTTCGGCGGGGAAACGACGGGGGAGGCGCCTGCGGACCAACACCAAGGGTCCGTTTCCGTATGCGGGGGGGAGGAGGAGCCCCGCCGCGGACACCGAGCCGACGGAGAGGAGGAGCCCCGCCGCCGCGGACCCCTCGCGTGGCTCGCGCGGCGGTTTCGCCGAGGACGACGATGATCGACGACGATCGAGATCCGACGTCCGACGCGTGCGGTCCGACGCAGGCGCGGGCCTCCTCGGACGATACGATCCTCCGTAGACTAATAAAAATACGATGTATACCGTTTATACGTACACTTCTCCCGCCCGACGATGGTCGCGAATGGCGTCCGCCGCGCCGCTCCGCGAATGAAAAAGAATTGGATCCTCGGTTCGTCGTCGCGTCATCCGTTCTTGGCGCTCTTCTGCGCCTGCCTCGTCTTTTTCCTGAGTAGCCTCGCGGCTCTTCTCTCCTCCGGCGTCATCTCCGCGGCTGCGGACTTGTCGACTTTTTCCAGGACGACCGTGACGTGTAGCTCCCCCGCCTTCCTTCCGTACTGCGTGAGGTGCACGACGGTGTCGTGGACGCTGGGTTTGTTCTTGAGCGGCGCCGACGCGAGCGGTCCGAGCCACATCCGTCCGTACCCGATGGGGTCGTCCTTCGTCAGCAGATCCTCGTCCATGACCCTGAACGCGAGGTGGCTCCTGCCCAGGATCGCCGGGTCGGAGACGAGGAGCGGGAGGTTCGGCACCTGCCCCTTGTCGCACCGCCACATCGGGTTCAGGTTCGCGGTGATGGTCTTACTGCGCCACCGCGCGACGCGCGACCCCGAGGCACTCGAATTGGGCGGCCTGGCGAGGACGGGCGAGAAGAAGTTCACGTACGGGTCCGAGGTGCCCCCGAAATCACTCGCGACGAGGTTCCGCCCGGACATCATCGTGAACCGAAGCCGCCACTCGCAGCTCGCCGTGTTCTCGTACTCGTCGCTCGGCGCGAAGCACATCGGCAGGAGCCACTGCGCCCACGTCTTCCGCGGCGGCTTCACCCGCAGCGTCCGCGCGTCGGGGAGCGACGGCGTCGTCTTCACGATCGTGCGCGCCCTCGCGGGAGGCGCGTCGGCGTCCTCGTCCGAGGCGGCGGCGGCGGTTCTCCCGACGCGCGCGCCGACTTTCGCGTTGTGTTCTTTATCGTCCGGGGCGGTGGTTTCCTCGAAGTGCGAGACGGCGGCGTGGACGAGGAGGTCCATCTCGAGCCCCGCGGCGACGGGTTTGTGATCGCTCGTGCCGACGTCCCCCGCGGCTTCCAGCGTGGTGAGCTCGCACCGGAACCCCTCCGCGGTTTTCCATAGCACTCGGTCGCACCACGCGGGCGTCCGCTGGAGCTTGTAGTTGAACCCCTTCTCCCGCTGCACCTTGAACGTGGGCATGTGCGCCTTCGCGGGGTTCCCCTCCTCGAACCCCATGAACGCGTCCCCGCTCAGGCGCGCCGCGGTGAGCTGATCCGTCTCGAAGACCCGCTGGCGCGCGTTTTTGTTGTTCCCGGTCGGGTCACCCAGGCCGCGGATGCAGTTCCGCACGCGCGCCCTCGGCGGGTTCCGGTCGAGCTTCTTCCCCACCATGTTCGGCGGGATCGCGTACTCGCACCGGTAGTTGAGGTCGCCCATCCAGACGAGGTGGTGGAACGCCTGCACGCACTCCACCTTCTCGCCGAAGAAACACCCGCCGACAATCTCGGCGAAATCGTCGTTGCGGCGCGCGCACTGGTCGTCGTGCGCGGCGAGGTGCGCGTTCAGGAAACACATCGACGTGTCCCAGACGCGACACGCGACGCCGACGCCGCCTTTGTTCGCGAGGACGTGGCCGATCCCCGTCGCCTCGGTGGACGTGCGCCACCGCCAGACGGCGGGCGCGACGTCGGCGCGAGCGAAAAACGCCACCCGCATCTGCCCCAGCGCGTGGCGACACGTCAGCACGTACGAATCGCCGAGCGTGCCCGCGACGCACGCGAGCCAATCGTCCTCGCACTCGGCGAACCCCTCGCGCGGCGCGTACTGACTCTCCTGGCAACCGACGACGACGAGCTCGTACTCGCCCCAGCGCCGAGGGTCGACGCCCATCGCGGAGTGGTCGACGGCACGCGGCGGCGGCTGAGCGAAGTAATCCTTGCGCTGCTTCTTCGTCATCGAAGCGCTCGGGTCGATCGCGTCGGCGGCGGGGTCCGGGTCGACGTCCGCGTCCGCCTCCGAGGCGTCGCCCCGAGCGTCGTCGCCCGCCGCCTCATCCGGGGCGTCGTCGAACGCCACCGAGCGTTTCGAGCGTTTCGTCCCGTCGCCTCGCGACCCGCCTTTCCCGGACGACGACGGTTTCTTCGCGCTCCCGAGACGAGTTCGGGCGGACTTCTTCTTCTCGTCGCCGCCGCCCTCGTCCTCGTCCTCGTTCTCCTCCTCCTCCTCCTCATCCTCGACCTCGTTCCCGTCCGCGTCCGGGTCTTCGTCTTCGTCCTCCGCGTCTGAGTTCACCTCGAGCGCGGGTTTCGACTTGGGTTTCTCCGGGGGGGGGTCCGGCATCTCCGCCTGGTCGACGTCGCCGACGAAGAGCCACTCGGTGAGGTCCGCGGGGGGAGGCTCGTTCCCGACGTTCCACGTGCCGACGAGCGCGTGTACCCGCGGGACGCCGTTCGGGCCCAGGGGCGGGGGCTCGACGACGATGATCTGCGCGGTGATCCGGCCGCCGTCCTTGCCCGGGATGGCGTGCGCCGTCGGGGCGGGCATCGGGACGCCGGAGGCGCGCCCGGGCCAGAGGTACGGCGCGAGGGGGATCACGAGCGGGATGCCGATCTGCGTCGGGGTCCCGGTCGGGACGGCGGGCTTGAGGAACACCTTCACCTTGAGCTGCGCGACGCTCGGGTCCCCGACCCACAGCGACTGGTACCCGTCCCAGGGCTGCCATCGGCCGCCGACGGCGGGGCGCGAGCGATCCACGGGGCCGTCGTCCACCTGGAGCTTCACGAACGCGTCGCCCTTCTGCTTGAGCTCCACCGAGAAGAGGCGAACGCCGACGCGGTGCGGCGTCGCCGCCTCCATGTTCGGCCCGGGGGGGAGCGGCGCGAACACCCCCTCCTTCTTCAGCGCCGTGCGCCGGTAGAACGGATCGGGCCGAACCAACCCGTCCCCCTTCGCGGGGCGCAACCCGCGCTCCCGGGGTGGGGGCGTCGCCATCGAATGACGACGAGGACGCGGCGAGACGAGTGTTACGGACCGCGTTCGACATCAGCAGTCATCATCGATATCTCGGCCGCGCGCGCGTCTGCGTGAACTGCACTTGCAGTCGCCTGGATCGCAGTCGCGGCGCGATCGTCGGCACGTTCGAGAGCCTTTGGCGTCGGTGGTCCACCTCGCTCCCGCGGGGTCCTCCGGGTGCGGCAGTCCTCGAGGCGCGATCGCGCCCGGGTCTCGCTCGCGATGCGGCTCTTCGTCCTCGCGCTCCTCGCGCTCGTCGTCGCGCCCGCGTCGGTCTCCGCGAGCCCAGGGTCCGCGGAGGCTCGCGCCGAGTCCTTCTTCGCGGGCTCGACCGCGGGCTCGAACCACACCTCGAACTGGGCGGTGCTCGTGGACACGTCGCGGTACTGGTTCAACTACCGCCACGTCGCGAACACGCTGAGCTTCTACCGCACGGTCAAGCGCCTCGGCATCCCCGACGAGCGCATCGTCCTGATGCTCGCGGACGACATGGCGTGCAACCCTCGCAACCCCTTCCCGGGGCGCATCTTCGGCAACGTCAACCACGCGGTCGACCTCTACGGCGACGACATCGAGGTGGACTACCGCGGGTACGAGGTCACCCCCACGGCGTTCCTGCGCGTTCTGACCGACCGCCACCCGCCCGGCACCCCCCGGTCGAAGCGCCTGCTCACCGACGCGGGCAGTAACGTCCTCATCTACCTCACCGGCCACGGCGGGGACGAGTTCCTCAAGTTCCAGGACCAGGAGGAGATCTTGTCCGAGGACGTCGCCGACGCGCTGTCGCAGATGCGCGCCAAGCGGCGGTACGCCGAGATCCTCTTCATCGCGGACACGTGCCAAGCCTCGACGCTCGCCGAGAAGTTCCGCTCCCCGAACGTCCTCGCGATCGGGAGCAGCGAGAAGGGGGAGAACTCGTACTCGCACCACGTCGACCGGTCCGTCGGTTTAAGCGTCGTCGATCGCTTCACGTACCACACCCTCGAGTTCATGGAGCGAGACGTCCCCGACGCGCGATCGACGGCGACGGCGCGCGATTGGTTCGCGCACCTCCGCCGGTCGCCGCTCCGAAGCAACGCGCGCCCGCGGACGGAGAACTACGAGAGGGCGCTCGAGTCCGTCCGCGTCGCGGACTTCTTCGCCGCGGTCACCAGGGCCGCGCCGAGCGCGAGGAAGACGGAGGGGTGGAGGCCGCCGCGGGAGGAACGCCGCGGAGGCGACGACGCGGAGGGGAGGGGGGGGAGAGGGGAGTGGGGGGACCGAGCGTGGGTCCGCGAACCGCGAGAGGCGTACGAGAAGCTCGCCGTCGCCCTAGGAAGGCCGTCGTAGGTCGTAAGACTCGGAGTGGTCGTTCGTTCCGGTTCGCGTCGCGTCGCGCGGAACACGCGAAAGCCTCCTCCCTCCCTCCCTTCCGCACCCGGCGCCGTCTCTCGCGTCATCGCCCGAACCCGCCGTCGTCTCCGCCGGCGTCGCCGCCGCGCGATTCGGGCGCCCCCTCCGCCCCGAGCGTCGCGCGCGTGCCCTCGCACGCGCGCGCGCCCCGCCGCAACGCCTCCGCGCCCGCCTCCGCCGCGCACGCGAGCGCCCGCGCCGCCGCCGCGAGCGAGGGCGAGGCGGAGTCGCCCTCGCCCGCGCCCTCGCCCTCGAGCGCGCCGCCGCCTCCGCCGACTCGGCCTCGCGTCCGACCCGCCTCCGCCCCGGCGAGGAGCGCGTCCCCCGCGGAGAACGAGTCCCCCTCGGAGCCGCGGCGATCGGAGGCATCGTCCCTCTCCTCGGAGACGCTCTCCTCGGACGCGAGGAGCCCCGCGGCTTCGCACTCGTCCAGGATGCGCCGGGTCTCCAGCCGCCTTACCTCCGCGTCGAGGAGCGTCTTGGGGGTGATGAGAAAGAGGAGCTCGTTGTGGCACGTCTGCGCGTCGACGGCGGCGATCGCGGCGCGGTGCGCGAGCGCGTCCGCGCGATCCTGGAGCTCGTGCAGATGCACGAGCACGTTCTCGCCCTCGCGCGTCCAGTCCCGAGCCGCCGCGCCGGAAAGAGGCGGGGAAGGCGCGACGTCGGGCTCGAGGAGGAGGTGGGACCCGCGCACGAGCACCCGGCTCTTCGCGGCGCCGACGTCCGGCGCGAGCGCGAGCGGGTTTTCGCCTTCGCGCGCGCGGGGAGACTCGGGAGCGACCAACGCGGAGTCGAGCGCGGAGGCGCGCGGCGCGGACGGATCGGAGGGATCAGAGCGGTCGGAGGGGTCGGGGGGCGCCGCCGAAGCCGCGACGAGAGCGCCGCCGCCGGACCGGGAACCCTCCCCGCCGCGCTCGCTTCGAACCGCGCCGCCCTCGTCGGTCTCCGCGCGCATCCTCTCGCGCCTCGAGCGCTTCCCGGAACGTTCGCCCTTGTCTCGCTTCGGCTTGGATCTTTTCTTCTTCCGCGCCGGCGGCGCCGCGTCCCGTGGGTCCGTCGGTGGGTCCGTCGGTGGGTTCGGCGGTGGGTTCGGCGGGTTCGGCGGCGGCGCGAGACGCGGGGGCGGCGCTCGGGGTTCCGAGGACGCCGAGGCGGCGACCGAGGCTGCGACCGAGGCCGCGGGGCGCGGCGGCGGCGGGTCGTCGCGGAGGTACGTGCCTCCTCGGGCGCCCGGAGGCGGGGCGCGGACGGCGCGACGCGGGCTCGGGTGATCCTCCGGATCGACCGCGTCGCGCGGCGCGGAGGAGCGAGCGTCTTCGAGCACGGCGATGCTCGCCGGGGCGGGGGGCGCGGGGTCTCGGGCGGCGCGGGGGACGCGAGCGAGGGCCGCCGTCTCGGAGGACGCCTCGGCCGCGTCCGAGGTCGGCGCGGGGGGGGGCTGCGACGGCCGGGGGTCGGCGGAGGCGGCGGCGGAGGCGTCGGCCACCGCCTCGTCCTCGTCCTCGTCGACGCTGAACTCGTCGAGGCTGAGGTGGTCGTCCGGTGCGTCCTTTACGCTGAACCGCGCGCCGTCCGCGCCGCGCCCCGCCCCCGGCGGGCGTCGCTCGGGGAGGCCGAGGCCCAGACCGAGGGAGAGAGGCTTCCGCGCGCCGCGACCGAGGGACGGGGCCGCGGGCGCGTCCGGACCGATCGCGGGACGCGGGGGGGGCATCTCGAGCGTGGCGCGGCGCGCGAGGGGACGAGTGAGCGCGCGGCGGCGCGCGGCGCGGACGCGCGAGAGGCTGCGCACAGCTGTGTTTTTTTACAAAACCCGTCGTAGCAGGTTTCAAACAGGCCGCGCGCGGGCGTCGACGACGTCGAATCACTCGTCCGGTGCGCAAAAGGGTTTCCCGCCTGGACCGTTTCCCGCGCGCATCAGATCGCGCCGTCGCTCCGGCGCGTCGCTCACCGATCGCGGCCGCGGCGCCATGGGCGGTTTCGCGGAGGTGCTCCTCGAGGAGCACGCCGCCCCTCGCGTCGTCCTCGTCGGCGGCGCGAGCGCCGCGGCGATCTCGCGCGACGCCCCCGACGCGGCCGGGGGCGTGAGCCTGCGCGCGGTTTCGCGCGACGACCCCTCGCTCGGGCGTCGCCGGCTCCTGACGTGGACCGTCGCCTCGCACGACGCGTGCGCTCTGCACCTCGCGGAGACGTCCCTGGGCGGCGCGAACGCGCCCCCCCCGCGCTCGGCGCGCGTGGTGTTCCCGCGCCCCCTCGTCCCGCTCGCGTGCGTGCTGGAGCCCGCGTCGGAGGCGCCCGACGCCGCCACGCGCGTGGCGACCCTGGACGTCTCCGGACGCGTCTACCTCGTCCACCTCCGCCCCCCCTCCCCCGCCGCCGTCCACGGCGCGCGCGGCGACGACGACTCCTTCCTCTCGCGCCTCGCCCCCTCCGACGTCTACGCGCACGACGCGAGCGCCGACCTCGCCGCGCTGGAGGGCGCCACCGCGATGGCCGCCGTCGGGGTGACCAAGATCGCGATCGGAGGGAACACGGGCCGCGTCGCGATCCTCGACGCCGAATCCCTCGCTCCGCTCGCCGAGCTCAAACCCGCCGCCCTGGCGCGCCTGTGGAACGCGGTCGCGGGCGTGGGGCCCGAGCAGAGCGCGATCCGGGGCCTGCGCATGATCCCCCGACCCCACCGAACCGCCCCCGTGTTGCTCGCCGCGCTCCGCGCGGATTGCCACCTCCAGGTGTGGGACCTCTCCGGCGACGCCGCCCGCGGCGGGCCTCTGCGCCCGACCTCGGTCCTCGCCGCCAGGCTCCCCGGATCCCCGGACGCCGCCACGATCGGCGGCGTGGACCGGAGCGGCGGCGACGGGAGCGGCATGCGCTCGCGCGAGGCGCGCGCGATGCACGTCGCGGACGGCTTCCTCGCCGCCGCGATTTCGGGAGACGCGTTCGAATCCTCTCTCCCCGCGAAGGAGACCGAGGAGGACCCCCGCCTTCCTCGCCGATCCTCCATCTTCCTGTACCGTCTGGACTGTTCGGGCCCGGCGCCGCCGAGCGTCGCGTTCCACGCGGAGGTGAAGGGGTCGGAGGGTCGCCACGCGGAGGTTCGGGTGGCGGACGGCCGGGTGTGGTCGCTGGACGCGTCCGGCGTCGGCGACTCGCCGGCGGGGCTCCTCGCGACGCGCGCGCGCGGGTGGCCGCTGGACCGCGGCGCGCTCGCGTACCCGTGCGAGGACCTCGGTGACGTCGCGACGGAGCTCGCGGAGTGGACGGCGCCCGGCGCGGCGGAGCAGGCGGCGGCGCTTTTGCTGGCGAGTCACCCCGGGGCTTCGGCTCGCGACGTCGCGGCGGACCTCGCGAGCGAGCTTCGCCAGCGCGGCGTCGCGGGGGCGGAGGCGGCGGAGGCGGCGCTTCGGGGCGCGGGGATCCCGCACGATTCCGGCGCGGTGGCGAGGGACCCCGTGGGCGCGGTGGCGGCGGCGATCGTCCGCGCGGCGGGGGGCTCGGGCGCGTCTGCGGCGCGCGCGGTGGACGCGTGGTCGGCGGTGGCGGGGGAGTACGCGTCGTCTTGGGCGGCGCTTCGGAGGCCGACGGGGTTCGCCGACGCGGGGCCCAAGGCGCTCGCGCTCGTTCGCGGGACGGGGGCGGTTTCGGTCATGCGTCCGCTCGAGCCCGTGGAGGCTTTCGTCAACGCCTCGGTCGCGGCGCGCGAGACGTTCGTCGTCGGCGCGGCGGACGTGCGCGAGCTCGCGCCGACGGCGTCGCCCGCGGCGACGGCGGTGGCGGCGGGCGCCGCGCTCGACGCCGCGCTCGGCGCGCCCGCGCGGCGCGCGATGGG
>MDSW01105378.1_pt1 | contig 10701 bp, 2 predicted proteins | sample 811171 | NCBI WGS metagenome assembly MDSW01 (sample SAMN05326641, study PRJNA326480) | marine metagenome | isolation source: seawater | place: Atlantic Ocean: North West | collected 2012 | reverse complement strand
GAGCCCATCATCACCACCATCGCGGGGAAAGCGGTCGCGGCGGTCGTCGCGACGGCGGTGGCGCTGAGCGCGCCGACGCGAGCGTCCGCGGAGGAAATGGTGCGTTTTTGACTTTACTACGCGGTTTTTTGGTTTTGTTCGCGCGCGCGCGCACGCGCGAGCTTTTTCCCGGTTTTTCTGGAGAGGAGAGAGCTCGGAGAGGAGAGTATCTCTTTCTCTCTCTGTGCGCGCGCGCGCGCGACCGCGATCGCGCCCTCTGTACCACACGGCGCGAGTGACGCGAGAAAGACTGACCGTTCGTACTCGCATATTTTTATCTGTCTCAGATGACAAGAGGAGCGACTGAAATCACGCAAGTTTCGGCGACGACGACGACGACGACGACGACGACAAATAATGCCGCTTTTAAGGTTGAGAAGAAAGCGCAACAAGCCAAGGCAGAAGCGGCAAGGAGAGTAGCGGCCCGCAAGGCTAAGGCTGCTTCGGCGAGAAGAAAAGCCGAATACAGAACCAATATGAAAGCGGACATGAAAAAACAAAGAGAAGCGACAATGAAACAAACGCAAGCCTTGGAGAAGCGACAAAGAGATAGGCTTGCGAAACAGAGAGGTAACGCCAACGCCAAGAAAATCGCGGTTAGAAAGGCGGCGGCGCGCCGTGCGGCGGATAAGGTTGTATCCGACGCGCAGAAGCGATCTGAGGCGGCGGAGAGAGCCTTGGAGGTGAAGAAACAGAATTCACTGAAGATGTCGCTGGAGATGAAAGGAGTCGCCCAAGCGAATCTCGAGGCAGGCGAGGCGGCAAAGGCAAAGAGAGACGTATCGCGCAAGGATAGAGCGGATGAGACGAGAAGAGAAGCAGCCACAAGAGCCAATGCGAATGCGAACTTGAAGAAGCAAAGAGATGCGGCAGTGGCACAAGCGCAAGCCATGGAGAAACAGCAAAGAGATGCGGTTATGATGCAGAAAGCTAACGCCAACGCCAAGAAAGCCGCGGCTCAAAAGGCGGAGGCGATAAACATGGCGAACAAGGTCGTATCCGACGCAGAGAAGCACACCGAGGCGGTGAAGAGTGCCAAGGAGGCGAAGAAGTCGGCGGAGATGAAGGCAATCGCACAAGCGAACGTTAACGCTGCCAAGGCGAAGAGAAACGAACAAGCCGCCGCCGCCGCTAAGGCTGAAAGAGATCGATCGAGTACGTTCGCAAAGAACATGCAAGACGTGCAGAAACGACGGGGTTAAAGACAACGAAGAATAAGATGATGATGTGTAGTGACCGATGAAGCATACGCGCACTGGCGCGACCGGTAAAGCTTCCTTTTTTACTCCAAAGGATACAAGCATTTTTTGTAATTTAAGGTTTTATTATTTATTGAACGGACCCAAAAAGGAAATAACCAACACACAACAAACAGAAAGGAAGCACGCGCGCACCGCCACAACTCCCATCGCACGAAAACACGCCAGAGCGCGAGCGCGGAAAACCTCTCTTTCTCTTTCTCTTTCTTTCTTTCTTTTTTCCTCTCTTCGTGTGCGTGCACGCGTGGCACGAGAAAGCTCGACAAATCTCGAGGCACACACACACACGGCGAGAGAGAGAGAGAGAGAGAGACGGGGAAACATGGTGAAAGTGGCGAAGACGGCGCGGACGTTTGACGCGGTGCGTGAATTTGTCGTGGGTTTTCTTTCGTTTTATTCTCTCTCTCTCTCTCTCTCTAGACATGTCGCGTCTCGACGGTCTCGGTCTCGCGTGTCGGTCTGCGGAGCGCTCACCGTCTCTCTCTCTCTCTCTCTCTTTCTCGTTTCGTTTCGAATGCGAAAACTGTATAGTCTCCGCGAATGTCGGCGTTGATTGAAAAAATATTATCGTATTCGACGAACACCTCTAAGGCGGGAAAGAGCAATGCCGGTAGCTCGACGCGCGACGAAGATGTGGATATTTCGGACGCAATCGCGGAAGATCTGTGCCCGCAATTCGTTTGGCACTTAGGGAAAGGCGAATTTTTACACTGGGTGGACGTGTTTAATATGTTCGACTCGTATTTGTCCATTGTCACGAGGAACGGTACCACAAAAGATTCTTCCTCCTGCCTCTCGATTTCGACGGAAAAGGAAACGTATTTTTCGGCGACGAGGATAGCGCACGAATCTGCGCCGAATTTTATCTCGAAGAAAGACATGTGCGCTTTTTTGATCTCGTGTGGAGAAGTAGTGAGAGGCGACGATAACGAAAGCAAAGACGACGACGATAAAAATAGAAGAGAAAAAAGAAGAGATTACATGAAAAGGAAGAAAACTCTGCTGTGGATTTTACGGTGCACTCGCGCGATCTTAGACGAATGCTGGAATAAGCACATGTATAACTCTTTGGAACAATTGACGAAACTTTTACATCATGAAGACTTTGAAGTTGCATATGAAGCGCTATTGACGATTCACTCGGTGGCAAAAAAAACGCCCGGCACTAGTGTGAACAGGTTTGTGCCGTGCGATGGGCTGACGATGCGGTTATTGATGCTGGTAAGAATGAACAATTGCGATGAGAATGAGAACAAGAAGAACGAAGGAGCAGCAGTGAAAAAATTATTTCAAGACTTGGAACTTACTTTCCTATTTGACAAAAACAAAGAAGAAGAAGACGGCGGCGAGGGAGATAGCACTCAATCTTCATTCAATATATTGGATGAATGTAATGTGTCGCGCATGCGTGAAATAGTCGAGCGCATCGAGATGTGCAGTGAAGTAGATAGTAATGAACCCGCAAATGCCGTTGAAGCGGTCATAGATAGCCGGCTCAGAGTCCAAGAAGAAGGGTTCAATAGACGCACTAAACATCAAGAAGAATTGTTCAAGAAGCTCTGGACTCTTCGATGGTCGTCATTTGCGGCAAGAGATTCGCAATCAAACGCAAATTTCGTGAAAGATGCGCGTGAGAACGTCTCAAACCTCGCGCTGGCAACTTTGCTCCAATTTGGTGATTCGACAGAAGATGTTTCGTATGATCGTAACTACACTCTCACAAAAACGCCAATTCCATCACACGAAATGAGGCGACTAATTTTTCAGACGTCAACGATGCAAGAAAAGGCTTCGGAACTCGTTCAACAACTCGACGATCGAATAACTAACATTCAAAAAGTTAAGGATAATAGTAATAGTGAGCCATCAACATTGTCAGAGAGAGAAGGAGAAAGAGACCTCGTGAGTGATTTTAGCACCGACGCGTCAGTAGCTGCTTGGGCACTTTCAGCTCTCGTAAACGAACGAGATACATCTTCAGCAGTCTCGAAAGTTTTGCGCACGCATAAATCTGCAACGACCATGGAGAGTTTGTTCACTATTTCGGTGGAAAAACTGATGAACGCGCCGAACCTTTCGAAGAGATATTTCGATACAGCTACAGATGCTACAGAAGAGAGAGAAAGCGGAAGAGGAAAGAAAACGAAGAAGAAGAACACACCAATGGAAAGTTATCGGTATTTTGACATTTCAAATAGGAAAAGCATAGAAGCATCCGTCCTTGCTGAATCAGCTTTCGCACTTCTCGCGAATCTTAGCACGATTCCGATAGGATGCAACGTATTATGCGATGCGAATGCACTCGAACCACTGTTAAAGTTATTCAAGCACGAACGCAGTGACCATATACCTTTCTTAGCTATATTTGCGCATTCGCTTGAAATGATGCTAGATTATAACGTGGATTCGAATAGAATCTTTTGCGAGCGTGGTGGTGTTGAGTTGCTGTGCTCGAGACTACGCCAAGAAATTGAAACGTCCCTGAGGGAATACGAAAAGATGTGTGAATCGCTCAAAAACGCGCACGCTTCGATTATGAATGTAGAGAATGAGAACGATGGGAAGTTGTTGACTGATACTTCATCTAAAGTACGAGGTTCTGGCTCAAAACGCAAGAAGTCAGAGCAAACGTCCATAAATGATAACGAAGAAGGCACTCCACCACAAAGACAAAAACGCAGCGATGGCACCAGCTCTGAAATTGTTGAGAAAGCCACAAAAGGAGATGTAGAAACGAATGATGTCGTTCTACCTAGCTACGTTGCATACAGCCGCCGTGTGTTAATAAAAGCTTTGACAAGATCTTTGGCGTTTGCAATATTCGGTCCATCGGTTCCTCATGATGCTTATGCAGTGGGTCTTGATGGTCCCAACGGGCTTAACGAAGCTATGCGTCTGGTTTTCGATAATGCTCAGAAATTTGGTGGAAGTGGTGTTACAACATTCGCTTCTTTAGTGACTGATTACCTCAACCACGACCCCACGTGTTATGTTAAGCTCGAAAGCGCGGGGGTTTTCGATGCTTTATTCTGCGCGTTAGAGAATGAATCCATCGCGAATAACTCAAAAGTTTTATGCGTTGCGCCTCAAGTCATATCAGCCACATGTCTGCACAAAGATGGAAAAAAGAAAGTAATTGACCGAGGCATATTGTCAAAGGTCATGTACCCAGCTTTTACGAAGCAAATTTATCAGAAAGCTTTGAGTGCTCCGGATGTAGCCTCTGCGATTGGAACGAACGTAGATGAATTGTTAAGACATGTGCCTGAGCTTCGTCAGCATGGTGTGGAAATGCTCTATAAAATTTTTGACCAGATCCGGAAAACGTGCGAAAAGCGCTGTGAATACTGCAAAAAGTCACCACTCGCATCGAAATCATATGTGAACGCGTGGCGAACGTGCCTTGTTATTCCAAAAGATGCTATCGAAGGTGAAACTGCGCCGAGCAGGGTTATTGATCTTTGCTCAGAATGTGAGATTCGAAAAAAGCCCAATGAAATGGCTGAACGCGAGTGGCACATACTGCCACCGTTGAAGCAATCAGAATTAGATTCAGATGATAAACTTAATACGAAAGTAGGAGAAAATCCTTCATTGGGAAGAGCTCGTAGCAAACGCGAGAAAGCAATTGCGACGCGTGGGAAATTTCATCACGACCTCATTCTGCACGCAACACGTCTCTTAGAAGGTATCGTGCAGACGAATGAGCTCGTCCATCGTTTTCTAGCGCACAGAACAGATTCGAACTCACGAGATTCTGAAGAAGAAGCGTGTTTCAATGCTGTCGAGCCGATACTTTTACGCGGGGAAAACCTGAGCGGAGTTGAAGTGCTGACCAAAATTTTTGTCGCGAATAATCTGCCGAATATGTTTCCAACATCGGCAGCGGGAAGTGACTTTTCGCGTTTGCTGCGTAAATTGGCATCTAAAGACCCACACGAATTCTCGTCTGCCTTTCATGCAGCTTTGTATACTGTTTTGATGGATTTCGAAGCGAGAAATGAAAATTTCAATCAGTCCGGACTGAATGACATAAAATATCACTCAAAAGAAGTGGACAGCGAGTGTACAATTGATCGAGTGCAAGAAATGAATTCAATCTGCAAACGTTTGGAAAATGCCACAAAATTTTTTGCCACTCTATTTCGGATGTCTCCAGTAGCTCTCAGTTCCTTTTATAAAAGGTTCCATCACAGGTTCCTCGATCTTTTTAGCGCTCACGGAGGTGCACTTTCCTCGATCGATTTTTTGAGGAACATAATTCTAAAGGGAGGGGATGTTGCGATGTCTCAGAACGCAAAATGGACGCTGGAATCATACAAGCGACTGAAAGAGACCATTGTTAGTACCTTTGTAACCATCTCAAGGCCACCTTCCGCGACTTGGCCGCAAATATATCTAAATGACAGAGATAAAATTAAAGAATATGAAAGGAAGCAGTGGGCCTCCGTGGCGGCGATTTTGTTGCAATTAGAAAATAAAATGTTTCAGAGTTACGAAAAAATCTCGAAAGTTAAAAGAGATGTTCGAGAGTATATCGATTGGCGACAAAAGATGGCGTTTGAGGGTAGTAAACCTGAACACGAAAGTGAATACGTTCTGTGGACTCCCTTGTTCATACTAAATGAAATCGAGGAATATGTACACATGGTGGCCTCTGTTCTCGGATACTCAACAGACCGCCGAGATAAGAGTCATCGAGCATTTGCTCCGGCAATCATTCTCGCTCGGAAATACGGCATCATCGATCTTATTTCGCGCGCTATTCTACCTGAAATTATAGAACTCAAAGTTGAACTCGCGCATGTCTCTCGTCTCTTAGGAGAAATTGCGCGTTCCTTGCCTCTTGGCAGAAATTTAAACCAGGAGATTGTGAGAGCGAGTCTGAGTAGCGCAGATACCTGCATCTGTACTGCAATTTCTTTCTTCGAGAAGTTATCTAACCTAGAAGCATTTCCAACAATGCTCAGTAGAGGAAGGTGGACTTTGGCAAATATCCACTTTACAGATTGGGATCTGCTGCTCAAATTACTTGGGGGGCTCGGCAATGAAAGAGATGGCGCCAAGAACAAACCGAAAAAAGCGGAAAAGGAAAAAGGTGACAAGATTGATTTTGAAAATGCAAACGACGACGATTATTGCGTGCAAGAGCTCGAGAACCACATGATGCAAAAAGGTTGGAATGTTCTTAGCCGCTCTTTCCGAACTGGATATACAGCGGAAGAAGTCTCTAAGCGATTGGGAAAATGTAAGATGCCACAAGATTTGGGCATTTCTTTACACGAAGAGTGCGCTCACGTCGCATTTACAATTGATCGGGCAATATCTCGCGAATATCTCTTAAGCGAAGGCGAGAAGAAATTCCTTGATGTCGATCTTCCGTTTTATTCGAAAGATGTGCTCGTTAGAGTGTTCAGAATACTCTCACGTTGCTTTCGAGGAACCCAGCAGGGAGGAGCGGGATTTTTTGCGCGGGGATTGTGTGGTGACGATAAAGATTTGGGTTTTGCTAAATTGTCGAAAGAAGTGGAAGAAAGAGAAAAGTCATCCATCCGCACCAAAGCTAATAGTGATGTGAGTATTTCGCCGGAAACGTTACAGCTCATCGTAGAGATGGGTTTCTCGGAACGGGCTGCTCAAACTGCTGTGACGCAACTATGCCAAACTCGTCACGCCGAACAAATAAATGTGGAAACGATCGCTGAATATCTGCTTGCACACCCCGAAACTGAGGAAGAAGCAAATAAAGCGCAACAATGTAGCGATAAAGTAACTGATACATCCGGTGGTAAAAATACAAAAGCCACAAAATCAGAGAAAACGATAGCTTTGTCGAAGGTGAAGAAACACCCTTTGGGTGGCGATGATTCGCTCTCGATATCTTTAGAGGAGCGTCTGAGAGAGCGAGTTCCAGAACTCACCGAATCTCTTTGGAAAATTCTTTGCCTTGATGCATATAAGGCGACAACTAAAGTCGAATACTCGTATATATTAGAAAATAAAGCAAAGGATGAACAAAAATGGGACAACGACTCTGCGTTGCTCTTGGAATTTGTTGAAGTGGTATGCGACGCGTTTATCCTCGATGTCAACGACACGAAAGTGAACGACCTCCGTCGCAAGTCTGTTGCTGAAATTATCATGAAGTCACCAGTCGAAGGGTTTCCGGATGCAAACTTTACGAACGAGGTGCTCGTTCAGTATATGGAAAACTCTGGGCCATGTCAAAGATCAGATGTGAGGCATTTTCATTCGTTTGACGCTGTTGTTGGGATCCGACAACAGGCCATGTTACTGCTTTGCTTGCGGGATTCAAAGTTCCGTGAAGTTTTCCAGCACATGGACGGATTGAAAGTTGAAGACTATGTGCAAAGAATCGAGATATTTGCAAAATATTCGCAAATTTCGCTTTCAACTCGTGAAGATGAAACTAATGTCATTGCCGCATCACCTCTGTGTCGATTTCGGAAGATTGTTCAAACGACCATATTAGTTCTACACATGTACGCTCAGTGGCTACCAGTGGAGAGTGGTTTATCATCTTTTCCACTTAATGACTCATTTCTTGATACTAGCCCATCTGGTAGCAACGTTAGCGCATTTGCCAAAGAGATTGATATCATCGCGGGTAGGCCGTTTGGTTCTGTCGACAAAGACAACCAAAAGCGCATTATCGAATCGCTGGATGCAATACTTCGGTTTTACGCGTGGGCACAATTGCCGGCCGTATACGAGAAACAAATGTATTCACCGCCAGATATTAATTCTTGTCTTTTTAAAGATTTCATCGATAGCAATGCTGCGATTGAAGCGACAAGGTGTCCTCTTACAAGGAAAAAGTTGCATGAAATTCGTCAACCCGTGCGCTTAAAAGATAAGACGTACGAAAAGAGCGCGTTACTTCATAAATATAATCTGTGGTGTGCGATGTCGGGGAGTTCGAAGCTCGCTAGCTACGATCACGTGCGTCTTCTCGGTAAGGATATCTCAAAGGATGAGAAGAGTCCTTTTAAGACGCCAGATGGAGAAACGCACGACGAGATTGAAGTAGAAAAAGCACTTATGGGTTACGATATCAAAGCTGCAAACTTCAAGGCAAAATTTTACGGGAAGGAGCTTAAAGGCAATAATCCGGGATCGCACGCTCCTCAGATTCAAGCCGCGTTGACACTTTTGGAACATTTTACGAAATCCTATGAAAATGTGACAACTTGGCTTAATAACAACAAGCGCAAAGAAGCGTCAAATTTGCTTCTACCAAAGTTATGGGGGTGTGAGGTGTTGATGGCACTAAGAAGTCTTCCTCAACACTCGTTTATTGCGTTCACGAACTTGCTTGCGTCGATCTTTCGCCATGTCGCTGAGGACCCAAACACGCTGCGTCACGCCATGGAGTGCGAAATCAAAAAATCGCTCGAGGCTGCATTCCATTCAAGCGATGGCGGTATGGTATCGGCATCTGTGTTTTTGACCGTAATGTCCCCGGTAATGGCTCGTGATGTGCACACTTTCTTCACTGCTTTAGAAAAATGTGCATTTTGTGTACCAGTGCCGAACCCGAAAGAGAACAAAAAAGGTGATTTGCTCATTCTTCCGCGTTATGAAATTAAGAAAATTCTGAAAGAGGAGGAGATGGGCATTCCAAAAAACAAGAAGGCAGAAAAAGACGACAAAGTAGAAGCAGATAGAATTACACCGCCGTCAAAATCGTTTGTTCAGCTCATCCGTATACTTCTCAAGGTCGTCAAAGGACATAGTGTGGCTGATTTAAAGCTAGCTTTTGCAGATGGCCCAGTCCCTGCACCGGAAACTCTCTCCTTGCAAGATTCCTCAAACCCGATCCCATTGTTCCACACCCACGATCGTTACGAGGAACCATATGGTCGATCGACGGATATCCATGCCATTGCAAAGGTTAAATTTGCTTTGCGGCTTTTGTCCGAGTTCATAGAAGTGCACACTGCTGCTGGAGCAGTACTCATAGAGCTCGATAAAAGTGATGCATCCGTGGGTGGCGTTTTGAAGCACACGTTTTGCAGATTGATGTCAAAGGAGACTACTTCTTGGAATGAGAAATTAACTGCACTGGAGATACACGAGGCGCCAACGTGTCCAGAGCAGGTTCCTTCTGGTACACGTGGTTATAAAAACAATAGTTTCCCATCTTGGCAAGGAGTGGAACGTGCAGCGCATTTTTTAGCGACATGCACGATTCGCGTTCCGGGCTGTCGAGATTTCTTCTTCTCCATGGTTGCTCAATTGCTTCAGAATGATTTTACTGTGATTGCCAGTTCGTATAAGTCAAAGTACAATAATGCGCGATATCAAGGGCATCTTCGCGCTGCTTTGGATATTCTTCTTACGATTGTATCGCACTGCATGCCTTCGCGATCAGAATCTATCAGGGATATATCGAATAAGGTCTCTTCTGCCAATGTTCAAAATGGCGAAACGCTTGCTGCACTGCACCGGCATAAAATTCTCCGGTTGCTTTTAAAATCTGTAGAGAACTACTGTATTGATGAATTGCAAAGCAGTAATCGCCCTGAGCATAGTATTTTAGACGCAACACTTAAGGTCATAGATAAGTTAACGAATGTATACGAAAAAATGTCGAAGGAGATCTCTTCCGAAGATCAAGATAAAGACCGGGATGGTCAACATCGCCTAGACCATAGTCTTGCCGCTGTGATAGATGCAGTATTGCGAGAAGATGATGAAGCTATGATGGAAAACATACGCGCAATGGAAGACGAAGAGGTAGAAGAAGCACTTTATGTGGAGGAGGAGGAGGAAGATGCTATGCTCGCAGATGAAGAAGCTATGATGGAAGACATACGCGCAATGGAAGACGAAGAGGTAGAAGAAGCAGTTTATGAGGACATGACGACGAGTGATGATGACAACAACGCTGAAGACGAAGAGACAGGTTTCGAAGTTGGATCTGAATCGGACGATGACTTAATCATCGATGGACATGACTCTGACGACGATGATGGCGATGAAGATGACGACAGCGAAAATCATTTTGACGATTTCAGCGATGATGAACTGGATCCCGAGGACGAGAGAGAGATGGAAAGGCTTGTAGAGCGTGGTATGATTGATGAATTTGCTCGAGATGATAGACAAGGTATTGGTAATCGAATTAGACAAAGGAGTAATCAAATTGTACCAGTCGACAGTGATGGCGGTTATAGTGATGAAGAAGGAGAGGAAGATGACGATATGACGGAAGAGGATGAAGAAGGAGACTTTGAAAATCCGAACAGTTTTGTCGATGAAGAGAATGTCAACCACTGCCTGAATGGCGAAGAAATGATGAGCCGCGATGAAAATGCGAACATTTCGCGTCGAGGTGGTTCTATGCGAGATATTAACCGCGATAGGGGTGTTTCTTTTC
>MDSW01128042.1_pt1 | contig 10702 bp, 12 predicted proteins | sample 811171 | NCBI WGS metagenome assembly MDSW01 (sample SAMN05326641, study PRJNA326480) | marine metagenome | isolation source: seawater | place: Atlantic Ocean: North West | collected 2012 | reverse complement strand
TTATAATAATAAAAATAATACTATTAGTGTATATTCTAAATTTGTTATTTCTGCTTTACCAAGAAAAGACTTGGTTAAATTTGATATTCTCTCGCCATTTATGAATGATTTAAATACTATTAATGAAATAGCAAAGATGCGTATTTTTGAAATATATGATACTAAAACTACTGATGCATGGTTTAAAGATTTACCAAAATTATCTACTAATGATGAATTACAATTTATAATTCCTATTGACCCTAAATCAGGATTAATTATGTCTTCATATAATGAAAATCTCTCTACTAATCAAAATTATTGGCTAAATTTATACAATAAAAGTAAAAAGAATTTTAAAAGTAAATTAAATCAAAAGTTAAATAACATATTCAGTATTTTTAATATAGTTGTTCCGCAAAGTATATATGTTAAATTATATTATTGGTCTATGGGTGTTGCTGCATGGAAGACAAATGTAGATAGCAAGTATATCTCTCAAAAAATAATAAATTTAATGCCAAATTTTTATATATGCGGAGAGAATTATTCAAATTATCAGGCTTGGTGTGAAGGAGCACTACAAACCTCGGAAGAAGTTACTAACAAAATTTTTTGTATTTTAGATAATATGAAACATAATAAAACTAAAAAAAATAAACCTAAATTTTAATATAAAATAAAATTGATTTAAAACTAATTTTTGTCAGCAATTATAAAGACACAATGGACAATATCATTCGTGATGAAGATTACCTTTATCAGATGCCAGTAATTAATGGTTGCCTCGACAACCGCACTATGATGAAACTCAAGTGCGACAAGTGTGGTAAACACATCACCACTAATGAGATGGTCATGTGTACACTCTTAGGTGAAGACTTCCACGTAGAGTGTGCGGAGCGGCACTTTGAGGACAAGGCTGTTTTGGCCAATATGCGAAAAATTCCCTATGCAGAGCGCATGGAAGAATACATGCAGGAGCGGTTTAAAAATGGCGAGGCTGAAAAAGATCTTAAAACAGTACTGCTTGCTTTGAATAAAGCATTTCCTGATTCTGCTTTACCTTTACCATAAATAAATATGACTTAAAATTTTCGCATTATAATATCCTTTTGATTTTTTTTTCTCTAATTTTATTGCTTCACCTCTTTTTTTTGTTCCTGAATGTCTAGAAAAATAATTTTGCATTCGTTTTCTTGTATTATGATTTTTATGAGCATATAATTTTAAAGGGGTTCTATCTTTATATTGAGGATAATCTGATGCTCCAAAATGTATTTTTCTTACTTTACGAGTTTTTTTATCTCTCACATATGCTGTATATTTTTTCATTTTAGGACCTTTCTTAAATGATATTATTGTTTCTTTCATTTATTTTATATATAAAAATATATAAATTAAAATTAAAATTAAAATTAAAATTAATTTAATATTTGTTTAATATATAATACTATGCAAAGATTAATATTTGTTAATAAAGTAGGTAATGATGGCATTCAAAATAAATATATCATAGGTACTAATATAGGAGCTCAATCTAGATTTGTTAGAAATGCTTTAAAACGTTCTACTAATAATTCAAATGGTACTTGTTGTAAATTAGATAAAAAATAAATACTATAAAATTATAATTATATCCATATAATGTAATAAAAATAATTTGTTTATAAAAATAAATTATTTTTATATTATAAAATGAATGTTCCAATTAAATATTTACCAAAAAGATTAACTAAAAAAGATAGAAAAATACTAAAAAAAGAATTAAAAAAATCAAGAAAAGGTTATAAAAAAGGAAAATATATAACAAGAAAAAAAGTTACATCATTTAAATCAAAAAAATCACAACATATTTTAAATGCAGAGAGAATATACAAAATAAAGAATTTAGCAGTTAATAAAGAATTAGTTAAAAAAACTGGATGTTCTTCAAAATCTCTCAACGCTATAATTAAAAAAGGACAAGGTGCTTATTATTCATCTGGTTCAAGACCAAATCAAACACCGCATTCATGGGGTTATGCAAGATTAGGAAGTGCTATTTCAGGAGGTAAAGCAGCAGCAGTTGATTTTAATATATTAAATAATGGATGTATGAAAAATTCTAAAGCATTAAGATTAGCAAAAAATGCTAGAAAGAAATTTGGTTATGGTACAAGAAAAGTTCCAAAAATAAAATTATGATTAAAAAAAGTATTATATACTATATACTAATCCAGCAATACCAGCTTGAAATCTTAAAATATTATATCTTTCTTCAAATACAGTTAAGTTATAATTGTATTTATAAATACTCGTGGGTTCCATGGTAGTTGCAATAATTACTCCAGTTTCTGGATCACAAATTGTACTAAAATTAGAAGCACTACTATCAATTGGTGGATTATTATGAATATTAAATTCAAATTGAACATTTTTAAATTTATTAGTGTTAAAAGCACCTGTTGGTTGATATTTAAAAGGATCAGTTGTTAAGCAAAAATTATAATGATATAATCCTTCTTTAGAATTTGATTTTGTTTTTGTATATTTTTCTAATTTACTATAAATATTAGAATTAAATTCTTGTTCTCTATATTTACCATCAACAATAATTGAAAAATTTTTTAAAATTTCTTTTTTATTATTTTGTTCATTTGTCTCCGCTTGATTTCCTGTTATATAAATATTTTTTGATATATCATATATATTGTTTTTATTGTAAAATATGAAACTATCATTACTATCTTTTAATTTTATAAGATTATTTGGAATTATATTTTCGTAAGGCCAATTTGTATAATTTGACCACTCATTTCTTTTATACACATCATCTCTTTGAAAATACCACATCCAATTAGATACTAATCCATTACTATCTAAATTAACTTTAGAAGTTTTATTAATTTTAATAAAATTATATTCATAAATTACTTTAACTAAATATTCTTGTACATTTTCAGCAAAATGTGTTCTTTCATCATTATCAAGAAAGCATTGTGTAGTAATTAAATGAATATCTGTATTTATATTATTATCTGGATATATTGTAGTTAATGATATATCTCTTCTTGGAGGTTCTTGTGTAAATCTATTAAAATTATATGCATTACTTTCACTTGAATTTATTCTAATTCTTGGTATTTCATCATATGTATTATAGGGTTTATCATATATAACATCTTTGATAGTAAATAAATTTTCCAGTTTATTTAGTTCTAAATTAATTTCTAATTCTGCATATTGTAAACATATTAAAGGTATTGACATATTAGATAATAAACAAAACCAACTATTTAATGGTATTTGTATTTGATAGTTATCAATAGATGGTTCTATTAAATTAAAACTTAAATCATTAGTCTTATATGCATTAGGGTAATTATTTGATCTGTTTTCATAATTAGCTGGATCAGTTAATTCTTTTACATTTCCTATCATATTATAAAATAATTCTTTTTTACTATTATCAAAATCACGTTCAACCATGTTTTGTAAATAATCACCTGAAAATTTCTGAATAATATGTCCACCTATAGTAAATTCTACTTTTTTTATTAATTGTGTTCCTATATTTTTTATCCATTGAAATTCATATGGTCTATATTCTATAGCATTAGTATCCGCGTTTATATGCTGATATATTGGACTCCATATTTTTGGTAAATTAATTACTAAATATGTATCCATTAATAAATCTCCATATCTTTTAATTTTAAAACTTATTTGCGTTTCTTTAGTTATTGAAATATTTGTTTGTCCTGTCTGATCTATTCGATATTTTTGTAATCCAAAATTAGTATATTTTGAATATGAAGTTTTAAAAAAACTTTTAGTAGGATTACCATTCAATATAACATTTTGATTTCCATAAGCAATTAAATTTAATAACCCACCTGTCATTATATATTATAATTATTTAAATTATAATTATGTGTTTTTTTAAATTATTTATATTATATTATTATATTATATAATATTTAATATATAATGGATTTTTCAGAAATTTATAAAAATTCTAATTTATTTTCATCTAAATCTAGTGGGCAGGAATATATATTAGTAGCATTTATTGTTGTTGTAGCTATTATTATTATATTAGTTACTTGGGCAATATATACTTTAAATAAGCAATTTAGAGGATGTAGTACTCTATACGAGCATGAAAGCTATAATAAACCTCAAGATATGCCCAATCCAGATCCTAGCAAACCAGATGATTTTAATGATCAATTAAAATCTTTACCACGAAACTTTTATATTAAAACTGCATATAATGCTTGTTGTGGCGATAATTATAAAAATACTTTTGTTAATCTATGTGCATTAGATAACTGTATTTTAAAAGGTGCTAGATGTTTAGATTTTCAAATATATTCATATAATAATAAACCAATTATAGCAGCTTCTACTGTTAATAATAATTATATAAAAGAAACATATAATCATTTGTTAACTGACGATGTACTTAAACACATTAAACTAAAGTGTTTCGATAATAGGGATAGCAAAGATCCATTATACTTACATTTTAGAATTATGAGCAACAATAAAGATATGTACGATATTTTAGCAGACGAAATTATAGATACATTTGGAGATACACATTTATTGAATAGTGAGAATGAATTAGCAATTAATGGTGCTAGTTCTAATAAGTTAATAAATGATACTATTATAAATTCGCCTTATTTTGAAGAAAAAGTTATAATTATAGTTAATGCACAAAATAATTTACTTGTTGAAAATTCTAGATTAGCTGAGTGTGTTAATTTATATTCTGGTAGTCAATATTTTAATTTAATAAGATATAATGAATTGTTTAGCAAAGGCGAATCCAATTCAATACAAATAGAAGAATGTAAAAATAAATTTGTTATGGTTTTGCCTGATTTAGACACTAATAAAAGTAACTTTGATATAATTCTTCCAATTAGTAATGGATGTCAATTTATAGCAATGAAATTTCAAACTCATGATGAAAATTTGATATCATATTTAGATTATTTTAAAAACGATAATAATACTTATTTTTCCTTTAAATTAAAATCTGAAAAATTACGATTAGATAATCAGAATCCATCTACTATAGATGGAGGAACAGTACTATCAGAACCATTACTTGATTGTTTTCATTTAGATACTACTACAGGTGATAATCAAAATAAATGTGAAAAAGCAAAAGTTCTTCAAGAATATATAACGAAAAATGATAAAGATATAGTAGTAGCAGAGTTAGATACTATATTATCAGAAGCTACGAATGCCGGATGTGATGAAAATATATTATCAGCCGGTAGAAATAGATTTAAGGTATTTATAGAGGAATATACTAATATTATTCATTCTATTTTTGATAGTTGGAGTAATGTATTGAAACCAATACAAAGTGCATTAGTGGAGGGACAACAGATTCAAGTTGCTCCTCCTATTGTAATTGGATTGGACACCAATGAGCATCCAAAGAGAACTATTGATAAAATTACTATATGGGATTTAACTGCGCTAGGAGGAGATAAAAAAATAACTGACGAACAAAAAAAAATTTTTAAAAAAGATATATGTAATTTAATTAAGGTAAAAGAATCATATACAGGAAGAAATACCCTCGAATCAGTATCGAGACAAGAGGATATGCTGCGTTATTTAATTAAAAAATGCACATCAGCACGCGTTGAAAATGAACAAAACGCCGAAGCATTAGTAGTTAAAATTTTTACAAGTATAGTAATATATCTACATATAACAGATAATTTCACTTTTGATTCTTGTCCTTAGTGCATAAAAGATTATTTAGGAGCAATTACAAGTATACACATTAGATATTTAATTAATAATACTATATCATATATATTATTAAATATTTTCATATATATATATATATATATATGAAAGATAGAGATTATCAAGAGAAAGAATTAAATATATTACGTAAAGCAATTGACAATGCAACTAATATGTTAGGAAAAAAATTAGCTCAATCAGATGAAATAAAAAATATAATAAAAATTTTAGAAAATTTTATTAGATCGAATAAATGTCTTTGTTATGGTGGAACAGCAATTAACAATATCTTACCAGAACAAGATAGATTTTATAATAGAAATGTTGAAATTCCTGATTATGATTTTTTTTCTACAACACCAATAATATATGCAAAAAATTTAGCAGATATTTTTTATAATGAGGGTTATTATGAAGTAGAAGCTAAAGCAGGAGTTCATAGTGGAACATATAAAGTTTATGTTAATTATATTCCAATTGCAGATATAACATTTTTAGAAAAAGATATATTTAATAGTTTATGGAAACAATGCATTAAAATAAATGGAATATCATATTGTCCACCTAATTTTTTAAGAATGTCTATGTATGTAGAATTATCAAGACCAATGGGTGATTTAACTAGATGGGAAAAAATTTTAAAAAGATTAATATTATTAAATAAAAATTATCCGTTAAAAGGTAATAATTGTAAAAATATAGATTTTATGAGATCATATTATGGATCTAATTATAATGCAGGAAATACTTATAAGATAGTTAGAAAATCTATTATTAATCAAGGTTTAGTTTTTTTTGGAGGTTATGCATCAAGTTTATATGGTAAATATATGCCATGGAAAGAGAGAAAACAATTATCTAATATACCTGATTTTGATATTTTATCAGAAGATGCGAAAACTAGTGCAAATATAATTAAAGAGCAATTAATATATGAAGGTTATAAAGATGTAATTATTAATAAAAAACCTAAAATTTCTGAATTAATAAATACTCATTATGAAATTATTGTAAAAAATGGCAAGTTTATAAATGTTTTATGTTATATATATGATGTAACATCATGTCATAGTTATAATATTATTAATGTTAATGGAGAAAAATTAAAAATTGCAACAATTGATACTATGTTAAGCTTCTATTTAAATTTTATTTATATAAATAGACCATATTATGATATCAATAGATTATTATGTATGTCTGAATATTTATTTAAAGTTCAATTAAAAAATAGATTACAACAAAAAGGATTATTAAAAAGATTTAGTATAAACTGTTATGGTAAACATAAAACTTTAGAAGATATAAGATCAGATAAAACAAAAATATTTAAAGAATTACGTAGTCAAAAATTAAAAAATGGTAATTTAAATTATGATAAATATTTTCTTAGATATATACCTTATGAAAATAGGAAGGTTAAAACTAAAGGAATAAAAAATAATTATAAAAAAAATAAACAAACTAAAAAACTAAGTAAAAAATAAACATAAAAGAAAAACGTTGTTGTAAATAATATATTAATTTAGTTGAAAAATTAATATATTATATAATGCAAGATGATTTAACTAAAATGTACAATATTTAAAATTTAACCAATTCTGGGAAAGCCGACAAGATTAGCACCAATACCGAAGCCAGCACCTGAGCGGGCAGTAGCACCCATACTAGGTACAAAAGTATCTAATATTGAGAATGTAGCAGCAGCCATTAAAGCAATGCATGCTATTTCTTCAAATTTTAATGCACGTTTTTCGGGAGGTATAACAAATGCAACAATAGCAACCATTAGACCTTCAACTAAATATTTAATAGCTCTTTTTACTAATTCTCCAACACCTGGATTCATTTTTGTTTATAATAATAACTAAGAAAAAAATTATTAATTTAATATTAAATTAAATATTAAATTTAAATTTCAAGTAAAATATTATAATTTTATTTTATATTAAATAAAAATTAAATTTATATTAAAAATAACTTAAAATTAATATTTAATATTTTTAATATAAATGGGTGATAAAAATGCTAAAGCAAAAGATATAAATAATAATAATGATTCAAAATATGTTGATTTATTAGATCCAGATCCACCAATAGCAGGACAAAAATTTGTATGTTTAAGTTTTGTTTCTCCTGAAGGGATTTTAAAAGATAAAAATTTATTTTACTTTGAAAAATTTATTAAACATTTTGATTTTAAAAAATCGATTGATAAATATACTCAGTTTTTAAATTTTATTAGTTATAAATATAGTTTAGATTTTGAAAAATTATCTAAAGATTTAGAAGAATTTGTTATAGAAGAGAAAAGCAAATTAATTGAAACAACAATTGAAGATGATTATAAAAGTTTTATTGATAATACTGAAAAAAAATTACAAGAAGAATTTAGTGAATTACATAGTTACCAAACTAATACTCGTGGTATTAAAGTAAGAGGTGTATTTGATTCTCAAGAAGAAGCCGAAATGAAATGTAAAATGTTAAGAGAAAATGATAATTCACATGATGTCTATGTTGGACAAGTAGGTTTATGGTTACCTTTTCATCCTGAAGCTTATAAAACCGGTAAAGTAGAATATCTTGAAAAAGAATTAAATGAATTAATGGCAAAGAAAAAAGAAAATGATGAAGTTAATAAAGAAGAATTTAACAAAAGAGTAAAAGAAGCTAAAAGAAAAGCTATAGAAGAAAATATAGCTAAAGCTGAAAAACATGGAAATAAATTAATGCAATCTATTGATGAAAATGATAATTTAATTAATGCTGATAGAATGGATGTTCCTGGTAAAAATTTATTATTTGGTGATGGAGAAACCGATGATTTATCTACCGCGGATTTAAGAAAAGAATTATTCGATGGTGAAAATGTAGTTTTAGATAAAAATACTGATCATGGATTAGGAGAAATATTAGAAAGACAAAAAAATAAATCAGAAAATAAAACCACAGAAAATATAACAAATGATAATGAATCATTAGTTTCAGATGTAAAAAAAAATAATATAGATTAATTTTAAATATATAGTATTATATAATAAATGATTGGTGGAACAATATTATGGAATAATACAGCTGATAGGTATGACCCACCCTACCCTAACCCTACAGGTTACGTTAAAATAGAATTAGATTTATTTAATCTTTTAAAAACCAAAGAAGGTATTAGACCTTCACAAGATCTTATAAAAAAAAACAGAAGTATTGATTTTATTGGTGATACATATGTCGATGAAAAAGGTACACGTATTTCTCTATTATTAGCATGTAAAAGATATCTTAATAATGATAATAGAACAAGTCAGGAAAAAATGGATTTTAAGAAAAATTGGGAAAAAGCATATAATCTAAGAGTACAACAAGATAAATTAAAGGGAGACAAAAGTCATATATTTTTTACAAATCTGTTTAAAGAATTTAATGAAAAGCTTGATGGTAGCTTGATTCGTGTTACTGGCGTGCCTCCAAAAAGAATAAGTAGGACTACAGAATCAAAAGGCTTATCCCCCGATAGACACCCTTTTCGATCGGACAAAGGGAATTCAACAAGTTCAACAAGTTCAACAACTTCAAGTTTAAGATCAAGATCAAGTTTAAGACCAAGAAGATCAAGATCAAGAAGATCAAGATCAAGATCAACTTCAAGACAAAGAAGAGATAGAAAAAAAGTCACAAGAAGAAGATCAAGATCAAGATCAAGACAACATATTAGAGATATGATTTAAATTTTAATCACAAGAAGAAGATCAAGATTAATATGATATTTAAGATTAAAATATTTATATTCATTTTCTAAGATAAAAAAAACTGAAATAATTATTATTTAATATATAATAATTATTTATATATGAATAAATGTGATAATAGTAATTATTGTAATTTTGAACATTGTAATCGTAAAATAAAATTAACAGATTTTCCATGTAAATGTGATAAAATATTTTGCAAAATACATAGATTACCAGAATACCATAATTGTGTTTATAATTATAAAGAAAATGATGTAGAAAAAAAAGTAGAAAATATGAAATGTATTTCAGAGAAAATAAATAAAATCTAAATTAAATTTTTAGTAAATTAAATAAAATTACCATTTACTTTTACGAACATTTATTTTAGGACCTTTTTTCTTGTCTCTAGCATTAGGATCATATACTTCTTCATCATCATCAGAATCCATATTTTTAGATATTTCCCAAAATTCTTTAGATCCAAGTTTAAAATTTTTATGATGATCAGCTTTATACCAAAAAATTTGATCATTTAGTTTGTTGGATTTAGCATTATTATTAATTACTAAACATTCATAATTTTCTGTACATTGATCCATAACTTGAGAGAAAGATTCAAAAGTAGGGAACATACCTGCATAATTTTCATATATCTTTTTTCTATTAGAAATATAAGGTTCTCTTAAAATAAATACATAATCAATATTAGTTCTTAAATTAGGAGGTATACCTAAAGGATATTGCATAGTAATAATTAACATCATTTTCCAATGTCTACCATTCATAAATAATAATCTCATCATTTTATCACGAGTCCAACCAGCATCATATAAACAATCATCTAGTATAACAAATGCTCTAGGATCAATAGTAGATTTTTTGTATAATTCAACTTCTTTTTTTATTTGTTTTAAAACAGTTCTTTGTCTTTTTAATATATTTTCTATAATAGCAGAATTATATTCATCATGAATAAATAATTTAGGTACATGTTCACTATAAAATCCATTACCCGCTTCAGTTCCACTAATAACAGTACCAATAGGAATATCTTGATGATAATATAATAAATCTCTAACTAAATAAGATTTACCAGTATCTCGCCTACCAATTAAAACAATAACAGGACCTTTATTTTCATCCGGTTTAAAACTAATAGATTTCATTTCAAATTTTTTTAATTCTAAAGTCATACTTAATAAATATAACTAAATATTTATTTA
>MDSW01064941.1_pt1 | contig 10703 bp, 12 predicted proteins | sample 811171 | NCBI WGS metagenome assembly MDSW01 (sample SAMN05326641, study PRJNA326480) | marine metagenome | isolation source: seawater | place: Atlantic Ocean: North West | collected 2012 | reverse complement strand
ATAGGATTAATTACTTACATGCGTACAGATGGCACTAATATCTCAAAAGATGCAACTAACACATTTAGAAATTATATAAAAAAAAATTATGGTGATAATTACTTGCCAGAAAATCCAGTAAACTATTCTGGAAAAAAAGCAAAAAATGCTCAAGAAGCACACGAAGCAATAAGGCCTACTGAAATAAATAGAAATCCAGATAGTTTAAAGCAATATCTGAGCTCAGACCAATTAAAACTATATAATTTAATATGGACAAGATCATTGTCATCACAAATGAAACCTGCTCAATTCGACAGAAAAACAATTACAATTTCATCATCTGACGAAAAAAATATATTTAAAGCTAGTGGATCAACTATAAAATTTGATGGTTACTTAAAATTATCAAAAAATGAAGAAGATGATGAAGAAAAAATTTTACCTGATGTTCAAAAAGGTGAAATTGAAATAGAAGATTTTATTGATGAACAACATTATACCCAACCGCCGCCAAGATATTCTGAAGCAAGTTTAGTAAAAAAATTAGAAGAACTTGGAATTGGAAGACCGTCAACATACGCAAGTATTATATCTGTTATAGCTAATAGAGGTTATGCAGACATAAACAATAAAAGATTTTTTCCAACAGATAGAGGTAAACTATTGTCAGCATTTCTAGAAAAACTTTTTACTAAATATGTTGACTATGATTTTACCGCTGAATTAGAAGATAAACTAGATGATATAACAACAGGAAAAGAAAATTGGATTAAAGTACTTGAAAATTTTTGGAAAGATTTTAATTCAAATGTTTCAAATGTTAAAGAAAAGAGAACAAGAGAAGTCTTAGATTTACTTAATGATAGTTTAGGATCATTAATTTTTGAAGCTGATAAAAATGGAAATATCGATAGAAAATGTAAATTATGCAACAATGGAGAGCTTAGTTTAAAAAATAGTTTTCGTGGTGGTGCTTTTATTGGTTGTTCAAATTATCCTGAATGCAAATTTACAAGACCATTATCAAAATCTAAAGCAGCACAACAGATATCCTTAGCAGAACCAAAATTGATAGGACAAAATGATAAGGGAAAAAATATTTATCTTAAAAATGGAAGATTTGGACCATATTTACAATATGAAAAGGAACCAGATGATGAATTAAAAACAAGAAAAAAGAAAACTAAAAAAAATGATGAAAATGTAAAAAATGTTTCAATTCCTAAAGGTTTAGAAATTGACTCTATTGATTTAAGTAAAGCAAGGTTTCTTTGTTCATTGCCAATAACCCTTGGGAAAAATCCAGAAAATGAAAAAGATATAACTGTTAACGTTGGTAGATTTGGTCCATACCTTAAATGTGAAAATAAATCAGCAAGAATAGAAAATGTAGATGAACTCTTCACAATTGGTCTAAATAGAGCAATAACTTTAATTGCTGAAGCTAAACCTGGTAGAATATCTTCATCACTGATTAAAGATTTGGGAGAACATCCAGATGATAAAAAACCTGTTAGAATAATGAAAGGACAATATGGCCCTTATGTCAAATACAAATCACTGAATGCAACAATACCTGAAGAAAAAGATCCTGTAGAAATCACAATGGAAGAAGCATTAATACTTATTGAGAAAAGAAAAGAGTACGATAAAAGTAAAAAAAAGAAAAAAAAATGAAAATATTAATTTTTATTATTTTATCGTATAGTATTTTATCAAATTCTTCTTTTGCAACTGAAAAAAATGATTGTAAAAAATTTAAAAGATTTACAAAAGAACATATATCATGTATAGCACAAAACTTAAAAAAAATTACTTTAAAAGGAACTGATAAAATAAAAAAAGATTTTAATGCTGCCAGTGACGAAGTAAAAAATGATGCAAACAAAGTAAAAGATAAAACAAAATTAATAATTGAAAAAGGTAAAGAAAAAATTAACTAATCATGAATGCTGAAGAAAACATAAAAAAATACAAAATAATTTTGCCAAAGGCAGCAGATCCAGTTGGTTCGTATGTTGCTACGAAAATTTCAGGAAAACAAATTTATGTATCAGGACAAATTTCTATAGATGAAAATGGTAATTTAATTACTGGAAAATTAGGAAAAGATTTAAATGTTGAAAAAGGTTATGAGGCCGCAAAAAGATGTGCTCTAAGTATAATTTCACAATTAAAAAAAGCTTGTAATGATGATTTATCTAAAATTACCAATTGTATCAAGATTACAGGTTATGTTAATTCAACAGATAGTTTTATTGAACAACCAAAAGTTATTAATGGTGCATCAGATTTAATAGCCAAAATATTTGAAAATAGCGGAGCTCATGCAAGAGCAGCTGTTAGTGCTAATAGTTTGCCACTTGGTGTATCTGTTGAAGTTGATGCAATTTTTGAATTAAAATAATTTTTATCGTCCCACACCTATATATTTAAAACCTTGTGCTTTTATTTTTGAAGGTGAATAAATGTTTCTCATATCATATATGATAGGTTTTTTTCTTTTTATAATACCTTTAAAATTAATTGATTTAAAGTCATTCCACTCAGTATGAATAATTACAAGATCAGATTTATCTAAAGATTTTTTGATTGAATTTATATATTCAACATTTTTAATTTTTTTAAATACTTTCTTATAACCTGTGGGGTCATAATATTTAATAATAGCACCTTTTTTTGATAAAGCTGGAATCATTGTTAAGCTAGATGAGTCTCTCATATCGTCAGTATTAGCTTTGAATGTTACGCCTAGGAAAGTTATTACTTTATTTTTTATTTTTTTATTAAAAATTTTATAAACTCTATTTAATAAAAGTTTTGATCTATTTTCATTTGATTTAACGACAGATTTAATAATAGATAAATTTGTCTTAAAATTATTTGCTGTAGAAATTATTGCTTTTGTATCTTTAGGAAAACAAGAGCCACCATATGCAGGTCCTGCCCTAAGAAAACGACTTCCTATTCTTTTATCAAGACCCATGCCAATTGAAATATCTTCAACGTTAATCTGAGTTTTTTCGCATAAATTAGCAATTTCATTAATAAATGATACTTTTGTAGCTAAAAAGGCATTTGAAGCATACTTAATTAGTTCAGCTGCTCTTCTTGAAGTATGTAAATACTCTGCACCTTTTGAGATTAATGGAGAATAAAGACTTTTTAACACTTTATTAGATTTATTTTCATTTGAACCAACCACAATTCTATCTGGATATGTAAAATCTCTAATAGCTTCCCCTTCACGCAAAAATTCTGGATTTGAAACAACAGAAAATTTACTTTTACTATTTTTTTTGGATAAAATTTTTTCAATTTGATCGCCTGTGGTTACAGGAACGGTTGATTTAGTAATAATAATTTTAAATTTGTTTATTGATGAACTTATTTCTTTAGCTACATCGAAGACTTGAGTCAAATCAGCAGAATTACCTCCCTTTTTAGTAGGAGTTCCAACACATATAAATATTATATCAGATTTTTTTACAGAATTTTTTAAATCAGTTGAAAAATTTAATCTTTTATTTTTATAGTTTTTTTTAACTAATTCTTCAAGGCCAGGTTCGTATATGGGGATTGATCCATTTTTAAGTTTGTTAATTTTATCTAAATTTTTATCAACACAAATAACATTATTGCCTAAATCAGAAAAACAAACACCGCTAACTAGACCCACATATCCTGTTCCTATCATGCATAATTTCATATTTTGGAAATTTTTATAGTTGAATTTATATAACCTTCCATTGTACCACAATCTAAATATTCACCTAAAAAAGAATGTCCGACAAATTTTTCTTTATCATGAATCAATTGTTGAATAGCATCTGTAATATGTACCTCACCACCTTTTCCAGGTTTTTGTTTTTTTAATTTTGAAAAAATTTTTTTTGGAAGAATGTATCTGCCAATAACTGCCTTATTTGAGGGTGCTTTCTTAATTGAAGGTTTTTCAATAACATCTTTGATTATAAAATTATATTTATCTAATTTTTTTCCTAGACTATAAATCCCCCATCTTGAGACATTACTTTTTTTTACTTTCATACTTGCCATAATACCTGTTTTATATCGATCATAAGTTTTTATCAATGATTTGGAACAATTTTTATTAATTATTAAATCATCAGGGAGAAGCATTAAAAAAAATTTATCTTTAATATATTTTTTTGTTTTTAAGACAGCATCTCCTGTACCCATAGGTTTATTCTGATAAACAAATTTAATTATTTTTTTATATTTTTTTATTTTTTTATATTCCTTTATAACTCTTGGATCATTTTTGTTTTTGATAACTTTTTTATAAAATTTATCATTATAAAAATATTTCTTTATTAATTTTTTTTTATTTGAAATTATGAAAATAATTTCTCTAATTCCAGCTTCAATGCATTCATCTAATATATACTCAATTCCAGGTTTTCCGTTTATTGGCAACAATTCTTTTGCCAAAACACTGGTCAAAGGCAATAATCTAGTTCCCTGTCCTGCTAATGGAATTATTGCTTGTTTAATCATTTAAATGTTTTACTTATAATTTTAATTATTACAAATGAAAATAATTAATAATATTTTTGATTTAAATAAGGCAATTAAAAATTTTAAAGGATTTGGATTTGTACCTACTATGGGTGGAATACATGAAGGTCATATTTCTTTAATAAAAAAATCAACAATATCATGTAAAAAAACAATAGTAAGTTTGTTTGTAAATCCAAAGCAATTTAATGATAAAAAAGATTTTAAAAAATACCCAAGAAACTTAAATAAAGATATTAAAATTTTAAAAAAACTTAAAGTTAATTATTTATTTATTCCATCTATAAATGATGTTTATAGAGATAAAAACAAAATTTTTAAACTTAAAGCAGGTGAAAAAATATTATGTGCAAAGTTTAGAAAAGGTCATTTTGAAGGAGTTTTAAATGTAATGAATAGATTATTAAGTTTAATAAAAGCAAAGAAAGTTTTTATGGGCGAAAAAGACTTTCAACAACTCTTTCTAATAAAGAAATACCTAAGTAAGAAACATAATATTAAAATTATAAGTTGTAAAACTATTAGGGATAAAAATAATATAGCTTTATCTACTAGAAATAATCTTTTAACAAAAAATGAATATAAAAAAGTTGTTGCTATAACAAATTTACTTATAAATTTTAGAAAAAAAAATATTAACAAAAAAAATTTTTTAAACAAAATTAATGAAATAATCAATAAAGTTGAAAACATATATAAAGTTAAAATTGATTATCTGGAGTTTAGAAACGAAAGAAATCTTAAAATTAATAGTTTTAAAAAAAAATATAGACTTTTTGTAGCTTATTCAATTAACAAAATAAGATTAATAGATAATTTTTAGTTACAAAAAATAAGCTCCTACGCCTAAGAAAGAAACAAATCCTATAACATCTGTAATTGTAGTAACAAAAACACTGGAAGATATAGCCGGATCTATATTCATTTTTTTTAATGTAACTGGAACTAAAATTCCAAAAAGACCAGCAACTATCATCGTTAATATCATTGAAACTGAAATTATTAGTGACAAAATATAATCATCGAACCATAACTGCACAATCAAAGAACTTATAATAGCGAAAATAATTCCATTTAAAATTCCAATATTAAATTCCTTAAGTATATTTTTTGTAAAATTGTTTTTTGTAAGATCTTTGGTAGCGAGAGATCTTACGGTAACTGCTAAAGTTTGCATTCCGGCATTTCCACCCATAGAGGCAACAATTGGCATTAAAAAAGCAAGAACAACCATTTGTTCTATTGTAGCACCAAATAAACTTATGCAATAGGTTGCTAAAAAAGCTGTAAATAAATTAAGTAGCAACCAATTAAATCTTCTTTTTGTTTTTGTAAAAACACCATCCGTAATTTCTTCATCACCTACACCTGCTAATCTCAAAGTATCTTCTTCAGCCTCTTCTTTTAATACTGTTAGAACATCATCATAGGTTATCATGCCTACTAATTTATCATTCTTATCTATAACAGCAGCTGAACTTAAATTATAATTTTCAAATAAATTACCTACTTCTTCCTTGTCCATATCAACTGGTATTAAAAGCTGTGTTTCAGACATGATAGATAACATTTTTGAAGCTCTTGGATTTCTTAAAACTTTTGAAGAGGGTATTGTTCCAATTGGCTTAAATTCTTCATTAACAATAAATATTTCAAGAAATTCATCTGGAAGTTCTTTATTTTCTCTAAGATAGTCTATAGTTTGACCAACAGACCAATTACTTGGTATAGCAGTAAATTCGCGTTGCATTATTCTTGCGGCACTATCTTCCGGGTAACTTAAACTTTCTAGTAAAGCAAACCTATCTTTTGGTGGTAGTGAACTTAAAATGGTGTTTTTATCTTTTTCTTTAACATTTTCCAATACTTTAATGGCATCATCAGAGTCAAGATTTTTTAAAATTGATACAATAGAATCTGAAGATAAATAATTAATAATTTCTGATTGTATAGACTCATTAAGCTCAACAAAAACTTCTGGGTCAATATTAAATTTATTAAGTTTAATCAAAGACTCACGATCATCTTGATTTAAATGTTCAATAATATCAGCAGCATCTGCAGGATGCATTTCCTTAAATGAATTTGTAATAAATTCAACATCATTGCTAGATATTTTGTCAGTAACAACCTTTATGAATTCCTTGTTAAATTCAAAATTGACTTTTTTATCTTTGATTTTTTTTATTAAAGTCATAAAATTTCCTTTAATTTAGTTGGGACTATTAATACAAATTAGAAATAATACAATTTTTAAATGAACCTAGAGATAAAAAAGTCAATAAAACCAGTAAAATATATTTCAGCGATCAATATTTTGGAGCAAAGATTGGAGAATATATTAAATGGAAAGAAAAAAGAATTAATTTGGATTTTAGAACATCAAGAAATTTACACAGGTGGTACAAATTACAAAGAATTTGAAATTTTAGATAAATCGATAAATTTTATTAAAACTAATAGAGGAGGAAAAGTTACTTATCATGGTCCAGGACAATTAGTATTTTATTTAGTTTTAGATTTAAGAAAGAGAGGAAAAAATATTAGGAAATTAATTAATATAATTGAAAAAACTATTATTGAAACTTTAAGTCAATTTAAAATCAAAACTTTTGCAGATAGAAAAAACATTGGAATTTGGTATCAAAACAAAAATAGCACAGAAAAGGTAGCAGCAATAGGATTAAAAATTAAGAAATGGATTGTCTATCACGGTTTTGCAATAAATATATCTAACGATATTAGTAAATATAAAAAAATAATACCTTGCGGAATTACAAAAAAGAAGGTGACAAATTTAAATAAAATTAAAAATCAAAACTATGATGATTTAAAGAATATATTAATTAAAAAATTTTTAATTAATTTGAAAAATTAAGTCTTTTTACTTTTAGCATTTTTTTAAAATAATCTGGTAAAGACGCTCTATATGTATGTTTAATATTATTTATAATAAATTTAATTTCATAAGAATGCAGCATAAGTTTTTTATTAATAGATTTAATGTTGTTATTTGAATTATACTTTTTATCACCTAATATAGAATTTCCCATAATAAAAAAATGTTTTCTAAGTTGGTGCTTTCTTCCAGTAACAGGTTTCATTTTTACTAATGATGAATTATTATTTTTATCTAAAATATTAAAAATAGTTTCTGCATTTTCTGTTATTTTCTTTTTATTGTCATATCTAATTAAATTATTTTTAATAATACCCTTATTTTTTTCGATTTCGCCATGACATATTGCTAGATAAGTTTTGTGAACTTTTCTTAATCGAAATAAAGATGTTAACAACTGAGCAGTTTTTCTGTTTTTTGCTATTATAAAAACACCAGAGGTGTCTTTATCTAATCTGTGGACAGAATAAGGTTTATCATTTTCAAATAATTTACTATTAGTGAAAATGTCTATTAGATTTTTTTTTGATTTTGTCCCTCCTTGAACAGAAATACCTGATGCTTTGTTTAAAACTACAAAATTTTCGTTATTTTCTATTATTAACTCTTCATTTTCTTTTATTATTTCTTTATTTGGTACGAATTTTTTTTTTGCTGTTTTAAATTTTTCTTTAAAATTAATATTATAAATATTTAATTGATCTCCAGAAAAAACTTTTAAGGAACTTTTAATTTTTTTATTATTAAGTTTAATTTTACCATTTCGTAATATTTTTTCTAGAAGACCTTGGGGTATTTTACCTAAATGATTTCTAATAAATCTATCAACTCTCATACCATTGAACGTTGAGTCAACGTTAATGATTTTTTTCATTTTTATAATATTGTATAAAATATTTAAGCTTTTGCTAAACTAGATTCTTCTTTTTTTTCTTCTTTTTTGGTGTCTTTTTTTTTACGATCTACTTTCTTAGCCTCAACATCTCTATCAACAAATTCAATAACTGCCATAGGTGCATTGTCACCATATCTAAACCCAGCTTTTATTATTCTTGTATAGCCGCCTTTTCTATTTTCGTATCTCTTAGAAAGTGTTTTTTTTACTTTATTAGTTGATACTATGTCTTGTAGCTTTGAGATTAAAATCTTTGTATTTTGTAAAGTATTTTTTTTCCCAAGTGTTATTACTTTGTCTGCTTGTGGTTTTAAAACTTTTGCTTTTGGCAAAGTTGTAGTAATTTGTTCGTATTTGATTAATGAGTTAAGCATATTTTTTATCAATGCTTTTCTATGTTCAGAAGTTCTATTTAATTTTTTATAACCAAATTTGTGTCTCATTAAATAGCTTCCTCTAATTTTTTCGATAACTCAGCTATATTATCAGGAGGCCAGTTTGGTATTTCCATGCCTAAATATAATGACATTCCTGTTAAAACCTCTTTAATTTCGTTTAAAGATTTTCTACCAAAATTTGGAGTCCTTAACATTTCACCTTCTGATTTTTGGACTAAATCACCAATATAAATAATATTATCATTTTTTAGGCAATTCATTGACCTTACTGACAGCTCTAATTCATCAACTTTTCTTAGTAAATTTTTATTGAATTCAGGTTCTGATGGTTGCTCTCTAACTATAACTTCCTGTGGTTCGTCAAAATTTACAAACATTCCTAATTGATCTTGGAAAATTCTTGCAGAATAAGCCACAGCATCCTCCGCAGAAATAGAACCATTAGTTTCAATTTCCATAGTTAATTTATCATAATCTAATGCCTTACCTTCTCTGGCTGTACTAACAGAATAAGAAACTTTTTTTACAGGACTAAACAATGAGTCTATTGGAATTAAACCAAGTGGTGGCTCTTCTGGCTTGTTCATTTCTGCAGAAACATATCCTTTTCCGCTGTTAACTGTCATTTCCATATGAAAGTTTGTATTTTCATCTAAATTACATATTACTAAATCTGGATTTAAAATTTTAATATCTGTAGTCGTTGTAATATTTGAAGCCTTAATTTCACCAGGTCCATTAACATCTAACACTAATTTACTATTTACTTCTGAATTACTTTTCAAGGCAAGTGATTTAACATTTAAAACGATATCTGTTACATCTTCTCTTACTCCTTTTATTGAAGTAAATTCATGGAGAACACCATCTATTTGTAATGCTGTAACCGCAGTACCTCTTATAGAGGAAAGAAGAATTCGTCTTAAAGAATTTCCTAATGTTAAACCGTAACCTTTTTCAAGCGGTTCAGCTATAATTTTAGCGTAAGATTTATCATCGCTTAATTGTATATCAAGCTTTGGTGGTTTAATTAATGATTTCCAATTTTTTGGATTTACTTCAGCTGTTTCCATTTACACTCTCCTTTTTTTTGGTGGTCTAGAGCCATTGTGAGGCATCGGCGTTGTATCTTTAATTGAAATAATTTTAAAACCTCTAGCTTGTAAGGCTCTTAATGCGGTTTCTCTTCCAGATCCAGGACCTTTTACTTCTACAGATAAGATCTTCATTCCAGACTCCAACGCTTTAGCCGCAGCGGAGTCAGCTGCAACTTGAGCTGCATATGGTGTGGATTTTCTTGATCCTTTAAATCCTTTTTGTCCAGCTGAAGCCCATGAAATAACATTACCATTAGTATCTGCTATCGTAACTATTGTATTGTTGAAAGTTGATTGAACATAGGCAATTCCGTTAAGGATACTTTTTTTATTTTTTTTTTTCTTTGAATAAGAACTTTTTTTTGTTTTAGATTGTGATTCTTTTGTTGAATCTTTTTTATCTATTTTTTCTTTACTCATTATATTATTTTTTTAATGGTGTTAATTTTTTACCTGCTATTGCAATCGCTTTGCCTTTTCTTGTTCTTGCATTACATCTAGTTCTTTGTCCTCTGACAGGAAGTTTTTTTCTATGTCTAGACCCTCTATATGATGCTAGGTCAATCAATCTTTTAATATTTAAAGATGTTTCTCTTCTCAAATCACCTTCAACTGTAAATTTTTGATCAATTAGTTCTCGGATTTTTAATATTTGTTCATCAGATAATTCATTTACTCTTTTAGATTTTGGTATATCTAATGCGGTACAGATGTCTCTAGAGAACTTGTTTCCAATTCCAAAAATATAAGTTAAGCCGATATGAACTAGTTTGTCTTGCGGAATGTTTACACCTGCTATACGAGCCATAATATTGAGATAAAAATTTAGCCTTTTATATAAGAAGTTATTTTAATGTCAATGTCTTAAACTGATAGAATTTGCTCAATTT
>MDSW01172735.1_pt1 | contig 10705 bp, 7 predicted proteins | sample 811171 | NCBI WGS metagenome assembly MDSW01 (sample SAMN05326641, study PRJNA326480) | marine metagenome | isolation source: seawater | place: Atlantic Ocean: North West | collected 2012 | reverse complement strand
GTGCGCGATGACGCTCGCGACGTCGGTCGCCGCGCGCGCGATGCACGGCGCGCGCGCGGCGACGGTGATCGAGCGCGCGCTGTCGAGGACGCGCGGGCGAGGACGCTGGGGCGACGCGCGCGCGCTCGCGGCGATGGTCGGACGCGAGTGGGGGTTTTGTCACGGCGCCGCGGAGCTCGTGATCGGGATGACGCTGCTGAGCGAGCTCGGTCGAGCGGTCGAGCGGGCGTGCGGCACGCGGAGGTTCGCGGGGGCGACGTTGGCGGCGCGGTGCGCGATGGAGATCGTGTCGAGGGTCGCGTGGCGCGCGCGAGGGGTCGGGAACGACGTGTCGGGGCCGTACGGCGTGGTGTTCGCGCTGTTGGCGATGTATGGACGGGAGATTCCGGCGACGGCGACGTACGCGGCGGGCGTCGGCCCGCTGAGCTTCGCGTTGAGCGATAAATCGTTGACGTATTTCAGCGCTCTGTGCCTGGCGCTCGGTCGAGGGATCGTCAGCGCGAGATTGGCGCTCATAGGAACGTTCGCGGGGTACGTCGTCACGGATGGCATCGGCCTCGATCACCGCGCGTTGGCGGCGCCGGAGTGGGTGGCGAGCCTGTGCAGAGGCTTCGGCGCGCCCGGGCCAATCATCCGCGTTCGCGCGAGTAGTCGACCGCGAGGGCGCGGTGGTGACGGCGCGGTCGGCGTCGAACCGAGCGCGGAGAACATTCAATTGCTCGTGTCCATGGGATTCGATGAAGCCGCCGCCGCTCGAGCGTTGCGCCGGGCGAACGACGACGTGCAGCGCGCGACGAACATTTTACTCACGGCGTGAGCGCGCGCGCCGTGCGTAATATCGCGCGCGCCGTGCGCTCATCGCATGTAATATCTGTATGTCTAGTAGAATTCGTTGTTGTTACACGCCGCGCGCCCGTCGTCGCAAAATCTAAAACTGCGCGATTCTCGGCAAGAGCGACGGCATCGCCGCGTGTCGTCGATAGTTCCCCGTCAACGCCAATCCGCGCGCGCCGAATCCACCCCCCCCTCGCACGCTTTCGCAGCACGTCGTCGCCAACGCTTCTTCCCCGCTCGCCGCGAACGTCGTCGCGGTGTCTCCGCCTCCGCGCTCCCGCGCCCCCGTGTGCACGCCTTGCTTTTGCTTGTGTTTCGGCGACTTCGTGCACACCACGAACAGCCTCCCGCGCCGTCGCACGATCCTGCACGCCTCGCACAGTTTCTTTATCGCCGTTCGAACCTATCGCGTCGCGCGTCGTCGTCGGCGTCAGTCGTCGCGTCGGTCCCGTCGTCGAGCGAGGCGTAGGTCACGCCGAGCGTCGCGTCGCGTCGCGTCGTCGCGTCGTCGCGTCGTCGGTCGCGCGCGCGACCGCGACCGCGTCGTCCGCGACGTCGTCCGCGACGTCGTCCGCCATCTCGCGCCGTCTCGCGCACCTTCATCGCGTCGAGGCGACGATCGCGCCGCAGTGCGGGACGCCGCGACGTCGCGCGGCGACGCCATGGCGCGCGAAAACGTCTTCCACGTCGAAAAGCACGCCAACGACGCGCTGCACAACCCGCCGAAGCGAGGGCGGACGCACACGGTGCGAGAGATCGAGGCCGCGGCGCGCGCGCTCGGACGCGCGACGACGAAGGACGACGACGGCGACGGCGATGGCGACGGCGACGGCGTCGCCGCGGGCGACGTCGTCGTCGTCGATGGATGCGTCGTGCGCGTCGACGCGACGCGAAAACGATCGACGAAGACGACGCGCGCGCGCGAGTCCGCGCTCGCGACGAGCGGGGCGCTGGGTAAGGGCAAACGAAGAGCGCTCGCGGAGGAGGACAGGTGGAAGACGATGTCGCGCATCGAGAGCGGCGGGACGGCCGGCGCGGCGGCGCTTCGAGAGGCGAGGCGAGCGACGTTGGGACTGTCGCGCGGAGTTCGTGGGGAACGGGGCGACGACGACGGACCGGTCGTCGTGCCGGAGGGAGATTTACGCTTCGTCGACGGTTGGGCGGTCGGACGTCTGGACGGCGCGGCGGAAGGTTCGGAGACAGTAACGGGCGCGAGATCGCTCGATAGATCGCCCGACGGCGTCGCGGTGAAGTCGAAATCGATCGATGTATCGTTCGGACGCGCGAAGAAGAAGCGGCGAGACGCGGGACGAGTCGCGGAGACGACGACGACGAGTCGACGCGTCGGCGGTTTATCGTTCGACGTCGAAGAAGATTAGCGCGTAGAGCATGGCTCAGCCATCAACCACTAGGATCGCTGGGATAGATATAGTACACAAGTAATAATAGAGCTAGTACAGCAATTGCGAAATGCTTACATGACGACGCACTGGTCGCCGTTTGCCGGCGACGCATCGTTCGGATTATCCGGGATGGGTGCGTCCAGAGGCGCCGCGCTAGAATTCCGCGAGTTGCGGTAACATTCGGGCGGTTTGAATTCTACGCTCTTGACCGGGGCAGACTTGACTACGACTGGCGCTGCTTTCGGCAAATCGCGCGGCGCTGGAACGAGCGCTGGGGCCTGATTTACCACCGCCGCCGGCGCCGACGTGGACTCGCCGCGCGCCGCCGACGCAGTCGCGACTTCGACGTCCAATCCATCAATCGCTAATTTCTCACACTTCTCCGCCGCCTGTCTGACGAGTCTTTCGACCGCGTCCTCTACTTTCGCCTCGCTCTGTGTGCCTCTCTCTTCCTCATCAATCACTTTCAAAAAGTCGAGGCGAGTGCCGCCGACGCCTTCGGCGCCGCTGAACCGCCCAGTCCTCGTCCCACTATCGAAGCCACCGCCGAACGCGTCCACGGGCGTGTTCGGCATCGATTTCGCTTTCCTCTGCGCCTCTAGTCTCGATCGCGCGCTGCTAACGCGAGCCATCGCCGCTTCGGTGGCTTTGCCTATGTCGTCAAAGTCCCGTCGGTTTCGCTCTTTCACCGTCGGCGACGCGCGGGCGGACTGCGACATCGAACGATGAACCGAATGTCTCTCGCTGAGACGTCTTATCGCGTCTTGCGTTCCTCCAGCGCGGCGTTTGCGCGCGCTATAGCACGCTCGGTGCGATGGCTCAGGTAAAGCAAAGCCGTCGGTAGCGCGCAAAGGGTGCACAGCGCGAGCAATGGAGACGATAACACGAAGCCTTTGAGTGCGTCGCGCAACGGCTTTAAGACCTCGGTCGTGGTTGAGTGCAAGAGCTCGAACTCCATGCACACCGCCGAGTCGCGAACTGCGGCGGGGCGCGCGGAAGCGAAGCGCCGAGAAGAGTGAGACATAGCGCGGACGAATGAATATGAAAATATGAAAACTACCTATACCTACAGTTTACTCAAACCCACTGCAGCGGCCGGTAGGACCTTGTACGGGTTCATGATCCCGAACGGATCGAGCGCGCGTTTCATCGTCGCCATGAGTTCGACGGCTTTGGCGTCTTTACTATAGTGAATTTCTTCCGCCTTCATCACCCCTAACCCGTGCTCAGCGCTGACACTTCCCCGTTCATCGCGCGTGTACTCGTACACGAACGGCTCAATCGCACGTTCGATGGCGTCGTCGTATTCCGCGCACGACACATTCAAATGCAAATTTCCGTCTCCCGCGTGCCCGTATCCGAGCACCTTCACCCGCGATCCGAACATCGGACGTAAACGATCGCGCAATACGACGACTAAATTGTACATGCGAGCCGTCGGCAGTGAAAGGTCGTATTTGTACACCGCGCCCGCGTACTTGAGCGCCACCGATATGCGTTCGCGAAGAGTCCACAACGCGAAGGCGTGCTTCTCGTCTCTACCCACGACGCCATCGACGACGATGCGCTGACTCTTGACGACGTTCAAAAATGCGTCGAGTTTAGCGGTATCGTGTTTCGCATCGCTACCGCTGGTCTCGATGACGACGTAAAACTCGCACGGCTTCCCGGGTAGAGGGTCTCGCGTGCCGCTGAGTTGGGCCAAGACCAAGTCCAAACTTTCTCGGTCGAAAAACTCGTACGCGCTCAGAATTTCCCCGAGGAGCCCTCGAGCGAGCTTGAGCATCTCAACGCACTTCGCGAACGATTCCAAGCCGAACAAAGCCACGTTTACGCTCCGCGGCGCGCGCGGCGTGGAAATCGCCACCTTTGTCACCACGCCGAGCGTTCCTTCGGCGCCGATGAAGAGTTGCTTCAAATCGTACCCCGTGTTGTCTTTCCGCAGCGTGCGAACGAGGTCCAGTACATCCCCGTTCGGTAAAACGACCTCCAACCCGAGCACGCTTCCCCGTAAGCTGCCGTATCGCAACAATCTCAAACCGCCCGCGTTGGTCGACACGCACCCGCCCATTTGACACTTCCCTTTCGCCCCTAAATCGAGAGGCACCGTCATCCCTCGCGCGCGCACCGCGCTCTCCAGCTCCTCTAACACCACTCCCGCCTCGCACACCGCGCATCCCGCGTCTTCGTCGATGGAGACGATATCTCGCATGCGCTCCAGCGACACCACGACTTCGTCTCGCGTCGGCGTCCCGCCGCCCACCAACCCCGTGTTCCCTCCCTGCGGCACCACCGCGATCCTCCGCGCGTGGCAGTGACGCATGACTTTCGAAACTTCTTCCGTCGTTCGCGGCAGCACCACCACCGCGCTCGCGCCGACGTATTTCCCCATCCAGTCGACGCTGTACTTTTTCACATCTTCCGCGCGCGTCAACACGCGCGTCGCGTCGCCGCCGAGCGCGTCGACGAACGCGTCCGCGTCGCTCGCGCGCACGACACTGAACGGCCACGGTCGCTCGCGCGCGTCGCTCGCGCCGGCGCCGCCCATGGACGCCGACGCGACACTCTGTGACGCGACACCCGGTCTGGCCGACGCCGATGCCGCTCGAACTCGTCGACGCGGACACGCAGGTGGCGGGAAATCACGCGCACGGACGCATGGCGAAACAATCGCCGTGCGGGACGTGGTTTTACAAGCCCCACGTCGCGGGCGACGCGCGGAGCGCGGTAGAGTTTGCGTTTTACGCCGACGTTTCGAGAGAGGCGAAACTCGACGACGACGACGACGACGACGACGCGGTGCCGCGCGAGCGCGTCGATGACGCGGTGCCGACGCCGAAGACGCCTGATGACGCGAACGACGCCGCGCGCGCGCTGCGAGCGTTCGTGTGCGCGCGGATACCGAGGTGTCCGGCGTCGCGCGCGAGCAAGACGCGAGGACGAAACGAGACGTTCGGGACGAGCGATGGGTTCGGGGATGGGTTAGACGTGGATGGGTACCTGAGATTGAAGAATTTGACGTTCGGATACGCGCGACCGTGCGTGATCGATCTGAAGATCGGCGTTCGAACGTGGGATGGGAAGCACAGCGCGGAGTATTTGGAGAAGCGAGCGAAATCAGAGGCGGGGACGACGCACGAGACGCTCGGTTTCAAGGTGTGCGGCGCGCAGACGTACGACGCGAGTGGTGCGCTGCAAAGGTTGTCGAGGGATGAATGTAAACGCATACGCATGAGCGAGGCGCTGACGAAGGAGACGTTGGAAAATTTCGTGCGCGATCCCGCGACCGGGGAGAGGAACGCGTGGTTTTGGCCGGCGCTTTTGAAGCAGTTGTTAAGCGAACCGCTCAGAGCCCTGTCGTATCGATTAGTCGGTACATCGTTGCTCGTCGTGTACGAAAGCGGGAGCTTGGCGCCGTCAGAAATCGCGGGCGCGGTGTGCGTTCCAGAATCGAAATTGGAGGCTAGGTACATCGACTTTTGCCACGCCGTGCGTAAATGCGACGGCGAAGACGTGGATCATAATTTCGAGGGTGGGTTGAAACTGTTCCAGAGATTCGTCGAATCGATGTAGAAGTGCTAGAAACGATTAGCTAGACGTAGGTTATGTATCACGGGAGGTCACCGATCGCCTTAAACGCCTCTGACACGCGGATAAACATCCTCGTCGCCGATTTTCGTTCGCTCTCCGCCTTGTGCGTGTGCTTATCGGGATGCCACAACAGCGCGGCTCGGCGGTACGCCTTGGCTATTTCTTGCTTTGATGCATTCACGGCGACGCCCAGAGTTTTGTAGTGCTCGACTTGCACGTTACGTTCGCGTTGGATCTCAAAAACTCGCTGCGAGCGCTCGCGTTGGCGCTCGCGCTGCTCGTGTTCAAACCTGGCGCGACTCGCTTCTCTCTCGCGAGCCCAGTCTTTGCATACGCTGTGATCGGACGCGCGACAACCACATATCGAGCAAAAGCACACGATTTCTGGATTGTTTGCTTCGGTCTGCGGGAAGACGAGTTTGAATCCGGGGCACTCCGTGCACGTCTGACAGCCGACGCGTTCGGCGCCGGAGACGGCGTCGCATGTCGATTCGCAAACTGTTTCCTCTCGTTCTAGCGCAATCTGCACGCGCTCACCTAGTAGCCGCACGCGATGGCGTCGAGCGCAAGCTTCATCTTCCTTGCGAGTCTTTTCGATGCGTTCAAGACGCTCACGCTTGCGAAATTCCTTTTCGTTGCAATGGTTACTCGACTCACATCCACAACGTGCACATCGAGTGCCATCGCGGGCGAGCACCACTGCATTGTACAAAGCCGTGTATTCTTCATTGTTCGCGTCGTGATTCGGCAACGGCGCGCGCTTCCATGAAGAAAATTTCGCGAAGGAGGTGCACGCTTTGTCGCAAATCTTGCACGGACCGCGAAGCACACCTTCAGCGTCGGCGTCGCCCATCTCACCGCACGGTTCTTTAACCTTTAACAAATCGGCGAGAGAATCAACCTTTAACCCTGGCGGCTTGATCATTTTCACTTCCGTCGCTCGCCGTTTCGTCGCACCCGCGAGAACGATCTTCTCTGCGTTACGCTGTTGCTGGCGTGCAAATTGCTCTTCTTCCCATCTTTCGGCCCAGAGTTCATCTGCATCTTCGACTTCAGCAGCGTCCGTCACGGAGTCGGCGTGTTCGCGCTCGAATGCTTTAAACATGTTCATACTATCTACCATTCGCAGGTCGTCGTCCTGCTCGTCGGTATCTTCGCCGGCGACGACGCGCAATAATCGTGACATTAGCGATGACTCTTCCCCCTCCTCCTCCTCCTCCTCCTCCTTTTCTCTACGATTGGACATGGGCATAGAAACACCAACTGTGCTCGTCGCCGCATGCTTCATCGATACTTCGCTATCGACGTTGCGAATCGCGGTTTTTACCGGCCCGAGACGTTCGCACGTCGCCACTTCGACGCGAATGTCGCGCATCACGCGCTCGAGACGCGACAACAGCGACTTGGCTTCCTCGATCGACTGTTTTATCGTCAAACAGACGGAATCAGTATCCTCAAAGTCAGCAGGCGCGGGCGATGGCGTCGCCGTCGGCGGTCCCGCCGGTTTCGTTGGCGCCGGTTTCGTCCGCGGCGCGCGCGAGCGTTCGCACGCTTTCAACCCGTCTCGCGCCGTTTGTGACGTCGGGTCGAGCTTCAACGCGAGTTCGAATGATCTCTTGGCCACATCGGTGTTCCCCATCGCCAACGCCGCCGCGCCCACGCGCGTCCTCGCCTTGGCGTAATGCCCGTCGATGTCCACCGCGCGCTCGGCGTCGCTCAGCGCCTGCGAATACTTGCCCATCTTCAAAAAGCACGCGCTACGATTGGAGTAACTCTTCGCATCCCCAGCCCTGCACTCGATCGCCCGCGTGTAGTGCCCCACCGCCCGTTCGAACCGACCGTCGTCGAACGCGTCGTTCCCTCTCTCGCGCCAATCCGCGTTCTCGTCCACGGCGTGCTCCGCGCTCGCGCACCCGCACCTCGAGCAATTCGTCAGCGTCAAATCGTTGTGCGGATGCGCTCGCGTCTCCCCCGCGCTCGACGCGTCTCGCGCGTACTCATTCGTGCGTTTCAAGTACCCCCCCGCGCACGCCGCGCCGCACCGCAGGCACTCGCCCCGGCACTTCCCGAACAGGTCCCGCGTCGTCTCGCGATTCGGTTCCAAGTGCGCCTCCGCGCGTCGTCCCGCGCGCGCGTCCATCACCGCGCGCCTCGCGCTCGCGCTCGATCGCGTCGGTCGGTCGATCGCTCGGCTCGCGTCGATCGCTCGCGTCGCGTCGGTCGCGTCGGTCGCGTCGATCACTCGCGCGGCGTCCATCGATCGCGAGGCGTTTTCGCCGTTTCTTTCCCATCGCGCGCGCGGTCGATCGGTCGACGACGTCAGCGTCAGCCCATCCCTATCGCGTCGCGATCGATCGTCGCGCCGCACACGCGCGCGCGCGCGGTGGAAATCTCGGGTCTCGCGCGTCGACGCGCGCGCGAACGATGCGCGGCGTCGCGGTGGCGCCGACGCGGTGCGCGACGCGCGCGCGCGGCGACGCGACGCGCGGCACGGCGACGCGCGCGGGACGCGCGACGCGACGGGGACGCGCGATGGCGCGGACGGGCGACGACGAGGCGGCGAACGCGAAGGCGAGCGCGAGCGCGGGGAAGAAGTGCGCGGCGGTCGTCGCGGGATGCGCGATGGCGCTCGCGATGGCGAGCGCGCGGGTCGCGGTGGCGGATTCGCTGCCGGATGAAGTCGACGTCAAGGTGCTGTGCGACGCGGCGTGCGAAAAGCGGTTGGAGAGTCAAGAGTTTAAGACGACGAAGAGCGGGCTGAGGTACAAGGAAATCAAGGAAGGCGACGGGATGGAACCGCCGGTTGGGTTCCAGGTCGTCGTGGATTACATCGCCATGGATGAAAAGGGACGAATTTTCGATAACAGCTTGGCCAAGGGCAAGCCGAACGATATTCGCGTCGTCGACTGCGTGGGTTCGGGCGATTTTGATTCCTGCACCGTGATTCCGGGCATGGACGAGGGGCTGCTGACGATGAAGTCTGGTGGTGTTCGTAGGTTGTACATTCCGGGCGAGCTGTCGTTTCCGAAAGGGTTGGCGAGCGCGCCGGGTCGACCAAAGGTGCCGCCGTTTTCGCCAGTCGTCTTCGACGTCAATCTCTTGTACATCCCGGGTTTCGATTAGGAGGTTTCGCGTCATAATAACAAACATCAAAGTCAACATTACTCTCATATCAAATTCGTTCCTATGAAAAAAGTCGTGCCCTAATAGTCCTCACCCCTCGTCAACACTTCGACGCCCGAGGACGGCTTCAACAAAATCGTGTGCTCGTACTGAGCGACGTACGACCCCTTGATGTCGCAAAGTGGCGGGTAAGGTTGGACGATGCCGTTATCGCACAGATTCTTTAGCGCCATTGAATAGCGCTGCTCACCGATACGATCTAAGTATCGCTTACAGAACGCCAACGTGCCAAAGTTTCGATCGATGACGCCGAGGAGTTGCTTGGCGCGAGGAAGACGAAGCGGCACGTGACCGACGTCAAAGTTCTTCATGTAGTGACTGCATTCGCCATCCTCGATGACGTAACTGCGAGAGAAATAAACGTAAGCGCACGCGGTCAGTGAAAGTCGAGAAGCAAGCGAGGAATGTCAAGACCAATGGAGGCTGCGCGAACACTGGGAAGTCTCGCCGGGCGAGGTAGCGCGCAGTACTATGATATCTTGGTGTTCGATGTACGATCTCGGTGACGAGCTGGCCCGGAAAAACTCCAGACACTATGAAGACCATGACGGGTGTCACGAGTGACGGTCTTCGCCGTTTTAAATTCACCGAAATCGAAGAAAAAAAGAAACGAGCGAGCGAGCGAGCGAGCGAGCGAGCGAGCACGTACCCTCTCCCCGTGGTTCCAAAGGTTTCGATGGCGTAATACTCGCCCTCTTCCATCTTCGTTTGAACGCCACCTTTCACGATCGGGACACTTTTCCCGGCGTGAATCCTGTACGGATCGATGGAGTGCCCGTTCAAGTTGCTGCAGCACTTCACCTGGTACTCCTTGCCGTGAATTTCCACCGTGTGCGACTCCATGACTTCTTGCACCGCCTCACCGATATCGCACAACCGCACGTCGATCCCGGCCGATCTGATCCCGGTTTCTGTCGCCTCGTTCACCGCCTTCAACAGCGGGTCGTACATGTCGTTGAACGTCTTCGTGAACGCGCAGTCGATGATGCGTCCTTTCACTTGAACCCCAAAGTCGAATTTGATGACGTCGTCCTTATCGATCACGCTCTCGCACCCCCCGTTCGGCGTCCAATGCGCGGCGACGTGATTTTTCGAGCAACCCGTCGGAAACGCCACCCCAGCCTCCAGCCCGCGCTCCTCGATCAGCTTCCGCACGCTATTTTCCAACGTCTCGCACACGTCGATGTACTTCATCCCGGGTTTCACCCAATCGGAAATGTATTGCCGCACCTCTCGATGCACCTCCGCGCACTGCCGCGCCTCGTTGTACAGATTCTCTTCCAACCTCTCCAACTCTCGCTTCTCCTCGTCCGTCTCGCGCCACAGATTATGCTCGCGATGCGGCAATATCTCCCCCGCCGGATACTTCGCCCCCGGGTACAGCTCGCGCACGGGCGTCGACGGCGGCCTCGTCTGTTTCTTCCCGCTCGGGTACACCTTATTCGACGTCACCGCCGCCGCCGATTTCTTCTTCTTTTTCTTCTTCTTCTTCTTCTTCGTCGTCGCCGTCGACGCCTCCCCGTCCTCGCGCGTCGCGTCGTCGCCGTCGTCGCCCGCGTCGTCGTCGTCGTCGTCGTCGTTCGCGCCGTCGTCGTCGCGCGTCATCCGCAGCGCCTCGACGTCGTCCGCGAGCGCCTCGACGTCGTCGCGCTCGGGCGCGCCGTCGCCGTCGCCGTCGTCGCCCATCGTCGCGG